>Ga0075121_1000855_pt1 | contig 20134 bp, 21 predicted proteins | sample AntAceMetag02UKG_FD_69793 | JGI IMG/M metagenome (GOLD analysis project Ga0075121, IMG submission 69793) | Saline lake microbial communities from Ace Lake, Antarctica - Antarctic Ace Lake Metagenome 02UKG | ecosystem: Environmental > Aquatic > Non-marine Saline and Alkaline > Saline | place... | reverse complement strand
AATGGTTTCTATTAATCTCTCTGCGAAAATTCGCGATGAACGTGTTCCTGATATAGGACATATAATGGCAAATTCGTCGCCGCCATATCTAAAAACAATATCAACTTTACGGGCACTGTCCCTAAATATCTTGGAAAGTTTTTTTAGAACAGCATCTCCTACTGAGTGACCAAATGTATCGTTAATTTTTTTAAAATGATCTATGTCTATTAATATCAAAGATAAGAGTGCTCCATATCTTCTTGCTCTGTTTAGTTCTTTCTTCATAACACTCTGAAAATACCGGCGGTTGTACAGTCCTGTAATCTTATCTTCCATAGCCAGATTTTTCATTTTTTGCTGTTTTTGTTCCATTGCTATCATTGTTCTTCTTGAAGCCACCAATAAATTTGTTTCTGTTACAAGTCCCACTAAGGCTCCGTTCTCGATGACTGTAAGACGTCGAATATGATTGGTTCTCATAATATTCAGGGCTCTATTTAACAATGTTCCCGGACTGGCAGATATGAGAGGATGAGACATTATTTCTGAAACAGGATTCTCAAAGTTTTCTCCATTCGCCACTATATTCACGATATCACGTTCTGTGATTATCCCAACGGGCGAATTATTACTTACAACAATGATACAGCTTATTTTATTATCCTGCATCAACCTAATCGCATTTATAATTTTGCTGTCAGGATTTATTTTAGTCATGCTCTTTGCCATTATTAAATCCAACCTGTTCAACATTTTTTTAATCATTATCTTTCTCTCTTTATTTTGATACTGAGTTGCTCTACTCTTTTTCTAATGATTCGAGGGAATCAATTCCCTGAGGAAGCGGAAGAATATATTTAACTTTTTGTATGCTTCCGTCTTTTCTTATTGTTCTGCATACACGTTGTCTTATAAGAACAGAGTGTTCGATCCAATTGTCTTTTTCTATTACTGATCCAAAAATATAACTAGTTCCCTTGATTAAGCAATTATCATTTATGCGTGTAGGGAATTCGTTACTGCCTGTTATATTGACGCTGGATTCAATTCGGACATTTTTGCCAATAGTAGTATTTCCCTTGATAATATTACCCTGTAGAATTTGAGAATTCTCCCCGATTTTTACTATTTGATCAGAATATGTTGTAATATTGACATTTTTGTCAATTCTCGTATTTTCTTCAAGTACAATATTGCCATCAAGCACAGTGTGCCCACCTATAACAACTCCCTTATTTAGCTTAACGCCGATTGAGATATAAACATCTTCTCCTATTGAAATATCCAGTGGCCCATATTCTTCATCTCGTTTAATAATGTCTTTTATCACTTGTTCATGTATGAAGAATTTTTCTTCGTCATAAATGGTTATTATGTTTTTTAACTGCTCGTAATATTTTTTTCTTAAAACGGATTCCATATATTTAAGAACGGTCTTATTGTTGAAAGCAATGATCAGATCCTGGTCCTCTATTTTAAAACCGTCTACAGAAAGACCTAATCCGTTGTATATCTTTACCATATCAGTGAGATATATCTCTTTCTTAACATTATCGGTTCCTATTTCATTGATATGTTTAATTAGCTTATTTACTTTGAAAGCATACATTCCTGAGTTGAATTCATTATTCTGGAGAAGTTTTTCTTTCTTTTGGATGTTTGTGAGCTTAAGTATATCCTTGTGTTCAATCAGGTCTGTTATTCCGTGATTTTGAGAATTCTGTGCGGTTCTTACTATTCTGCCATAATAATTTAGCTCAGGAGGCCCTGTATAAAATCCGGTAGCAAGCATCATATCCGAATTCAGTGACTCAAAGCATTCGCCAAATTTTTTAATTGTGTCTTGATCCATAAGACACATATCTCCAGGGAATATAAACACACTGCCTTTAAACTTGTTTTTCATTGAATCAAGAGCTGTTTTTACCGCATGTCCTGTTCCTTTTTGTTCGGTCTGATAAACGAAAATTGTATTTTTGGTTTTGCCTATTGTATCAATTACTTCAATAGCTTTATGCCCAACAACAATGATCTGGTTTTTGCATGCAAGTCCCTGCTTGGCAGCTTCTGCTATTCTTTTTACAGAAGGTATTCCCCAGACTTTGTGCAATACTTTCTGTGATTCCGTTTTAAGTCTTTTTCCATGACCTGCCGCAAGAATTATTGAAACAACGTTTTTTGAACAATCAATTTTGTCAGAATGTTCCAACGCATATTTCTGTATTTCTTTATTATCATTAACCATAATCAGCCTTATTAGTTGTTACATATTAAAAAATTATAGTATATATATACGTTGGTGTCCAATAAAAATGCGCCGATTTTCACAACACTTCTAACATTCTATCTACAGCTCTCTTGGCACTGATTTGAATATCTTCATGGACTTTGACCTCATACTTCATATTTTCCAGACACCATAATACTTTTTCTAAGGTGGTCAATTTCATATCCGTGCATATTGCTTGATTTGAAAGGGGATAGAACTTCTTCCCAGGGTTTTCTTTGCGTAATCTATGGAGCATTCCAGGCTCGGTGCCTACAATTATTTCAGATGCGCCGGACAGTTTTGCATATTCACACATCCCGCTGGTAGATAGAGCTTCATCAGCAAGTTGAATTACCTGCGGTGGGCATTCAGGATGAACAATAACTTTTGCTTCGGGATGAGCTTTTCTTTGTCTCGCAATATCCTCCGGTAGGATTTTGGCGTGAACAGGACAATAACCATCCCAAAGAATTAGATCTCTATTAACTTTTGTAGATACATAATGCCCCAAATATTTATCAGGAACAAAGATAATCTCTGATGCATCCTTTAACGACTCTATCACCTTAACGGCATTTCCTGAAGTACAGCAGATATCAATTTCTGCCTTAACCTCAGCAGAAGTATTAACGTAAGCTACTACAGTTGCTTTTGGATGTTCTTTTTTTAGAATTTTCAGTTCGTTTCTTGTAATCATATCAGCCATAGGACACCCTGCCTTTATATCAGGCATAAGAACTAGTTTGTCCGGGCAGAGAATAGATGCGGTCTCAGCCATAAAGCGGACTCCGCAGAAAACTATTACATCAGCATTGGTCTTGCTGGCGGTTCGGCTTAATCCTAAAGAATCACCAATGTAGTCAGCAATATCCTGCACTTCGCCTATTTGGTAATTATGGGCAAGAATTACGGCATTTCTTTTTCTTTTAAGCTGCTGAATTTTTTGTATCAATTTTGAATTATCCATTACTCTATTGTTCCTCCTCCGATAACTTTTTCTCTATTATAAAATACTACTGCTTGTCCCGGCGTAACTGCCTGCTGTGGAGAATCAAACTTTACCTTAACCTTACTTTCGTTTAATGGAATGACCGTTGCAGGTGAGGCTTGATGAAGGTATCTTATCTTTGCTTTCACTCTAATAGGGGTTTCTAATTTTTCTATATTTATAAAATTCATATTATCGGCAATTAATTCGTCCGTATATAGTTCTTCTTTTTTACCTGCCACGATGGAATTGTTTTTTTTGTCAATGGCAATTACATATAAAGGAGTCTTATTCGCTATTCCCATTCCTTTTCGCTGTCCAATGGTGTAAAAAATAATTCCTTTGTGCTCTCCGATAACTTCCCCTTCTTTATTTACAATAGGACCAGGACAAATTAGTGATGAGTGATGAGTGATGAGTGATGAGTCAAAATATTCTTTAACGAACTTCCCGTAGTTGTTATCAGGGATAAAACATATTTCCTGAGATTCCGGGTTATTTACTACATGTAAATTTTTCTCTTTAGCAATCTTTCTTACCTGCTCCTTAGTAAAATCTCCCAGAGGCATCAAAGTGTATTTCAGTTGCTCCTGAGTTAGCGCGTACAGGAAATAAGACTGATCTTTCTTTGTATCAATGCCTTTTTTGAGTAGGTATCTGTCTTTTTGATTATCAAACTCTATTTTTGCGTAGTGACCTGTAGCGATATAATCGGCGCTTAATTCCTTTGCTTTTTTAGCTAATGCGTCAAACTTTATGTATTTATTACATCTAATACAGGGGTTGGGCGTTCTTCCGGCTTTATATTCTTCACAAAAATTGGTAATTACTTTCTCTTTGAAAATATTCCTGAGATCTAATTCATAGTGAGGTATTTTCAATTCATCAGCTACTCTTTTTGCATCTTCGTCTTTGAAATGCTCCCAGATATGCATAGTAATACCGATAACTTCAAAACCCCTGTCTTTAAGTAAAGCGGCGGCAACTGATGAATCCACTCCACCGCTCATTGCTACAACTACTCTTTTTCTCATCTTTATCAATGCTTCCACAATGGCGACATGGAACGAAGTCTATCTGTGATTTTCGGTAAGACCTCTAAAAGAAAATCGACATCTTTCTCTTTAGTGTATCTTCCCATAGTAAAGCGTAAAGAGCTGTGTGCTACTTCATGTGATAAACCTAGTGCCAGTAAAACATGCGATGCTTCAAGGCTTGAAGATGTACAGGCAGAACCTGTAGAAGCAGCAATCCCTTCCATATCCAGATTAAGCAGTAAAGATTCTCCTTCTATATATTCTATAGAGACATTTACATTGTTAGGAAGTCTTTTTGTGGGGTGCCCATTTAATCTGCTATATCCTATATTATCAAGGATTCCTTTGATTAGCTTGTCTCTCAGTGAAATCAATCGCTTCATTTCTGCGTCCATTTCTTCTTTGATCAACTCGACTGCCTTACCAAGTCCCACAATGCCCGAGACATTCTGAGTAGATGCACGACGGTTCCTTTCTTGGTCGCCTCCATGCATAAATGGAACAATTCTCGTGCCCTTTCTCACATAGAGAGCCCCAACTCCCTTAGGTCCGTATAGCTTATGACCTGATATACTGAGTAGGTCTACATTAAGTTCATCAACATTTATAGATATATGTCCGAAAGTCTGAACTGTGTCCGCATGAAAAGGGATTCCCTTTTCTTTGGCAATTCTTCCAATTTCTCGGATAGGCTGAATTACTCCTATCTCGTTATTGGCATGCATAATAGAGATAAGAATAGTCTTATCAGTAATCGCCTTTTTCACATCTTTCGGATCTAGCAGTCCATCTTTATTTACAGGAAGATAGGTTACCTTAAAACCCATCATTTTCTCCAGAAATTTACAGGAGTTAAGTACTGCATGATGTTCAATAGATGATGTAATAATATGATTCCCTTTTTTCTGGTTGGCATAGGCTACGCCTTTTATAGCAAAGTTATCACTTTCTGTACCTCCGCTGGTAAAAATTATTTCCTCTTGCTTTGCGCCTAAAAAAGAGGCTATTTTTTCTCGTGCCTCTTCCATTGCAGCTTTGGCTTCCTGTCCAAAAGAGTGGATACTTGAAGGGTTGCCAAATTTATCAGCGAAATATGGTAACATTGCCTTTACTACTTGCGGGTCTGTCATCGTAGTAGCCGCACAGTCGAGATATATTTTTCTCATTTTTTATTATCTCCTCTTTTGCTTCGTTCTATTACCTTTTGGATGAACTACTTTAACATATTTCCCAATCTTTTTAAATATCTGCTCCAGAAATATAATCTCTGAGCCCTGTGTCATTGCGAGTGTAAGCGAAGCAATCTCGTTATCACTTTCTGATTAAATCTGGGAATCTAGTAGGGGACAGGCACGTCTGTTTCGTCATTCTTCGACTTGCTCGAAGAATCCAGTGTTTATATTTTTATATCCAAAATCTTTTTGGCATTCTCAAAAGATACAGTTTTTGCATCGCCTTCTTTTGCTTTGGCTCCCCTTAATGCTCTTAGAGACTCATAATTCTCAAGTTCTTCCCGAACCTTTAGAAATTCATCATAAGGGATAACTGCAAATTCCTTTCTGCCGTCTTTTTTCAGTATTTTCTGGTGAAGCGTAATCATGTGAACCTCCTATTTATAAACTTCTTTTCTATGGCGTATTCTATAAATAATAATTTTGTCTCTTTCGGTCTCAAAAAGCACCCTATAATCCCCGATTCTTAATCGGTATTCAGGTGTAAAATTAGTTAGTTTTTTAACATTTCCTTGCAAATCATCAGATAGTATCTCAATTTTCGAAAAAACAGTATTTAATATTTTCTTCTCAATATTCTTACAATCCTTTAACGCTCTAGGCTTAAATTCAATTTGATATTTCATAAATTCTTCTATCGTTTAGGATACCACATTTTGAAGACCATACAATAAAAAATATCACTGTTCCCTTTTCTTCCCTTTCATTTTCCCTTTCAGAGTTTCATTCATACTACCTGTTCTATATCCTTCTAAATCAACGGTTACATGATTATAACCTAATTTCTTGAATTTAGTTATAATTTTATGCATAACATCTTCTTTTAATAATCTGAATATTTCATTTTTATAAACTTCTATTCGCGCAATCTGGTCATAGTGTCTTACTCTTACCTGAGTTACGCCAAATTTTCTTAAGAATGTCTCTGCTTTATCAACTTTAGCAAGGCTTTCTTTGGTTATCTTCATTCCATAAGGAAAACGACTGGCAAGACAGGCAAGAGATGGTTTGTTAAATGTAGGCAATTCAAGTCTTTCCGATAAGCTACGAATTTCATGTTTACTTAGACACACTTCTTCAAGCGGACTTCTTATCCCCAGTTCTTTAGCTGCTTTCATTCCGGGTCTGAAGTCTTTTATATCATCATAATTTGAACCATCCAAAACATAGTTTAATTTATACTTCTTAGCTAATTCAATTAATTTGGAAAACAATTCTCTCTTACACCAGTAGCATCTGTTGGCAGAATTCTCTACAAATTTTTGATTAGAAAGCACATCGGTTTTAATAACCAAATGTCTTACCATTAATCTCTTTGCTATGGTTTTAGCCTCTTTTATTTCGCAGACAGGGTAAATTAAGGAAGTTGCAGTGACAGCCACTACTTTATCATCATCTAATACATCTCTTGCTACTTTAAGCAGAAAAGTACTATCCACTCCGCCTGAATAGGCTATTAAAACACTTCCCATTTCATTCAGGAGCTTCTTTAGATGCTGCAATTTTTTATTCATCATAGAAAATATATCAAAGATTATATCTTGTGTCGATATTTTTTGCATTATTGTTCTATGCTAATATTCCAATTTGGCATATTACAAAACGGAATATAACATAAAGAGAATCATTATGAAGAAAACTTTATATTCAAAAGAACATAAATATTTGATTGAGCGGTTAAAGCAGGCTCGGAAAGATGCTGGGATTGATCAAATGCAGGTTGCTAATTTGTTAGATGTTTCTCAATCTTATGTTTCTAAGGTAGAAGCAGGACAACGCCGCATTGATGTAATTCAATTAAAGGAATTTGCAAAGATCTATAAAAAAACACTGAACTTTTTTATAAAGTAATATGGATTTAAAAGAGCTAAAACAAAAACTTCAACAAATAAAAAAAGAAGGATTCATTAAAACCCACCGCATTAGTGACACGGGAATTGGTAAAACCTTAGAAGATTTACTCGATATACCAGAGAACAATATTCCTCTCCATGATATTGCAGGTGTTGCTGAACTAAAAGCGTACCGCAAAGAAGCAAAATCCATGTTGACACTTTTTACGCTAGAACCATTACCAAAAGGCGGAGATAGAGATAGATTGCTGCTAGATAATTTTGGTTACTCCCACAGAGATAATAAACGTTCAAAAGAGTTACACAGCACGCTTTCATGCAAAAGATACAATGCCCAAAAATTAAGATTATCCGTTAGCAAAGATAAGCTCAAAGTTAAAGGGGAAGGAAAACGATTAAATATCTACTGGGACACTGAATCAGTAAAAAAGAAATTTGAAGCTAAATTACCGGCTCTTGTTTATGTTTTGGCCGATAGAAAATTCATCAATTCATCCGAATATTTTCATTTTAATGAGGCTTATTTATTGAAAGGTTTTAGTTTTGAATTATTTAAGAAGATGGTCAAAAAAGATCAGATAGTAGTTGATTTTAGAATGTATTATAGACCTAATGGTACGGTAAGAAATCACGGAACAGGTTTTAGGGTTAAGATCAATAGCCTGTATGACTGCTTCAAAACCAAGATTAGATTGGTTTAGTTCTTTCTCAAAACAACGATACTTTCCTTTGTCATTGTTTCTTCCAATGCCCCTGCAATATTTGTTGGAGAATTTTTCGCAGGCATTCTTTTGCCGGGTATATTTCTAACAAAGATATCTTCACAGGTAAAACCAATTTTTTCGCATAATTCTGCGATGATGAAGTCAGTCGGTATGCGTACCTGCTTTACTAACCGATTGCCGATAACTAGGCAAAAATATTTTTTTCTTTTCAATATCTCATAGGATTTTTTCAGGCATTCATTTAAACCTATGTAAAAGCTTAATACATCCCTTGCTCTCTTTTTATCCATTTCTTGAATTCTTTCTAACGATTCCCTTAAGTGAGAAGATTCAAGAGAATGAAGCAGATTGCCAGTTGGTTTACCACCCAATAATTTATTATCAACGCCCGATGCAGTGTTGGGATCTTCAAAGATGTCAATCCACTGAGCAGATAATCTTGAGAACTGTCCATACGCCACAGTTGTTCTGCTGTCGCCATAGGGAGGAGATGTTATAATACAATCTATGGAATCGTTTTTTATTGTGCTGATTAGAGAAGTATCATCATAGATAGGTTTAGTCCATGTATCTTTGTCAACTTTTTGATAGAACTTTCTCATTCCTTCAATATTTAATCCGGTTTTTTTCTTAAAGATGTCAAGCACATTAGGACTGTGATTTTCCAATTTATCAGCTTTCATCCGCACGAGTTTAAACTCCCCGTTCTTTGTATTTGAAGAAAGCCTAACTGTTTCGCTAAAGGAAGTTAAGAAAAAGTTTTTCATTTCTTTATTTTTTGTATCATTAATAGCCTTTTTTAATTTTGCCAATTCTAAAACAACGTTTTCTTTAAACCAAAAATCTATATTCATAAAATTTGGCATTGCGATTTTGTCGTTTTTTATATGGTCAAACCTATTAAGTAAGTTAAAATATTCTTTTGTAAGAACAGATGGATTTATTTCAGTTGTTTTTACTTTTGCTAAAAAGACAGCAAATGGATTTAGATCAATTCCGTAAGCATTTCTACCTAGTAGCCTGCTCTCAACTAAAGCGGTTCCAGAGCCGCAAAAGATATCGCAGATAGTATCGCCTTTCCTGCTATATGTCTCTATTAGGCGTCTTGCGACTTGAGGGATGAACATCGCTGGATAACCGTGCAAACCATGAGTATAAGATTTTGTTTTTTCGCCTCTATAATCCCATGAATAGTCAATGCGTCTTTTTAGCTTTACATCCTTATATTTATCTTTTTCTAAAAGAGGTTCAAAATTTCTAATTATCTTTACAACAATACCTCTAATTTCGACTTCTTGCCGATAAATTGGGAATAGCGCAAGATTTGCAGGTTGTAATCTGAATTGATTATTTTCTCGGTAAAGTTTTTTTAATGTAGCTTCATTTTCATCGATTATCGCTACAACGGTTTGGCCATTGTCAGCAGTTTCTTGTTTTTTAATAACAACTATATCGCCATCAAAAATACCCTCTTCAATCATACTATTACCGGTAACGCGTAAAGCATAATATTTACCTGTCCTGTTAATTTCATTTCGGGGAAGAGTAATTGTTTCATCGTGTAGTTCAATTGCTTCAATTGGCTGACCGGCAGCAATAGTGCCGACTATGGGTATTTCGATAGATTGGGCATTCTTTTTAGGAATCAATGCTCTAGGTTGGTTATCTTCTTTGTGTAAGTAACCCATATTCTGAAGAGCTTGGACGTGATAGTGAGCAGTTGAAACAGAAGAAAGCCCCATGTGTTTTTTGATTTCCTCAAGAGAGGGAGCATAGTCGTGCTTAGTGATATATTTTCCAATGTAATCCAATACTTGCTTTTGCCGTTTTGTGAGCATTTCCACCTCCACAGAAAGGATTCTTGACTTTCGATTTATTTTCGATTATAATACAACGTATTGTTAAAAGAGTCAATAAAAAAATGGAGGTAGAATATGTCAAAAGGAAGAGTAACAAAAATTGTTGATGGAGATACTTTTAAGGTAGTAGGTGGAGAAACTATTCGTCTTGCAAATGTGAGAGCACCAGAGATTGGGACTAAGGGAGGTGCTAAGGCAAGAAATGATTTGGAGAACATGATAGGGGATAAGACGATTAGTTACGATACAGTAGCCAAATCTTATGGAAGAAATGTTGCTAATGTAAAACTTGCAGGAAAGTCAGTTAATCAAGGGATGAGAAATAAAGGCTATAGAAACAAAGGCATATAGATTATGCAGGAGAATTTTTTTTAAATTTATCCCTAGATATAGGGATAAGTTGTTGTATTTAAAGTTTAGGCGATGAAAACCAAGATAGTTATTACAATAAGGAGGATTGCATGGCTGAGATCATAAGAAAGAATGAGAAATGTTTTATTGGAATGCCTGCTTGTGGATATGGGTATGAATCAGCAAAATTATGTTTTGTTGCATGTTCTTCTGACAGTAAATATACTATTAAGTTAGACTTAATTAAAAGTATAGTTGAGGGTAGACAATATGAATGTCACATTGCATTAAAAAAAATAGATCCTGGGAATTTAGCTTTTTGTACAAAAATATGTTCTAAAATGATCCAATCTCAATTTTGTATTGTATTGCTTGATCCTTCAATAGATGAAGATGGATTAGAATATCCCAATCCAAATGTTAATTTAGAATATGGTATGATGTTAAGCCAGAATAAGCACATAATTCCATTGCAAGATAAGAAGTATAAGCTTCCGTTTAATATAGCTCCTTTAGATACAATAAAATATAATGAAGAAAATTTTCATATTAAAGTAACAGAAGCGGTAGATAATGCTATTAAAAGATTTTCGGAGCGTGAGATATCTGGACAAATACCACAAGGACCTGAAATCTTTACATTTTATAATTTGCTTGGATATAAAATGTCGAATACTAAAATAGAGTTTTATGAATTGCTTTATAACTACGGTGTACATCTTGGCTTTAATCTATTTGATGGTAAAGGCAATTACAAGTTTATCGGCTCCTTTGATTACGAAGACCCTAAAAAGGTAATATTGCATACAAAACTACTTATTGATAATTTAGTTTCTAGCTATGAGAGTTTAATTTCAAACATACCGAAAAACGTACAGGAAAATAAATTTGATTATTTGATAAAGAAAGTTTCGATTGATATCATTGTTCCTCCATTTTTTGAGAAACGAGAGATATTGAATAGAGCAGAGAAAATCATTAATAAGAAATATAAATACACTATTACGGTATACTATCGCAAGGATATTAATGATAAAGTGGAAGATGCATATAAAAAAATTGAGGATATAGAACCAATAAAATTAGCTAGAAAGGAAAAGGGAAAATAAATATGCTAAAAACAGCCGCAATCAAGGATGAATTCGGGTTTTTATTGGAAAAATACTCTTTCTCTTTGGATGAGATTGAGATCACTCCTCTATCCAATTATGATGAACTAAAAAACTATGTTGATGAACACACAAATACTGATTCCTATTATTATCCACCTTTGATGTATAAAGCTAAAATAGATCCAAAAACTTGTAAACCATTAGAGGAAATTCCTAGGACAAAACGCCCCGCTCATTTATACAAGCTACCCCCATCACACATTATCATAGTAAAAAATGCAGAGCAAAAGATAGAAAAATTAAGAAATGGAGCAACAGGTTTTCTAATCCATTTATTAGGATATTTATTTGGATGCCGGGTTCAGTTTAGTAATTGGTGGGTTGATAATAGAATTTCTATGAAAAGTCAACACGGAGTTTTTATCCCTGAGAAAGAGGCAAATGATTTTCTTCGACATTCATTTAAAGAATGGGAAACATGGTCACCTAATAAACAGTTTTTATTTACAGATCTATTATTTATGCATACTAGAGTATCTGGCTATGAATGGGACTGGGAACGATTTATGATGGAATATATTGTTTTTGATGGCTGTTGGAAGTTCTATGCAGATGGTATGAATTTTAGAATTAGTCATGGGGATAGACTTAAGAAGATACTAACCGATTTTAGAATGGTAGTACATTGCGATAAAATTAAAAAGATCGTAGATTTACGCAACGGCCTATTTCATGAGGCACGTTGGGAAGGAAAGCAACCAGGTTCGCATACTAGCAACGATGCTTTTTATGCATACTATTGGTTGAAAAGCATAAATCAAAGATTGTTTCCAGCTTTATTAAATTATCAAACGAAATATATTACTTCTGATTGGGCATGCATGGGACAATTCTTATTTAAAATTTAACAGACTTACTGGAATAATAATTTATATATCTTCATGTTTCCTAAATACCTAAAAACCTATAAATCCGGTCTTCTGGAAGAAAAAGTTAAAATAGCGCATGAAATTCTTTCCTCATGTACTCTCTGTCCTCGTAATTGTAGGGTCAACAGGCTAAAGGATGAGAAAGGATTTTGTAGGTCCGGTAAAGATTTGATTGTCTCAAGAGCCGTGACGCATTTTGGGGAAGAGCCGCCAATATCAGGAACAAGAGGTTCTGGAACAATATTCTTTTCGAATTGTAATCTTAAATGTCTATTCTGTCAGAATTATCAAATTAGTCAGCTGGGTATGGGGAATAAAGTAACAACAGAGGAACTTGCAGACATGATGCTCTCTCTTCAAAAAAGCGGTTCTCATAACATAAACTTGGTTTCTCCCACTCACTTCCTGCCGCAAATACTTGAGGGATTATATATAGCGATAGGGAAGGGATTGAAAATCCCTATTGTTTATAATACGGGAGGTTATGACTCTCTGGAAATCATAAAACTCCTTGACGGTATTGTTGATATATACTTATCTGATATGAAGTATTCGGATAATCTAACAGCAGAGAAACTTTCTTCAGCACCTGATTACCCAAAGCGCAACCGAGCTGCTATTGTGGAAATGTTTCGCCAGGTTGGAAACCTTAAAGTTGATAAAAGTAAAGTAGCAGTAAGCGGTCTTTTAATAAGACATCTTATTCTGCCGGATGATCTTGCTGGTAGTTACAATACGCTGTCTTTTTTAGCAAATGAAATTTCCACGGATGTGTTGATTGGACTGATGAGTCAATATCATCCCTCGCACATGGCAAATAAAGACAAAAGACTAAATCGAAAAATTACAGGCAAAGAATATAAGAAAGTCATTAGTTGGGCAGAAGAGCTGGGATTTAAGAACTGCCTGATTCAAGAAATGGATAGCTCAGATCTGTTCCTGCCGGATTTTGAAAAAGACCAGCCGTTTTGAAAATTTCCAGTAGCACAAGTTTTACTGTTCTTGGAATAAACCGGTACTTAAATATCGTTCACCTGTATCAGGGAAGATTACAACAATAAGTTTGTCTTTGTTCTCTTTTCTTTTGCCTATCTCTATTGCCGCCCAGGTTGCAGCCCCGGATGAGATACCAGCAAATATGCCCTCTTCTTTAGCTAATCTTCTTGCGGTATTGGCAGCATCTTCATTACTTACCTGAATTACTTCATCCACCAAATCCATTCTTAAAACATCAGGTACAAACCCTGCGCCAATGCCCTGAATTTTATTTGGCGAATCTTTAGGCTCGACAGCAATCGCTTTAAATTCCGGTTTTCTTTTTTTAATTACCTCGGCTATTCCGGTAATGGTTCCACCTGTACCAACGCCACTGACCAATATATCTATTTTACCGTCTGTATCACGCCATATTTCCTCGGCTGTAGTCTCTCTATGAGTCTTAGGATTAGCCGGGTTTTTGAATTGCTGCGGCATAAATGAGTTAGGAGTGTTCTTCAAAATTTCTTCTGCCTTTTTCACTGCTCCGATCATTCCTTTTTGCCCCGGTGTCAAGATAATCTCTGCTCCAAGCAAGGATAGTAACTGCTTGCGTTCAACAGACATCGTATCAGGCATAGTTAAAATCAAACGATAACCTTTTGCAGCGCATACAAAAGCAAGGGCAACTCCCGTATTACCGCTTGTTGGTTCAACAATTGTGGTATCTTTTTTAATAAACCCCTTGTTCTCTCCATCTTCAATCATGGCGATACCGATTCTGTCTTTTATGCTGGATAACGGATTAAAGGATTCAAGCTTTGCGACAATAGTGGCATATGCGCCTTGTGTAATCTTATTTAATTTTACCAAGGGTGTATTCCCTATTAGCTTTGTTATCTCATCTGCTATTCTTAACACGACTACTTATCCTCCGATAATTAATCTTTAATTTAGATCAATTTAAAGTTCAAACAATTCTATTTATATCCTCCAACAGACTTTTACCATCTATGCCATACATTTTGCAAACTTCACCTATTTTTAAATCATCCATCTCTGCTTTTGCCATAGGGCAATGTAGACACGGCAATTGATATTTGGAAAGCATTTTTTCAGCACCTTCAATCTTTAGTATATCAGACAATGTTGTATTTTCATTTACTGCCATTTTTTCACTCCCTTCATAATAACGTTTCCATATCCTCAATTTCTTTAATTGCATTAGTAAACAAGTTATAAATTGCCTTGTATTTCTTCTTTAGCAGTTGCTTTGTTTGGGAATCAGACTTCAAATGAGATAGGCTTACACCTCTTCGCATCAAGCCTTTTTCAGTAAGTGATAATCTAAACCAGATCCATCCAATGAGATGTTTCGCAAAAAAGAATTCAATCTTATAACCTCCAATCTGTGTTTTTCTATTTCCTTTTCCTCTCAGTTCTTCTGTTCCTTCATAATTTATAAATTCATAGGATAAGCCTTCTCCTCCATATATGTCGGATAGCTCGTTTTTAATTTTTGGCCATAAGTTGGTAGAGAAATAATCGTCAAAACTTTCCTTAAATTTTTGCTGATCTATTGGTCTTGCTCTGTATTCACCTTCTTTGGTAAAAAAGTCTGTATCAATAGAGATAGGTAAGGTATTTAGTATATTATAGAAAATGCTTTGTATGTTTTGAGGAGAGTACCAGTTATCACAATTATCTGATATATTAATTTTTTCCATTAGTATTTTTACAAGATTTGGTCGTGTTATAAGATTTATAATAGTTCTAATTGTATAAATAGGTTCTCTTATCATAAAATCAAGCGTAAAAGTTCCTCCATTACTTGCTTCTCCCATTAGAAGGACTTCTATCCCTTCTTTGGAAAGCATCTCTCCTCCTCCGGCAACAGCAGCTTCTCCTGTATCTGTTCTCTTCAATGCAATATTAAAAATGCTGCATATCTGTTCCATAAGAGAAGAAGAAGCGTCATTAACTACAATGCCAAATTTTTTCTCAACAAGTTTACCCTTATCTGCAATGTCAAGGACAGAAGCCACTACGTCCAATGCGAATATCTTTTGGACACCAGGAACAAAAGGAGAGCCATTTTTATCTATTAGAACTACGTTTTTCCTGTCTCCGTCAGTATCAAAGACAAAGAATGCAATAATCTTTTTCCCAGATGTTATCATTTTGCTGAGTGCCTCTTGAGCTTGTTTTGTAGCCTCAGATGTTGGAGCAAGCTGATGATTCATATCTTTGCGATATTCTGAATTTATCTGAAAGACATTAAATCCCCACGACTCCAGATATTCCTTGTCTCTTCTTGCGCCGCCATTTGGATCAAGCCCAATCCACAGCTTCATAGAAGATATTTTTGATTTGATATTATCTTTTATATGCTTTACTTCTTGAGTATCTTTAGATCCGGTTATAATAGAGTCGCAAAGTTCAGAGTAAATTTTCTCGGATTCTTCTCCAAAAACAGGTACGTCTCTAAATGTCTTTTCAATTTTATGAGAGGGAACACTATTGACTTCAGTTATAATCTCTTTTATTAGTATGGGGTTAGTTAACTCAGATTCATATTTTTTAATGAATGATTGCGCAAGTCTGCTGGACAATACCCTGCCGTCAGAGAGTCCTAGTTTTAAGCCATTATATCCACGAGGATTATGACTTGCGCTTACGTATAGAAATCCGTCGGCAGTTTCTCTGGAATAGGCAGCAATTCTTGTAATGGATGAGACAAAGATATATTTCACATCTACGTTACCACATATGAGCGTCCTTACTGCAATATCCGCAATAGCAGGACCGGTGTGGCGCGTATCTATGCCAACAACTATAACAGGTTTTTTCTTAGATGATTTGCTTTTGACAAGATCAGCAAAATTTTTAGCTATGATCGCAATATATACTTTAGCGGCCTCTGTTATATCGGTGGATGTACCATCAAAGAAATTAGGTTTGTCATCTTCGTTTGTTGTATCAAACACCTGACGTATGCCGGATATTGAAGCAATCCCGAATTTTTTACGTTTTCTTATATTAGATATAAGCTGTCCAATATCTATTTTATTCAAATTAGAGAAAGGCAATGCCTCCGGATTTCCAATCTCCAAACCAGTTTGTTTATCTAACATGTTTCAACTATATCAAATCTAATTTAAAGTTAAAAGGATTTGATTTGCTCGCATGTTAGCAGTATGTTAAAATTAAAGTAATGAAACCCAAAATCCAAAAATTTAATATGAGAACGGGCGGGGGCAAGCCCCGCCCCTACCCTGATTATCATATACACACAAAAATGTGCGGTCACGCGGAAGGCGAAATGGAAGAATATGTCAGAGAAGCTGTTAGAAAAGGTCTGGGAGAGATAGGGTTTAATGAGCATTTTCCGATTCTGCACATTGAGGATAAAGAACTTGCACGAAGACTTGCTATGTCCATTGACGAATTTCCAATATATGTGCGACAGGTTAAAAAATTGCAGAAAGAGTTTGAAAAACATATTGTAATAAAACTTGGGTGTGAGATTGATTATTTGCCCGGAAAAATGGAAAGGATAATGAATACTATCAATAAATATAATTTTGACTATCTATATGGATCTGTGCATTTTTTGGGTGATTGGATGATTGATCATCCCGATCATAAATCAAGGTTTGAAAATCAGGATTTGTATAAAGTGTACAAAGACTATTTTAGCTTAATTAGAAAAGCTGCGGAATCAGGACTATTTGACTGTATGTCTCATATAGATGTTATAAAAAAGTTTGGATATAAGCCTGACAAGGATTTAAGCAGTATTTATGAAGAGACAGCAGAAGCATTGAAATACGCAGATGTATGTATTGAGGTTAATACTTCCGGGCTGTATAAACCTGTAGGGGAAATATATCCGGAAGAAAAATTTCTCAATATTTGTTATGAGCATAATGTGCCTGTTACATTAGGTTCTGATTCGCATAAGCCAGAGCATGTCGGAAGAGATTTTGATAAGGCAATTTCATTAATAAAAAAAGCAGGATATAAGAAAATAGTCAGGTTTAGTAAACGACAAAGGTCGTATGTGAATGTGTAGAACAATAGAAGAAAAAGTTCTAAACGGTATACAGCTTTCTAATGATGAAATTTATAGCCTAGCTAAGATAGAAGATAATCTAATAGCTCTCATATCTATAGTAGATAAAATACGCAGGAAATTTAAAGGGAGGAAAATAAAGACCTGTTCTATCATAAATGCGAAGTCAGGCATGTGTGATCAGGACTGCGCTTTCTGTGGGCAGTCATCCTATCACAAAACAAAAATTTCTAAATATCCCTTGTTGGATACAGAAACAATAGTTAAGTCTGCGATGGATGCTGCTCATAACGGGGCAACGGAATTCTCTATAGTGACCAGCGGTAAAGGCATAAAATCAAGAGAAGAGATTAGAAAAATAAAAAATGCAATAAAGAGAATTAAAAGCGAAACATCTCTGGAGTGCTGTGCGTCTCTTGGGGTTTTGAACAAAGATTTTTTAAGAGAATTAAAAGACGCCGGTCTGGATAGATATCATCATAATCTTGAAGCATGTCCAAGCTTTTTCTCACGGATTTGCACAACTCGTCTTTATCGTGAAAACACAGATACAATCAGAGCGGCCAAAGAAGCGGGGTTAATTACATGCTGCGGAGGCATATTTGGAATGGGGGAGTCTCCTGAGCAGAGAATAGAATTAGCTCTGACCTTGAGAGAATTGGATCCTGACTCTATCTCGATAAATTTTCTAAATCCTGTTAAGAATACTAAACTGGAGAACATGTCTCTATTGAAGCCTTTTGAGGCGCTGAAAATAATAGCTATATTTCGCATTATTTTTCCGACAAAGGATATTATTATATGTGGTGGAAGGGAAGTTGTATTGCGGAGTCTTCAGCCAATGATGTTTCTTGCAGGAGCAAATGGTATGATTCTGGGAAATTATCTGACGACAAAAGGAAGAAGCATTCAGGATGATTTGGATATGATAAAAGATAATGAATAAATTGGATTTTCTTGATGAAACTCTTGATGGTTTAAAAAAACGTGGGTTGTATCGTACGTTAAAAACCTGTTCCAATTTTAAATCTTCGAAACTGGTTCTTGATGGAAAAGAACTGATTAATTTCTCATCCAATAATTATTTGGGCTTAGCGGACGATCTTGCTTTAAAGAAGGCGGCTTGCGAGGCTGTTAAAAAGCATGGTTGCGGTGGTACAGCGTCACGTCTTATGTGTGGGAATTTAGCTCTCAATGAGGAATTGGAAAAGAGAATAGCAGGATTCAAGAGAACAGAAGCAGCTCTTACATTTAGTTCAGGATATATGGCTAATATAGGCGTGATCTCTGCTTTAATGGGGAGGCAGGATGTTATATTTGCAGATAAGTATAATCACGCAAGTCTTGTAGATGGCTGTATATTAAGCAGAGCAAGACTTATTCGATATTCTCACAGAGATATAAAAGATCTGGAACGAATTCTCAAAAACACAGGTAAATACGGTAGGCGCTTGATTGTTACTGACTCTCTCTTTAGTATGGATGGAGATATAGCGCCTCTGCCGGATATTGTAGAATTGGCAAAGCAGTATGACTGCATGATAATGATTGATGATGCGCATGCGACAGGTGTATTGGGAAAAACAGGTCGTGGAAGTGCGGAATATTTCTCGCTTCCGGAAGAGGCTATAGATATCCATATGGGTACATTTGGAAAAGCTCTGGGAAGTTTTGGAGCATATGTAGCAGGATCCAAAAAGCTTATAGATTTCTTGATTAACAAAGCGCGAAGCTTCATTTTTACAACAGCTCTTCCTCCATCCGTTATAGGTTCCATTATTGCAGCTATATCAATTCTTGAAACTGATAATACGCGAATAAAAACATTGAATAAAAACGCTGATTATTTCAGGAACCATCTGCGAAAAGAAGAATTTAATATTTTAAACACAGTAACACAGATAATCCCATTGATGGTAGGTGAAAACGAAAAGGCTCTACAGTTTAGCAAATTTTTAATGCAGAATGGAATTTTTGCCGTGCCTATCAGGCCTCCAACCGTTCCTTCAAACACTGCAAGAATAAGATTTTCGATTACATCGGCTCATAGTAAAGAGGAACTCAGCTACACAATAGAAATAATTAAAAAAGCAGGTAAGAAGTTTGACGTTATCCAATAATTATTTAACGTTATCAAAAATCTTTGAAGGATGTTTCACAAGATAATCCTTGCTAAGTACTTTTTTGTCTTCTTTACTGATCTTAGTAAATTTTAAACTCAGCTTATATCCAGACCATGACGGCTCTGATTTTACTACCTCTGCAACGGTTTTAATCTTCCTTTCAAAATTCATAAGATGTATTACTAATTTAAGGGATGTTAGAAGAGGAATATCTTTCCTTGTAAACACAAGCGCTCCACTACTGCTGATATCTTTAGCCATGCCTTTTTCGTTTTTATCCACTATGAAGTACCCTTTTTTCTTATATAAAATGGGAATATTTACATTAAATCTCTGATCTTTTCTTCTATCCGTAATCATCTGTCTTTCTCCGAAATTTTTTCACGACCGTAGCACATGTATTTTTATCTGTCAAGTCTTTGTGCTGGTTGGGCACATAGGTAACACTTTTCGTTTAAGATTCTCATTGTGATTCTCAATATATTTCATAGGTGTTAAATAATTAAGCGCCTGATGAGGGCGATTAAAATTGTACTCAATCAACCAGTCTGTTACAGCTGGATTAAACTTATCACAATTAGTGGTTAGATTGCCATCATACAGCCATTCATATTCTAATGTTTG
>Ga0075121_1000851_pt1 | contig 20207 bp, 14 predicted proteins | sample AntAceMetag02UKG_FD_69793 | JGI IMG/M metagenome (GOLD analysis project Ga0075121, IMG submission 69793) | Saline lake microbial communities from Ace Lake, Antarctica - Antarctic Ace Lake Metagenome 02UKG | ecosystem: Environmental > Aquatic > Non-marine Saline and Alkaline > Saline | place... | reverse complement strand
GACGGTGGCGATATTACATTAGCAGCTGAAAATACGACAACATCTGATGATTTGACAATTGGCGCGGATATAACAGCTGCAGGCGGCACAGGTAGCATTTATCTATATGCTGGGCATGATGTTCTTCAGACAGCAGGCGATGTTTTAGCAGCAAGTAGTGGTAATATCAGTGTCTATGCCGGTACAGATTATAATGGCGGTGGCGCCAGTATAAAAGCCGGTAATGCGGGCGGTGATGTTACACAGAATGATGGTCGTGACATGACAACGGGATCGGGTATTATCACTGTTAAAGCGACAGAAAATGTTACTATAAGTATTTTGAGCACCAGTGGTGACGTAAATGTAACCGCAGATGATTCTACATATAGCCTAAATGATTCCGTGGGTGCGATAACCGATAATTTAACAGGTGGTGCTGCTAATATTATAGGAAGTACTGCTACATTGCGTTCTGCGACTGGTATTGGTTCAGCTAATGCCATAGAAACAAATATAACAAATCTTGATGCACTTAATACAACGTCCGGCAACATTCAGGTAACAGAGATTGTGACTGGAACTGCTTTAAACATTAACCGTGTTACTCAGCAAAGTCCTGATGGCGCTAAAAACGACGGCAATATAGTTGTTCAAACTCTAAATGGAATTCTTACCGTTGTAGTAGATCAAAATGGTGTTACTGCTGTTGATGATGGAGCAGTTACATTAATTGCCGGAGACAGCGACGGAGACTATGCGGAAGATTTATTAGTTAACGATACAGTCACTTCAGATAGAGGCAAAATTACTCTCACTTCATCTGGGGCAGAGGTAATATTTGGCGCAGGCGGCGATGTAACATCAACTTCCGGTGAAGTTGAAGTAAACGCCGTTTCTGTTCTAGGTGACGGAGCTATAACTATGGCGGATGGCGCTGTAATTAATGCAGGCAGCGGCGTGATTGATTTAAATGCTGATGTAGATATTACATTAGGAGGCTTGATTACTACCAGTACATCCAATACGGCAGTGACGATTGATTCTGCTGAAGGCGCTCTAATTGATGGTGGCGATATAGATATTGACATAGTAGCCAATTCAGGTCGTGTTGTGATTAATACGATAACAGGCGTTGGTCATACAGGAGCCATTGATACAACCGTTGACTCTATAGATATAGATAATACAACCTCTGGGGATATTAACATCAATGAAACAGATGATATTACGATTGTAAACGCAACTCAGGCGACAGATGGAAACATTAGTTTTGTTGCAGACGGAACAATTACAGCAGATTCCTCAGGTTCTCCGACAAATGTGATTAGTACTCTACTTACAGGTGCTATTATTTTAGACGCAAACGGAGCTGCTTCCGACATCATTCTTAATGATGGATTGTCAACTGCGTCGGGAGATATAACAGTTAGCGCAGACAATGATGTGACTTCAGATGTTAACGGAGATGTAACATCAACTTCCGGCAACGTTATAGTTCAAGCCGATGCTAATTCTGACGCTGATGGAACAGGCGGCGCTATAACAATGGCAAACGGTACATTATATAATGCAGGGACAGGAACAATTACATTGAGTGCAGATGAAGATATAGCATTAGGTGGTTTACTTACCACTAATACAACTTCATCAGCAGTTGCGATTAAATCTACATCAGGTGCCGTAACTGATGCAGGTGACGCTCATACAGATATCGTTGCAAATATCGCAAGTGCAGTTGTTGCAATTGATGCCGTAAAGGGCGTTGGTACAAGCAGTAATGCAATAGAAACGCAGGTATATATACTTGATATAGATAACGGTACTGCAGTAGAGTCCAATGGCGGTATATACATTACTGAAACAGATGATTTGCTTCTTAATAAGGCAGTTGTAACAAATCCAGAAGGTTCGGATGACGGCGATATTGATATTACAACAACTGCCGGTGATCTGACAGTAGTAGCAGGAGGGGCATTGATTTATGCCGTAGATACCGCTAATAATGGCTCAGTAACGTTGTTTGCAGATGGAGGAACTAGTATTTTAACCGTAAATGATGGTGTTCGTACGGTTAACGGAGATATTTCCTTATCTGCTGATGACGACGTAACTTTTGGAGCTGATGGCGATGTTACCTCAACCACAGGAAATGTAACGGTAACAGCAGATGTGGATGGTGCTGTAGCTGGTTCCGGTGGTGCTATAACAATGGATAATAATACATTGATTAATGCAGGGAGTGGGACTATTACCATGAGTGCCGACGAAGATATTACACTGGGTGGATTATCGACAATCAATTCTACAAATACAGCTGTTGTTCTAACTTCTGCGGCAGGTGGTATTGTTGACGGTGGCGACGCTACTGTTGATGTTGTGGCTGCAGATGGGCGTCTTGTGATAGACGCAGTAACAGGCGTGGGTTCCGCAAATGATATTGAAACAACTGTTGCATCAATAGATGTAGATAATACCACGTCAGGAAATATTCAGATTGATGAAACGGATGCAATAACTGTTATTCAGCTTGATAATGATACTATTGCTGATGGTAGTGCTACAACAGGAACAATTTCGTTGGTAGCAGATGGTACGATTACGGTTGAGGCAGGAGAAAGCGGGGTAACTGCAGTGGATGGTAATGTAACATTGCAGGCAGATAACGATGCATCAATAAATGTAAATGCAGTTGTTCAAACAACACTTCTGGGTAATATCGTAATTGACGCAGATGATGATGTAATATTCTCAGTAGCCGGTGATGTAACAGCATCCGGAACGGGAAACGTAACAGTGACAGCAGATGCTGATGGTGACAATAATGGTATCGGTGGTGCGATCACTATGGCCGATAACAACGACCCAATTACAGGTGACTGCACAATGATTGATGCTGGTAGTGGCACTATTACTATGAGCGCCGATGAAGATATAACATTGGGTGGATTATTGACTACAAATACTACGGTTAATGCAATAGCCATTACGAGCACCAAGGGTGGGATAGTTGACGGCGGTGATACTGCGACTGATGTGGATGCCGCAAGTGGTCGCTTGACCATGACTGCTTATACAGGTATTGGTGAAAGTGGTGCTTATGGAAATATTGAAACCACGATTGCCTCTTTGGATGCTTCATCCACCAATACAGGAGATATAGGCATAAATGAAACAGATGCAATCATTCTTACGGATGTAGATACAGTAGATGGTAGTATAACAATTGTTGCCGTTGGTCAGATTACTGCAACCGATGTTGCTTCGTTAACAGACTCTGATGATAACGATATTAGTCTCAACAGCACCGGCGCAGGAATAGAGGCTCAACTTATTAATGCTGGCGCTCTTGGCGACGTTACTCTTAATGCTCAGGGCGGCGCAGTAACTCAAGATGGCGATTTGGCAGTTGATGTTGTAGGTGATGTTCTCATCGTAGACGCACTCGGTGGGATAGATCTTGATACAACAGTAACAAGCATTGATGGTGATGCAAATGCCGCAGGTACCATCACTATAGATGAAACTAACGCGATTACGTTGACCAATTTAACTACTACCGACGGAGCAGTTACTGTAGATGCTGGCGGCGCTATGACAGTAACAGAGGTTACTGCAGGTGGAGACACAGGAAGTAATGACGATGTGACTTTGACAACAACTGTGGGCGATATAATCATGAGCGGAAATATTACAGCGCTTAACGATGAAGTGACATTAGTTTCTGCTGCTAATATAACCGATACAACTGATGGCGCAACTGATATCTCAGCTCATAACTTAACAATAACAGCTAACGCCGGAGCAGTTGGATCAGGTGCGATAAATGGGGAACTAGATACTGATGTAGATACGCTTACATTAGCAGCTCGAGCGTACACTTATATCTTAGAAGACAATGATATAACCTTGGCGTCTGTTGTTACAACCAGCGGCTTGGTTGACATAGAAACAGTAAGTGGAACTATCACCCTTACAACAGTGACTGCAGGCGGTCATAATCACGGGGTTAGTTTGGTTGCTAATAATGGAAATATTTATGACACCGGAGGAGCGTTGATAACAGCGAGCGCACAATCTTCATTAAGAGCAAGCGGAATAATCGGAACTACCGATAATCCTGTGAGCGTAGATATAGATGGCGACTTATGGGTATGGGCAGGTGACGAAAGTAATGAAGTATCCGTGATACTCGACGGCGTTGTCCATTCTCCTACTAAGACCGAAAGAGTAAGAATATATAAGCCATCTCCTCCGGGGTTGGTTATGTTGAATAATCGCTTGATGGGTGGCGGTAATTACGGAAGCGGTAGTATTAATGGAAGTATCTTGAGCCGTGGTTATGGATATATTGTGATGGTAAAAGGTGACAGTTTGGATATGTTCTATAATCAGGCTATGCAGCCATGGTGTTATAAATTACTTCTTCCCGAAACAACGCTTATCTCTGGGAATTTCTTAGACGGGCCTTCCATTGTTGTTGATGCTTCAAAGTTTGGGTTGGATGCAATACCTGCAAACTTGATTATTAGTCCTGACAGATTTCAGCAGCCGGTGAATTATTATATTATTCGTAAAGAAGAAGAAAAATAAATAAATAAAAAAAAGGAGTTGTGTAATGAAAAAGTTAGTTGTTGTGTGTGTGTGTGTGGCGGCGATGATTGTAACATTAGTAGCGCAGGCAAAAACGCCAGAAGTGCGAAAATTTAAGCCTAAAGAAATAAAGATAGACAGAAACTACGACGGTCTTGCTGATAGAACAGAGGTTTATGATGAAAAAGGCATAATAATCAAATCTGAAACAGACACAAATAATGACGGTAAAATGGATGAATGGGTCTTTTATGAAAAGGGCAATCCTGTTAAGGCAGAAAAAGATACCAATGGAGATGGTAAAGCAAACACTTTTTTGACCTATGATAAAAAAGGTGTAATGATTAAGTCTGAAATAGATACAAATGGCGATGGCAAAACAAATGAATGGGTTTACTATGAAAAGGGCATTCCGGTTAAGGCAGAGAAAGATACCAATGGAGATGGTAAACCTGACAATTGGATAGTTTATTAAACAAGTTTTCTGTTGTTCTTATATCCGCTAGTTCTCATTTCCCAAAAGATTTTAGTTTGTTGTATATATGCGCCCGTAGCTCAGATGGATAGAGCGTTGGGTTGCGGACTCAAAGGTCGGAGGTTCGAATCCTCTCGGGCGTACTATAAGTCGCAAGTTTTGGTATACAATCAGGAGAGGTCGCGTAGCCTGGCTTAGCGCGCACGCTTGGAAAGCGTGTAACTCGAAAGGGTTCGAGGGTTCGAATCCCTCCCTCTCCGCCAATTTTCTTCAGTTTTCACGGTGCCTTTTCCCAAGAAGTATAATGTCGCGCATTCCTTCAATGCTTTTAGCATGTAACCAGTCTTTGTCAAAGTTTGCGTCTTGTGTAATTTGCGCGATCGCCGATAAAGCGCGCAGATGAAAATTCCTTTCGTCACGTGTACCAACTAATATAAACACAGCATAAACAGGCGATGATGATTCCGTAAAACTAATACCAGCTTCGCATCTTACTATAACTAGTTCGAATTTGTGCTCGCCGTCAATAATTATATGCGGAATCGCCAGTCCTGGCTTTATTACTGTTGTTGAAGCTTTTTCCCTCGCAATTAAAGAATCAAGTAATTGCTTTACACTCATGTTTAATCTGTCAGCGAATTTCTCTGCAATAATTGTGAAGAATTCTTTCAGTGTAGCTTGTTTTGTCAAATCAATTACTTCGCAGCTTTTTACTAATTCATCAAATCTATCTTCTATTATTTTATCTCGTTCTTTTAGAACTTCGCGTAGCTCAGCTCCTAATGAATCACCTGCGATCTCTTTGGCGGTTATACGCTCAATAATATGTATTAGAGCGGACTTGCGCATGGATATCTTACGAACATAAATCCTATGCCATAGAATACTGGCAAGTATAAAGACACCCGTTCCAAAAAGCGCTATAGTACCCATCTCATATATTAGAAATCCATAACAGATGATTCCTGCTATTTGTAACCAGGGATACAATGGCGAGCGGAATGTTGGCTTGTAATTTAAAATTTTGCTTTCACGCATAATAATGCATGCCAGTATTCCCAGCATAAATAATATAATTTTCATAACAGATGCTACTTTTACAAGACTTTCTAGATTTAGAAACATTATAGTTGTTATCATGAAAATTCCTGTAAATATTATAGAAAAGTGCGGCGTGTTGAATCGTTTGCTTATATTTGCAAAAAACCCGGGCAGGATCTGATCGCGGCTCATTGCCATAGGAAAACGTGATGCAGCCAATATACCAGCATTAGCAGTAGAAATAAAAGCAAGTATTGCAGCGATTGCCATAACCCAGCTGCCAATTCTACCAAATATTTTATATCCACCGATTGATATTGGAGTCAAGGAATTTGCCAGCTCGTGCTTGTCCAGCAGACCCACTGTTACAAAAATTACTAAACCATAGAGAAATAGTACAACGCAGAATGCCAGTATCATTCCGTACGGGATATTCTTTGTAGGATTCTTTACCTCTTCCGCAACACTTGCAACCTTTGTCAATCCGCCAAATGATATAAAGACCATACCTGCTGCTGCAAACAGTGCGTGGTTGTCAGACAGTTTAAAAGGAGTGTATCTATTAACATCAATAAACATTGTCCCGCGAGATATATATAAAACTAATAAGCTGATGAGAAGGATTACAAATAAAACCTGAAACTTTCCTGTGAATTTAACGCTTGTCAGGTTAAGAATTATAAAAAATACACAGAATCCCACAGCAATGAGCTTAATTTGCCAATCTGTAATGTTTGGGTTGATCAATGTTGCAAATACACCAATGCCAACTAATGAGAACGCGCTTTTAAGACTGAGTGAAAGCCAACTGGCGAATCCACCTATTGTGCCTGCCGCTGAGCCCATGCTGCGCTCAATAAAGAAATAATCGCCACCGGCTTTAGGCATGGCTGTAGTCAATTCAGCTTTAGCAAATAATGCAGGTAAAACGAGTATACCTGCCAGGATATAGACTAGAATCACTGCCGGGCCAACTTTAGCATAAATTAGTCCTGGAAGGATAAACAGTCCTGAGCTGATCATTGCGCCAGCAGCAATGCAAAATACATCAATGCCGCCAAGTTGTCGGATTAATTTCTTATACATAAACTTATTTCTTATTGTGAGAAAACAACGCAATAAGTTGTCTTATTCTATTTGGATGTATAATGATAATAAGCAATCCCCCCACTATATTCCCTAAAGTTACAGGTATAATATTTTGGAATATTATGTAATGTTTGTAGAAGGGAACGCCTTTTACAAAAAGACCTATTGGGATTAGATACATATTTGCAACACAGTGCTCAAATCCTGACGCAACAAATACCATAATCGGCAATATACAACAGAATATTTTAGAGATAATGTCTTTTGCGAAAAATGACATAATAATAGCAAGAATAACCAGCATGTTGCAAAAGATCCCCCTAATAAAGCATTCCATAAACGGGATATTTAGCTTATTTTCAGATATTTTCACAGCTAATTGTCCTAATCTGTTGATGTTCAGCTGAGTACCCAGTAGACCTGATTTAAAGATAAGGAATGCAAATAAAAAAGAGCCAACAAAATTACCTAAATAAACAACCGTCCAATTTTTTAATATTTTATGAATTGGAAATAATGTTGATAGGGCTCCTACTATCATCATTATATTCCCAGTAAATAATTCAGCTCCTGCAATAACAACCAATACCAGTCCGATACTAAAAACAGCACCTCCAATAATCTTCCCCATGCCTTGCTCAAGCGCGACAAGAAATGCATGTCCACCTATGCTAATATATAGTCCTGCAAGAATACCTAGAAGGAACAGTTGCCAGACTTTGGTATTTGCCTTTTTAATTCCTAAGTATGATATTTTGCTCTGAACCTCTTGGGGACTTAGTTTTGGATCATATTCCCTTGGTGGTGCATTACTCAAAATATGACTCCTTTATACTTATATGTTATCTAACATTATACTGCCTAATCTCGTAATTGCGAGAACTTTCAGAAAAACGCAAGATATTACAAATTAAGGCAATATAATTTGAGAAATATAGCCATATCAAAGATATACTTCTGGAAATTTGAAAAAACAGATAGGAGTATTGGTTATGATGACAGACTTGGAAATTGCACAAGCCGCAAAACTTAAACCAATTCAGGAGATTGCTGAAAATATTGGGCTAAGAGAGGATGAATTAGAATTATATGGTAAACATAAGGCAAAAGTTATTCTTGAAGTCCAAGATAGGCTGCATACACGATCAAATGGTAAATATATTGATGTAACGGCCATTACCCCAACTCCTCTTGGTGAAGGGAAAACCGTTACAACGATTGGTCTGAGTATGGCGCTTAATAGAATAGGCAAGAAGACAATCACTGCAATAAGACAGCCTTCAATGGGACCCACATTTGGAATTAAAGGTGGCGCAGCCGGTGGAGGGTATTCACAGGTTGTCCCTATGGAGGACTTCAACCTTCATCTTACGGGCGACATACATGCTGTGGGAGTGGCACATAATCTTCTCGCAGCATTTATTGATAACTCTCTTCAGAAAAATAATCCGCTAAATATAGATCCGTTTAGTATTACATGGCGTCGTGTCGTTGATATCAGCGATAGAGCTTTGAGGAATATCGTAATAGGATTGGGCGGCAAGGTAGATGGAGTTCCTAGAGAAACGGGTTTCGATATAACTGTGGCTTCAGAGGTTATGGCAATCCTTGCTTTAACAACGGGTCTGAAGGATTTAAGAGAAAGGTTGGGTAAAATAGTGATTGGCTATACAAGAGATGCGAAGCCTGTAACGGCTGAAGATCTTAAATGTGCAGGGGCAATGACTGTTCTTATGAAAGATGCGATAAAACCAACTTTAATGCAGACATTAGAAAATACACCTGTGCTTGTTCACGCCGGTCCATTCGCAAATATTGCGCACGGCAATAGTTCTATACTGGCTGACAAGATAGGGCTTAAACTGGCTGATTACGTGGTAACAGAAAGCGGATTCGGAGCAGATTGTGGTGCTGAAAAGTTTCTAAATATTAAATGCCGTTATAGTAAACTAGTTCCTGACGCAGCTGTGATAGTATGTACTGTTAGGGCACTCAAGATGCATAGCGGTGATTTTTCGGTTGTTGCCGGAAAACCGCTTGATGATGGATTAATTAGGGAAAATCTGGATGCTATTGAACGCGGAGCATGTAATCTGGAGAAACATATTGAAAATATGAAACTGTTTGGAATTCCTGTAGTGGTTGCTGTAAATAGATTTACCACTGATACGGATAAGGAGATAGAATTAATAAGAAATATAGCTAAAAGGGCTGGTGCAGAAGATGCTGTTGAGAGCACTGTATGGGCTGATGGAGGCAAGGGAGGAGAAGAGCTTGCAAAGAAGGTTGTTGAAGCTGCTGAAAAGCCAAGTAAATTCAAATTCTTGTATGATGTAGAACAATCTATAGAAGAGAAGATGACTATTATTGCAAAAAAGATTTACGGAGCCGATGGTATAGACATTTCTCCTACGGTTAGAAAGAAAATTCGTATCTATGAAGAAAATGGACTAGATAAACTTCCTATCTGTATGGCAAAGACACACCTTTCGCTTTCTCACGATCCAAAACTAAAGGGAAGACCCAAAAATTTCATAGTACCAATAAAGGATATCAGACTATCCGCAGGTGCAGGATTTCTTTATCCTCTGCTTGGAGACATGCGAACCATGCCTGGACTTCCGACCACACCGGCAGGCACAAATGTAGATATTGATAGCACAGGGAAAACCGTAGGATTATTTTAATAAGCAATCTGATTAGGAAAATAAGGCTTGTATTTTTTGGAAACTTAATTAGAATCATATTAGACTATTCCGAGAAACTAATTTAGAAAGGAGGTGTGAGGGTATGTGGAGTTTAATTGGAGGAATAATTGCTGTAGTTGTTGGAGCTATGGGATTAATAAACTGGTTTTCGCTTTTTGTGAAAGGTCTTGAGGCCACTATTCCAGCGATATTAGTTCTTGGCGGTATAGCTGCTGTTGCCGCTGGCATCAGTTCTATTAAAGACGATATCGCAGCTAAAAAAGAGAAGGATGAAGAGAAAGAGGAGCCTGCTGCTGAAGAAGTAAAGCCGGAGGAGAAAAAAGAAGAAAAAAGCGAATAGGAATTTTAAAATAGTTAGAGAAGGGACAGAGTAAGTCGCATAGCGTGTGATTAATCTGTCCCTTTTATTGTGCTTGACATAGCATGCTGTAATTGATATGTTTCCACTCAATATGTATCGTGTATAGATAAAAGTTTGGTTAATAACGTAGGAAGAAGTAATGCAAATTGGAGATGTTAAAAAGATAAGAAATATTGGCATCATGGCTCATATTGATGCGGGTAAAACGACAACAACAGAAAGAATGCTGTTCTTTGCAGGCAGAATACATCGCATAGGCGAAGTTCATGACGGGGCTGCTACAATGGACTGGATGGAACAGGAAAAAGAGAGGGGAATAACAATTACATCCGCAGCTACAACATGTCTCTGGCGTAATCATAACATTAATATCATTGACACTCCTGGACATGTAGATTTCACTGCAGAGGTAGAAAGAAGTCTAAGAGTTTTAGATGGTGCGGTAGCAATATTTTGCGCAGTTGGCGGGGTAGAACCGCAAACTGAAACCGTATGGAGACAGTCGGAAAAATATAATATTCCAAAGATAGTCTTTATTAATAAGATGGATAGAATTGGAGCAGACTTTTTCGCTGTGCTTGATATGATAGACAGTAAACTCGGAGTTAACTATGTTCCAATTCAGTTGCCGATTGGAGAAGAAGACCATTTTATCGGCACAATAGATATTGTGACAGAAAAGGCATTTTTCTTCAATCAGGAAGACCCTGCTGAAGAGCCGAAAGAACGAGAAATCCCAGAAGATTACATGAAGATAACGAAGAAATATAGAAATGAGTTAATAGAAAAACTTGCTGATATAGATGACAATCTCATGAATAAATATATTGAAAATCAACCCATTGCAATAGACGAAATAAAAAAATCTCTAAGCAAGGCAACTATACAGTCTAAGATATTTCCAGTGTTATGTGGCGCAGCTTTCAAGAACAAGGGGGTTAGAAGGCTTATGGAAGCCATTGTCGACTATCTGCCAAGTCCTGAAGACGCACCACCCGTCGAAGTTATAAATAATGATTCAGGAGAAAAGAGTTTGTTTAGTTTCGGAGAAAAAGAGGATCTATTGGGACTCGCCTTTAAGATTGCCGTTGATCCTCATATTGGGAAACTTGTTTATTGTAGAATATATTCAGGTTCAATAAAGCAGGGCGAATATATTTTCAAGGCAGGGTCATCAAAGAAAGAAAGAATATCCCGTATTGTAAAGATGCATGCCAATAAAAAAGAAGCTGTGAATAGTCTCAATGCAGGAGATATAGGAGCAATAATCGGACCAATGAACATTGTTACAGGGGATACAATATGTAAGCAAAATTCTAATCTTTTTCTTGAAAACATAGAATTCCCAACGCCTGTAATTTCAGTAGCGATTGAAGCAAAAAATAAAATTGAGCAAGAGAAACTTTCGAGTTCAATAAGAAAATTATCCTATGAGGATCCAACATTTAATTTCTTTTTTAACGAAGAGACATCCCAAACTATTCTTTCTGGTATGGGGGAGTTGCATCTTGAAATCCTAATAGATAGATTAAAGAGGGAGTTTAATGTGTCTGTGAACGTAGGTAAGCCTAAAGTTGCCTTTAAGGAGACAATAACTAATATACAAGAAGAAAAGTACAAACATCAGAAGCAAACTGGTGGAAAAGGACAATTTGCAGAAGTACACATAGAACTAATTCCTGCAAAGAAGGGAGCGGGTTTTGAATTCGTTAATGATATCAAACAGGGAGTGATTCCAAGAGAATTTATTCCTGCTGTTGAAAAAGGCTGTATTGAGGCAATGGAATCAGGAATTTATGCGGGATATCCTGTGATTGATGTAAAAGTAAGATTATTTGACGGAAAATTTCACGAAGTTGACTCTTCTGAAATGGCTTTTAAGGTAGCTGGATACTATGCATTTAAGAAGGCGTTTATGAACGCAGGTCCGAGGCTTGTTGAACCGATTATGACAGTAGACGTATCTACTCCGGAAGAGTATTTTGGTCCAATCACATCTAATATAACTTCAAGAAGAGGCAGGATAATCCTGATAGAAAAAAAGGCTAAGAGTCAGTTAATAAAGTCAGAAATTCCGCTTATGGAGCTTTTCGGTTACGCCACACAACTGAGATCAATATCACAGGGACGAGCAGCAGAGTCTATGCGGTTCGAAAGATATGATAGAGTTCCCCCACATATTGCCAGCAAGATAATAGAAGGGGACTGAACATCCCTATTAAATGTTGGTATGCATAGCGTCGCTAAATCTACCCCTGAATAAAAAGAATCGTTTTCCCCCAGCTCTTTCGTTTTCATTTCTTTACGTATCAATAATACCAGCTGCCTTTTTTGTAAAGGAAATTTATGGTATAATCCTTTGACATCGTTTGGGAAATTAGGTAAAATTCGAGGGGCTGTGGCGCAGTTGGGAGCGCGTCTGACTGGCAGTCAGAAGGTCGGGAGTTCAAGTCTCCCCAGCTCCACAAACTTACACTTTATTGGAGGGTATATGGAAAAACACAAGGTTTTTAAAACGTATGATAAATTACATATTGCTATGACAAAGAAACAAATAGAATTAACGCCTAAACTGAGTGGCTATATCCAGCAGAAAACGTCAAAATTAACAAAGTATTTCTCTCGTATATCTGATATACATATTATTGTAAGTGAAGAAAAATATAGACATGTTGTAGAAATTAATGCGTTAACTAATGGAATAACAATGACTGGCAAGGCAGAGCATTCAGATGTTCATACAGCGTTTGATAAAGCACTTACTAAGGTCGAAAACCAAATCAGAAGATATAAGGACAAAATCGTAACTCATGCAGCTAAACAGGAAAAGACAGAGAGCGTTTCATGAAAAAAGAATATAAGATGAAAATAACTGATTTTATTAACAAAGATGCTATCTGTGTAGATTTGAAAGCAAAAGATAAAACAGATGTGCTTTATAAGCTAGTGGATATTCTCCTAAAATCTAGAGAAATTAAAAATAGTAATAGGGATGAATTATTTAACATTCTATACGAGAGAGAGAAACTTGGCAGTACAGGAATTGCTAATGGAGCGGCTATCCCACATGGAAAATCTGATTTGGTGAAAAGCATAACCATTGCTATTGGTATTTCTCCTGACGGGATTGACTTTGATTCGCTTGACGGGCAAAAAACATGTATATTTGTTCTTTTAATTGCCCCTCCCAACTTTGAAGTTCCTCATTTAAGAACGTTGGCAAAAATATCTTGTCTTTTAAAAAGTAAGGCTTTCAAGCAGGCTTTAATAAATACTGAATCTCCAGAGGATGTATTAAGACTAATTGCGAAAGAAGAAAAAACGCTTTGAGGGAATAATGATGCATGGAGTTTTATTGGATGTGAATGGATCCGGTGTGCTGATTATAGGTAAAAGCGGTGTGGGAAAGAGTGAAGCAGCCCTTGATCTAATTGCAAAAGGACATCGCTTAGTTGCAGATGATGTTGTTAATATTAAATTAATCGCAAAAAAAATTCTAATGGGCTTCGGGTCTGATATTACTAAACATAAAATGGAAATCAGAGGTTTGGGCATTATAGATATTTGCGCTATCTTTGGAATAGGAAGCGTAAGAAATCGTAAAAGAATAGAATTGGTAATAGAGCTTGAACATTGGGATAGTGGCAAAGAATATGAGAGGTTGGGCATGGAAGAAAAACTGTATCGTATATTAGGAATAGACATTCCGATGATAATTATTCCTGTAAGGCCTGGTCGCAATATTGCAACGATTATTGAAGTCGCTACGAAAAATCACAGATTAAGGAGAATGGGTACTTTTACGGCAAAACAACTGGATGAAGAATTAATTAAGAAAGGAAAAGATATATGCGTAAGCCATTAATAGCTGGAAACTGGAAAATGAATAAAACCGTGAGTGAAGCAGTGGATTTTGCGAATAGTTTAAAGTTAGCATTGAGAGATGCGCAAGATGTTGAAGTTGTTATATGTCCAACTTTTGTTGCTCTAAGCGAAGTTAGCAAAATACTGGAAAATAGCAGCGTGAAGTTAGGTGCTCAGAATGTATATATGCAGGAGAATGGCGCGTACACCGGAGAAATATCGCCTCTAATGTTAAAGGAGCTAGTTTGCAAGTATGTTATAGTAGGTCATTCTGAGAGGAGAGAATACTTTAAGGAAAGCAACGAATTAATTAATGCTAAGTTAAAGTTAGCTTTAAAATACCAGTTGCGCACAATTTTATGTGTTGGAGAAACTCTCTCAGAATATCAAAATAATCAGACTATTGATATTGTGAAAGCAGAAATCAGAGGGGGATTAGCTGGGGTAGATAGAGAGCAAATGGGTCGAGTGGCTATTGCCTATGAGCCGATTTGGGCTATTGGAACAGGGGAAACCGCTACTCCTAATGATGTCAATAAAGTTCATAAAATCATAAGAAAGATTGTATCAGATATATTTGATACTAAAACTGGCGAAAAAATTAGAATACAATATGGAGGCAGTGTAAAACCAGATAATATAAGTGCTTTGATGGAACAATCCGACATAGACGGGGCTTTAGTAGGTGGAGCAAGTTTGTCTGTGGAATCATTTATAAAAATAGTCAATTATGGTAAAAAAGACTGAGATGGAAATAATAGTTGTTATAGAAAATACGCTTGGTTTGCATGCAAGGCCAGCCGCTTTATTTGTCCAACTTGCTAATAAATTTCAATCGGAGATTTCTGTAGAGAAAAAAGGGCAAGAAGTAAATGGGAAAAGCATCATGGGGATAATGACCCTGGCTGCTGGCAAAGGGCAAAAAATAACTATAACAGCAGAGGGAAATGATGCTGAGGGAGCTTTAAAGGCTTTAGCAAAATTACTTAAAGATAAGTTTGGGGAGGAGTAAACTAAATTGTTGAACGGAATTCCTGTATCGCCAGGTATAGCAATTGGCAAGGTTCTATTATTAGATAACCGAATGTCTGCTGTGCCGAAGTATAAGATTAACAAAGATAGAATAGTAAAAGAGATAATGCGCTTTAAAAGGGCGATCAATAAAACTAAAAAAGAGCTTGTAGAAATTCAGAGAAAATTTGTCGACAAGGTTGGAAAAACGCACGCCGCTATCTTTGATGCACATTTGTTAATGTTAGAGGATTCATCATTAATAGAAGACACTATAGTTCGAATAAGAGAAAAAAAAGGCAATGCGGAGTTTGTTTTTTCACAGGTTCTGGAAAAAGCAGCGAAGAGTTTATCTACTGTTGATGATGAATACATGAGGGAACGTTCAGCTGATATAAACGATGTTGGCAAACGCGTTCTTAAAAATCTTTTAGCCAGAAAGCATATAAACTTGTCTCATTTAAGAGAAAAGTGTGTACTCATAAGCCATGATCTTTCCCCATCGGACACTGCCCAAATGGATAAGGATAAAGTTATAGGATTTGCAACTGAACTGGGAGGTAGGACTTCGCACACGGCAATCATGGCAAGAACGTTAGAAATCCCAGCGGTTGTAGGGGTAAAGGACATTACTCAAAAGGTGATTACAGGAGACACTATTGTTATAGACGGCGTTAAAGGAACAATAATCATAAATCCTTCTTCGTTTATTCTTGAGAAATATTTTAAGAAGCGGACAGAAATTAAGTCATTAGAAAGAAAGCTCTCAAGGCTTAGATACGTACGTGCAGATACGCTTGACGGGCAGAAAATTTTGTTGGCGGCAAATATAGAATCACGAGACGAAGTCAATTCAATAATGATGCATGGCGCAAACGGGATAGGGCTTTATAGAACAGAATTTCTCTATTTAAATAGAGACACTATGCCTAGCGAAGAAGAACAGTTTAAAGCTTATAGATTTGTTGCTCAAAAAATTAATCCGCAGAATGTGGTTATAAGAACTCTTGATCTGGGAGGAGATAAGTTTATATCAGAGTTAGAAACGCCAAAAGAAATGAATCCATTTTTAGGATTGCGGGCTATTAGGTTTTGTCTGAAACAGCCGGATATATTCAAGCCTCAGTTGCGGGCTATTCTAAGAGCAAGCCATTACGGCAATGTGTCAATGATGTTTCCTATGATATCAGGAGTATCAGAACTAAGAGAGGCAAAAGCACTCGTTGAGGTGGCAAAAAAGGAACTGGATAGTGGAAATGTTCCTTATGACAAGAATATTAAGATCGGGGCTATGATAGAAATACCTTCTGCGGTACTAATAGCTGATATTCTGGCAAAAGAAGCAGATTTTTTTAGCATAGGAACTAATGACTTAATTCAGTATTCTTTTGCGGTAGACAGAGTTAACGAAAAAGTTTCCTATCTCTATAGGCCTAATCATCCGGCAGTTTATCGTTTGATTAAAATGGTTATAGATGCCGCGAATAAGGCTGATATTCCTGTTACTATATGTGGAGAGATGGCAGGAACTCCAGCGTCTGTATTGGCTTTGCTGGGATTGGGATTATTTCGTTTCAGTATGGCTTCTGTAATAATTCCAGAAATTAAAAAACTCGTTCGCAATGTGAACACTAATGACGCAAAAAAAATTGCTAAACACGTTCTTGAATTATCAACAGGTAAGGAAGCAGACAGATATCTGATATCTAAGATTAAAAAGATTATTTCAAGGACTGAAATTGAGATATATGGCTAAGTACTGATGAAAGGAAAAAACGTTTATGTATGTTTTGGATAACTTGAAGTCGATAAAGAAAATAGATGCATCTAATATGTTTGACTTGATATTAGGTCTTGATTCTCAATGCGAGAGGGCTGTTTCTGCTGCCCGATCTTGTATTCTTCCAGATAAATACTCAGAAGTTGAAAAAATTATAGTTGTAGGTATGGGAGGTTCAGCAATTGGTGGAGACATATTATTAAAACTTCTTATAAACGAAATAAAAGTTCCAATATTTGTTAATCGTAATTATCATCTGCCTAATTTTGCAGATAAAAAAACTCTTATATTTGCTGCAAGTTATTCAGGTAACACTGAAGAGACACTTTCGTCTTACAATGATGCAAACGCGCGCGGTTGTAAGATAATTTGTATAACAAGCGGAGGAAAGCTGGCTGAGAAGGCAGAATCTGACAATATTCCGTTAATCAAAATACCCGGAGGGCAATCTCCGAGAAGCGCATTGGGATACATGTTCTTTCCTGTGTTAGTGGTCATGCAAAATTTGGGACTTACTGCTTCAAAGACGGAAGATATAAATGAAACTATAGCTATGTTAAAGAGATTTAAGACTGTGTGGGGAGAAGAATCTTCTGATTCAAATCTGGCAAAAAAACTTGCAAAGATATTATACAATAAGTTTCCTCTGATTTATTCTGTAGATGGCTGTCTTGGACCGATAGCTCTAAGATGGAAAACACAGTTAAATGAAAATAGCAAGATTCTGGCATACAATAATGTTTTTCCTGAACTGGATCATAATGAGATAGTTGGCTGGGAAGGACTGGATAAATTAACAAAGGATATGTCAGTCATAATACTCAGAGATAAAGACGATTCTGAAAGAAATTCAAAGCGCATTGCTATAACAAGTTCAATTATAAAAGACAAGCCAAGTGAAATTGCCGAGGTTTGGACACAGGGTAATTCCATATTAGCCAGAATGTTTTCACTTATTTATCTTGGGGATTTTGTGAGTTTTTATCTCGCAATGTTATACGAAGTTGACCCAACACCTGTTGAAAGAATAGAAACATTAAAAAAGAAACTGGTTGAATAGCAAAAGGAGAAATTAGATGGCGACAAAGAATAATAACAGGTATTTGTTTACATCAGAGTCTGTAACTGAAGGGCATCCCGATAAGATGGCGGATCAAATATCGGATAGTATTTTAGATGTTATTATGGAGAGTGATCCAAATGGAAGAGTTGCATGCGAGACACTTGTTACAACAGGTATAGTATATATTGCTGGAGAGATTACAACTTCTTGCTATGTGGATATTCCCGCAATTGCAAGAAAGACTGTTAGAGAGATTGGCTATACGGATGCTTCCTATGGATTTGATTATGAAACATGCGGCGTTCTTACCGCTATACAGTCTCAATCTCCTGATATTGCTCTTGGCGTTGATCCGGGCGGCGCAGGAGATCAGGGTATGATGTTTGGTTATGCAACTGACGAGACAAAGGAACTCATGCCTTTGCCAATCATGCTTGCGCATAAGCTTTGCAAGAGACTGGCTAAGATAAGAAAAGAAAAAATTCTGGATTACTTAAGGCCTGATGGGAAGTCGCAGGTAACAGCTGAATATGTAGACGGAAAACCATGCCGCATAGAGGCGATAGTAGTATCAACGCAACATGATGGCGACATTGATATGAACGTATTAAAGGATGATATAAAAAAACATGTGATAAAGCCTGTTATTCCTTCTGAATTGATGGATAGCAAAACCAAAATTTTTATAAATCCGACAGGTCGATTTGAGATAGGCGGACCGCATGGAGATACCGGTCTTACAGGAAGAAAGATAATAGTTGATACATACGGCGGTGTAGGCAGCCACGGCGGCGGTTGCTTTTCCGGTAAGGACTGCACAAAGGTTGATCGCTCTGCATCTTATTTTGCACGTTATCTTGCAAAGAATGTAGTAGCAGCCGGTCTGACATCTGAATGCGAGATTCAGCTGGCATACGCAATTGGGGTCCCTGAACCAGTTTCAATTATGCTAAATACATTCAGTAAAGGCAAGATATCAAAGGACAAAATTAAAAAGCTTCTTATTGATAATTTTGATATGACTCCAAAGGGGATAATCAATTGCTTAAAACTTCGAAGACCAATCTATAAAAAAACTGCTTGCTATGGTCACTTTGGCAGAACAGAAGATGCTTTTACATGGGAAAAAACAGATAAAGCCGATTTTCTTAGAAAAAAAGCCGGACTGTAAAATTTTTAAAATTCCAATTTTTAGAGGATTGCCATGAGAATATTTAAAAAAATACTTAAATGGACAGGAATTGTCATAGGCGGATTATTGATAATCGTTTTTATTACTCATACTGTTCTGAACATCGTTTGGAGTAGAGAGCTTCACGCCAAACTCGCAGAGCTAAAGGCAAAAGGTGAGCCTACGACAATTGCAGAGATTAGACCTGCTCCAGTGCCTGATAATGAGAATGCCGCTGTGCTTTTGAATAAAGCATTTGCGCTTATGACATCAGGTGAAGGAGGAAAGCCTTATATTCTAAATAAAGAAAGTGGCGAAACAAACAAAACAATTGCAATTATTGAGGACGCCAAGTCTTTTTCAGATATTTCCAAATGGACAGAGAAACAAAGGCAAGAAATCCCTGAACTGGTTAATTCTTCCGATATGCAGCGTATTTATACTCTCCTTGAACAGGCTTCCAAAAAATCCGAGTGTAATTTCAATTTGAATTACGAAGACAGACCATCCACGCTTCTTATCTATCTATCAAGAATGAGAACCTCGGCAAGATTATTATCTGCAAAGGCGTTAATTGAAGCTCAGTCGGAAAATACGGACAAAGCTCTTGAGACATATTTAATAGGTTTGAAAATATTCAAACACTTAAATTGTAGTCCATCAATAATCTCACAACTTGTCTTAATGGCTTGCGATAGTCTTATTATGAACTCGCTCCAGAAAATGCCTTGTGTCGGGAAAGTAAATTTAGAAAACTACGCTAGACTAATTTCGGAATTGGAAAGTCACATTGAACCTGCATTCTTGACAAGGTTTATACAAGGAGAAAGATGTTTCGGTCTTAGTGAATTCCAGAAATATTATGAAGGAAAAACAGGAGGTATAATACAGGGAAAAAAGGTTGGTGTATCTGCTTTTAAGAAATTTATTTTTTGTCTTTGGAAACCTTTTTTTAAAAGAGATATGAGAGCGAATCTTGAAATGCATGTAAAATTAGAGAAATTATGCAGCGCGCCTTACCATGAAAACATAAATAAATTCAAGAATTTTAAAGACATTGAAAAATATTTAG
>Ga0075121_1000848_pt1 | contig 20241 bp, 24 predicted proteins | sample AntAceMetag02UKG_FD_69793 | JGI IMG/M metagenome (GOLD analysis project Ga0075121, IMG submission 69793) | Saline lake microbial communities from Ace Lake, Antarctica - Antarctic Ace Lake Metagenome 02UKG | ecosystem: Environmental > Aquatic > Non-marine Saline and Alkaline > Saline | place... | reverse complement strand
AATGAATCATCAGGGACCAGGGCAAAATTATCACAACAGCCGCAACGATGGGAATCCATGGTATCTTGAGCAGATCTTTATAACGGCCCTCCCAGAGCAGGAACGGCACCACCGCCAGCATCGGAACGGCGAAGGCCAGGAATCCCTTCGTGAGAAAAGCCAGCCCGCAGAAAACTCCCATGAGGGCGAGAAAAAACGCCTTCCGCCCCATATTTTCCGCCATGTGCGAAAAGAAAAAGCAGACCAGAGCCCCGGTCAGAAGCATGGAAAGCAGGCTGTCCAGAAGACTGATGTTGCCTATGGCCAGCACGAGAGGACAGGTCAAAAAAATGGCCGGGGCCAGGATGGATGCCGGTCCCCCCCGTGAAAACTTTCGTACAGCCAGGAAAATCATGAGGGCGGAAATTATGACGGAAAGCGCCGATGGTATCCGCAGGGCAAAGGCATTTTCGCCGAACGTGAGAATGGAAACGGCATTCGCCCAGTATCCTAAGGGAGGTTTTTCAAAATATTTCAACCCATTCAGGCGGGGAACAACCCAGTCTCCCGAAGTCAGCATTTCCCTGGGTATCTCCCCATACCGGGATTCGTCCGGAATGGTCAGCGGTCGGGAACCCAGGGGAAGGATATAGACGAATACGAAGAGAACAAAAAGTGCGATGGAAACTCTTTTCATGAGTTGACTCTCTCAGAAGCGACAACGGTTCAACCGGAAATCAGTCCGTTTAACAATTCCCTAAGTTCGTCACTTCCGGGTGTGGTGTCAAACGCAAGCTTACCATCGATATACCGATAGAGCAGGCAGTAGCTCGCCTTGTACATTACTTCGATAATAATCTTTTCTGAATCTGGCAAAAGAGACACCTCTGTCAAATAATTGTTTTTTCTCTCGTGTCTTGTAAAAAATACCAGATTTGACTGACCAAGGCAATGGTTTTGCGCCTATATTGACAGGTTCCGTAGTCACTTCGAGCACCTTTCTAACGCTATCCGGTTTTCTGTAAACCCATTTCATGAGCCAAATCTATTTTTTTAACTTGACGTCCTTTTACCCATATTCTAGAAGGGGTGATCAGGTGCTCTCTTTGAGCCTTACAGGGAACTCCGTTAAAATGGGACGGGCCCGCCGCTGTGAACCTCGAACCTTGATTATTAAAGGAACTCTTTCGGCGTGTTTTTGATCGCTGTTCCAGCCAAGCCTTCGGAATGGTCGGCTTGGATGTTGAGGATAAAAAAGGGCAATCCCGGGACGATTTTTCGGTCCGGGTTTTTTTTATTATGGGTATAAATAAAAACATTCGAAACATTGTAGGCGCCTTTTGCCTGGGTTTCATAATTTTAGGTCCTCCATTTGTTCTTGCCGAAGAGTCGGAGAAAACCACCACTACATTGGAATCGGTGGTGGTCACAGCCCCGCAGGAACAACCCGACTATCAGACCGGAGACGTGGATCTGGAGGAAACAACGGGTTTTGTGACGGTGATCGAGCGTGAAGCGTTCGAAGGTAAAATGGAAGATCTGGCGGAAGTGCTTCAGAATGAAGCCGGTGTTCAGGTTCGCCAGTCCGGTGGCCTGGGAAGCTTTTCCACCGTTTCCCTCCGCGGTTCCTCCAGTGATCAGGTGATGGTATTCCTGGACGGTGTGCTGCTGAATGATGCTTCGGGGGGCGGGGTTGATTTGAGTACCATCGCCCTTTCCGATGTTGCGACTATCGAGGTCTATCGGGGCGTAACCCCTGTCAATTTCAATAAGGCGTCCATTGGTGGCGTCGTAAACATCAGGACCCTGCGGGCCACGGAAGGTTTGAAAGCCAGCGCTACCCTGGGATACGGGTCTTTCAACACCCGCAAGGCGTCGGGTTTTGTCAATCATAAGGTTGGGAAATGGGATTACCTGGTTTCGGCCGGTTATTTGGCGAGCGATAATGACTTCGAATACCTGTATGATAACCATACCGAATATAACCCGAACGATGACAAATGGGTAAAACGCAACAACGCGCAGTTTGATCAGCAAAATGTCCTGGCCAAAGCCGGCTATGATTTTTCAGATGATCTGCGCATCGCTTTGGTGAATCAGTACTTTTCAAAGGATCAGGGGTTGCCCACATGGAATAACAGTTCAAAGGCGGATGCTTCCCTGGAAACCATGAGAAACATTACTTCCCTGAGCTTCATTGCCAATGATCTGGGGGCACTTCATCTCAATACCCGGACCAGTATTGACTATTCATACAAGGATGAATTGTATAACGACAGCCATGGCACCATCGGACTCGGCAGACAGAAGAGCCGATATATTACGAAGCGCTATGGCGGCGATTTTTTCACGGAATGGTTGACGGATATGAATGTATTGAGTTTCATGGCGGATTTTCATCGTGAGTCCTATGATCCCGAAGATCTTCTGACCCAAAAAAATCCCAACCAAAGTAACAGAGACACCCTGAACCTGGGTCTTCAGGACAGTGTGTTTTTGTTTCAAGACAAACTCACCATATCGCCCGCACTCAGGTATACCCATCTGAAGGATGATTTGAAAAGCGCCACCAGTATGTTTGGTAAGCCCCTGGAAGGAAAAGAGCGGGATGAGAATTACCTGAGCCCACAGATCGGGGTTAAATATAGCCCTCTGAACTGGTTGAATTTCAGAAGCAACCTGGCGAAATATACGAGGGAACCGTCTTTTTTTGAGTTGTTCGGCGATCGTGGATTTATTGTGGGAAATCCCGATTTGGAAGCGGAGAAAGGGGTCAATTTTGATGCGGGCTTTGAAGTGAGGTATCCCACCAAGATTTGGTGGTTAAAACACGTGTCCGTTAATGCGGCCTATTTCGGCAGCAATGTGGATGATCTCATCACCTTTGTTTACGACTCAAGGGGCATTGGCAAAGCACAGAATATATCCGAAGCCGAAATCCGGGGTGTTGAAAGTGAAATCCGTATTGATTTTCTGAAATACTTCCGGTTGGTGGGGAATGCCACTTGGCAGGATCCCGTGAATAAAAGTCAGGTTAAGGCGTTTAACGGGAACATACTGCCGGGGCGATTTCAAACCTCTTATCTGGGTCGGCTTGAGGCGCGATATGCAGGTGTTAAGGTGTTTGGTGAGTATTTTCGGGAAACCGGCATGTATTATGACAGCGCCAACCTGCTTCCGGCCAAAGATAAAAGTCAGATCAATTCCGGAGTTTCCTGGCTCTTTCATTCCTTCCTCTTCAGCCTTGAAGGAAGGAACCTGACCAATCAGCAATACGAAGATTTTAATGGGTATCCCATGCCGGGGCGTGCCTTTTATTTTTCGGTTGGGTATCGTTATTGAGTACCGGCTTTGATGGGGAATCCATGGATTCCAGATTTTGCGGAAATGATGGCTTGAAGAGCATGAACAAAAAAGTATTTACGACGCTCGCACTCTTCTGAAATTTGTTATTCCGCATCCGTTTTAAGCTGCACCACATTCGAAGCGGCGCCCGAACCATCTGCATTGTAGGGAATCACAGAAACATAATAGGAAGATCCCGCGGCGACCGTTGCGGAAACGCTGGTGCTTGTGCCCCAGTCCCACAAGGCGGTCCAGCCGGTTGAGGGTTCCGAAGCCCACAGATAGTATCCTTCCGCTCCTGAGACCGTATTCCAGTGGGCCATCACGTTGTTTCCGGAGATCGTAGCCCCAAGCGTCGGCGCAAAAGGTGTTCCCTTGGTGCAAAACGCCACTTTCTGGGGGTTCAGGTTTGTGGCAACATTTTCGTTAACGGTGTTATTTGTTGTATCCACGATCTTGATTTGAGCATTGGTGGAATCACAAACCCACATCATGGCGTTTTTATCAAGATAAGTTCCTGAATTCATGCCAGAAATGTTAATATTTTGAACACCGGTAACCGCTCCGGAGACCACTCCGGTTGTGGGGTTGAACGTATAGAGCGTATTGTCGCCCCAACCGGCATAACCCACAAAGTACCCTTTTGTGGAAGACGCAATCAACATTCCGGCTATGGCTCCGTAAGGATGCGTGGTGGCATCACCGTCATCCAGGACGGTGGATGATGCATAGGTGACGGGATTGATGCTTTCTATGCCGCCGGTATATTCGTACACCGGGTCGCAGGAGCCCCCGGGATAAGACCCGACCCCCTGGACATAAATTCGATTGTTTTCGGCCATATATTGGATGGAGCCCGGATTTTTGATGGTTAGGGGGATTCCGATCATGCTGCCCGTGCCCATGCCGGTATTGATTTCAGTGTCCGTTGCCGTGTCAAATACCGCCACATAAGCGATTTCGATGGGGCACCAGTCAACCATACGTTGCATGACAATAAAAAGTTTTCCATTGGCGATTACCCCGCAGCACATATCCGGTGCACCGTCCGCATCGGTATAGGCACTCAGATCCAATACGCCGATTTTAAAACCGGCTTCACTGGTGGCGGAAGGGTTGACGATCCAGGCTTTTGTGGAACCATAGCGAAGCAGATAGGCTTTGGTGGAACTCACAAAGACCAAATCGTAGGGGTTGCTGCTGTTTGCTTCACCGGTGTCCTGTGTCGAATACTGCCAGATCGGCGTATTGGGTGCCGAAATATCGACCTTGGTGACATTGTCCGCCTGAAACTGCTCGATTCGATAATAGTACTGTCCAAACGCTTTGACGGTGCTGCCATTACTTCCTGCAAGCAGATTGTTAACGGCGATTCGGGGGCCGGCCTTTGGATCAACGGTGATGGCTGAAATACCGTAGCTGCTGTAATCCGAGGCCGCTGCTGCCACGACGGCGCTTTGTGTTGAATCAGCATGTACGGAACCCACACTGATCAGCAGGAATAAGAGCAGTGTCGCACATAAAAAGAGCTTTGTGGTAGTGGATGAATGTCTTAAAGAGTTCGTCTCGTTTTTCATGTAGCTTCCTCCCCTATTACTAAGTTGTTGGGTCTCATGCAGGAAAATCGAGTTGCAATTTTAAAGATATCCTGCGCCAATTTAGACTTGGCCCAAAAAAAATCCCCGGACCAAAGAATCTTGATCCGGGGATGTCCCTTTTTTATCCCAAAACCGATGAACGTCCTTATTCCCGATAAGGTTGCGTTCCTTTACTCAGGCAGGTCTTCTGACTTTCGGATCACCCTAATCACTGCGCCTTCCCACTCGGTTTCAATCCGAACAGTGGCATGATGCAGATTTCGTTCCCGATTACAGCAGAGGGCCTGTCGCCGAATCCCACGGCGTTCCCTATTAAGCTCATTCCGAGCACCTGAGATTTATTACCGCGCCACGGTAGAGCAAAGTTTCTTAAAAGTCAACACCTAATTTCATTCACAACTCATGACTCACCATTCGAAAAATCAGGGTGACGGAGCCGATTATAAAACCCTTTCCGCATTGCTTAAGGGATCTTGTTCAGGAAGAAATAGCTAAAGCATGATGGTACTACAAACGGACACAAAGAAATTTCTTACTTGACATACCCGTCATATCAGCATATAAGTGCACGTTGATATGCTCATATTGACACCTTCTTTTCTTGGGGTGATTTGACGATCATATTTTTCGGCCCTAAACGAACCCGCACTTTTTCAAAAAGGAAAAAGATGGAGGCGAGATTGCCGCATCAAAAAGAAATAACGATACCCTTTTTGAACGATCATCTCGACTCAATTGCCATTCTGGCCAGAAGCCTCGCTGATGAAAATCGTCTCCGTATTCTGCTTTGCGTGAGGGACGGGAAGAAGTCGGTTTCCCAGATTGTGGAAGAACTGAAACTTTCCCAACCCCTCGTTTCTCACCATCTCAAGGAATTGAAACGGACGCTTTTGGTCAATGTTGAGCGGCGAGGGCCTTTTATTTATTACGAAATCGCGGACAAAAAAATAACTGACATCCTCAAAAGCCTGAATGAACTGGTTGCAGACCTTTTATCAAAAAGAAAGTCATTTTAGTTTGCGGAGATAATTCATTATGATTTCTGATAAAATTCAAAAATTGGTTGATGTCATGGAACCTGAGGCGGCCGCACTGGCACTTGCCGGTATGTTGAGCAAACTGTTTCCCCTTCTGGAAGAAGAAACCCGTCTGAAATTGGTGTCAAACCTGGTCGGCACGCCTTCTGATGAAAAACTGGCCAGCCTGGTCCATCTTTGAATGGCCACCTGCATGGACGAAGGTGTCGATCCAACGGATATGTGCCAGAGTATGGTAGACAGAGTGGCCCGATCAAAACAGCTTACATCAGTTGCTGAACCCGAGATCCTTTCATTGTTTGAGGACTGGCTGGAAGAACTTGATGGTGAAGTTGTCGCTTTTGCTAAAAAAACGGGGTCAACAGACCCCTTTGACCTGGCGAAAGGCTGTGGCCTGTCCCGATCGGGGGCTGAATTCTTAATCACAAAGCTGAAAAGAGAGGGGAAATTATGACATTCGAAATATCCGATTCCCTGAAACCGAGGTGTGAAAATGAATAGTTTAAAAACGGCTATAACGGCTCTCATCGTCGTGGCCATCACGGTGGGCTTTCTATGGTTTACCAACCGTTCGGTACCCCCTAAGGAAGCCACCTTCGAAGATGTGGTTGCCGAGGCCGCAAACGGCGGGTATCGGCTTATCAATACGGAAAGTCTCAAGAAGCTGTATGATGAGGACCCCCAAGGTTTTTTGCTGGTAGACGCCCGCCAGGAATGGGAATACCGGACCGGACATATGGAAGGCGCCCTGAATTTCCCTGTTGAGCCCACCTGGTTGTCGCGGTGGAAAAAAAGGGATGCGATGGAGAAATTCCTCGGACCTGATAAAAACCGTTCCATCGTCTTTTACTGAGCGGGGCTTGCATGAGTCCGAAGCGACTCGGCGGCTCGGGTAGCCGTAAAACTGGGTTACAAAAACGTTTATCGTGATCCCATAGGGTATCCTGAATGGCACGAAAAGGGATATCCCGTAGCAAGCCAGCCGGCGGGCCTGTCCCAAATGTCCTCCAAACCCGAAGAAGCGAGGCCGCTCTACGGCTGGGCCATGATCTGGACGTTGTTGGGCATCTTTGCAGGGGGTATGGCCCTCAACCTGACACCTTGCGTCTATCCCCTGATCCCCATAACCGTTTCCTATTTTGGCGGAAGAAGCGGTCGGGGCCGGGGAAACCTGTTGGCCCACGGAGCATGTTATATCGGTGGTCTTTCACTAACCAATTCCATCCTCGGTGTGACAGCCGCCTTGACCGGCAGTCTCATGGGGGCCCTTCTTCAGAGCCCCGTGGTGCTTGTCACGGTTGCGGCTGTTATGATTTTTCTTGCCGCAAGTCTTTTCGGATTCTGGGAATTGAAACTCCCCGCCGGGTTAACGCAGGCCGCTTCAAAATCCTACACCGGATATTTCGGTACCCTGTTTATGGGCATAACCCTGGGCGTTGTTGCCGCCCCCTGCATCGGCCCTTTTGTCCTGGGATTGCTGACCTGGGTGGCCAGCATGGGAAGCCCATGGCTGGGGTTTATCATCTTTTTCACGTTGAGCCTGGGCCTCGGCCTGCCCCTCTTCTTCCTGGCCGTTTTTTCGGGACAGATTGAGAAACTGCCCCGGTCCGGCGAATGGATGCTCTGGATTCGAAAACTGATGGGCTGGGTTCTGGTGGGTATGGCCGCCTACTTCATCAGACCGATTTTCCCAAAATCCATAGGGGTATTTATCCTCGCCGCCGTTGCCTTTTCCGCCGGTCTTCACCTGGGATGGATCGACCGGTCGAAGACCGCATTTAAGGGTTTTGGGTGGATTAAGGGAATCGCCGGTACAATCGGCCTTGTCTTGGCTGTCATTCTTATGGGAACATGGTTTCTGAGAGGCCCCGGTGTCATGTGGCAGTCCTATTCCCATGATCTGCTCTCGGAAGCTCAAAAGCTGAATAAACCCGTCATCATTGATTTCTATGCGGATTGGTGCACCCCATGCCGGGAACTGGATGAGGTCACCTTTCACGACAAGCAGGTGGTTGATCAGGCAAAGCGTGGGTTTGTCATGATCAAGGTTGATTTGACGCAAAAAAGCAATCCCGTCCACAAACAACTGCTGGCCCAGTACCGTGTCAAAGGCGTTCCCACCGTCGTGTTTCTGGACCGTAGCGGAATAGAACGGAAGGATCTTCGACTGGTGGACTTTTTACCCCCGGATCAGCTACTGGTCCGCATGTCGAAGGTAGGGAAAAGCGATACACCGTAAGGTTTTCATTAACTTTAATTTTACATCATCCAAAGGAGGTCACCATGCTGAAAGTCAGATTTTTCATGAACGAACCCAACGGAAAACCGTGAAAACATTTTAAATCCATGATGCCCAGGTTGGGCGAAAATTACGATATTGAGATCGAGACCATTTCAAAGCCTCCTTCGGAATACAACACGGATGAATACTTTGAGCTTGACCTGCCGGTCGCTCCCGCCATCATGATCGGAGAGGAGATCCTGACAGAGGGCTCTGATGTTTCAGATGAAAAAGTCGAGACGGCCATTTGCAAAAGCCTTGGTCTCCCGCCGCCGGAGCCAAAAAAGAAGGGAATGCTCGGCCGTTTGCTGAAGAAGTAATGCTTACGTGGTCATCAGTGCAGGGGAAATCAAAAAACGATTTCAAAAGAAAGGAGGTGATTCATTTGAACGATCTGGAATCCAAAGAAATCGATCTCAGTATTCCGGCCATGATATGAATGACGTGAGAGACGTTAGTCAAACTGGCCTTGGAAAGGTCAGACGGAGTACATGACTTTAAGCTGAAATTGGCGAGTGCCTGGGTCAAATTCGATCCCAGTGAGATCACCGAAGAAACAATCATCAAAAATATTCAAAAAACAACACGTTATGACAATGTTTCCGTAAAACAACCTGAAGCCTAGCTGCTTTAGGGCCTCGGCGCCCTGCGTTTGATCGATCTGGGCGCTGAGGCTACTCTCTTCAATAAAGCGCTACGGAGTCCATCATGGCCTTTGCGTTGAGCAGGGATGCGTTGTAGGGGAATTCCCATCCGGGCGCCAGAACAAACCCCCCACCCTGGGCCATTTCCCGGATCTCCTTCTTACACTCCTCTCTGACTTCATCCGGTCGACCCAGATAGAGAAGGTCAATGGGAGGAACGTGGCCGATAATACAAATTTTTCCAGCACACTTTTGCTTGACTTCGGGCCAGTCTGAAAACCCATCCGGAACCCAGGCGCAGGAAATGGCATCCGGAGCCATCGTCTCCATGTGGGCATCGAGATAAAAATCTACACCGGAACTGTGTGCCATAAGCATAAGGCCGCATTCCCGTGTAATCTCGGCAAGACGTCGTAGATGCACCCCTTCCAAGTCCAACCAGAATTTTTTGCTCATCTGCTTATGACAGCCGAACAGGGTCTCCACCCATATGGCATGTATTCCGGTTCTTGCAAGCGCTCGGATATAGTCTCCCAGTACGTTGGTGATCACAGAAAGGGCTTGATGTACCTCTTCGGGGTATTTCATGCAGTCCGAGAAAAGAAATTCAGGCCCCCGTAGAACAGACAGGACACCCAGGGGGCCATAGACAAAACCAAAGACCGGGACTCTTTTTCCCCTCTCATTCATGAGGATATCGCACATTCGAATGTGTTCTGCCATCCGTTTTGTTTTTGAAGGATCAACCGGTTTTATTTTCGTCACATAATCTTCTGGTCTTTTGATGAGTGCATTTTGGAAATTTGAGTAAGCCTGATCATCGGGGGGAAAAATGGTCTCCTGGCCTAAGTCGGCGGCTTCCACATTGAGGTCAATCTCGGTCAAAATCGCATCGAATCCCAGAAGTTCCTGAGCCTGAAGCAGCGATCCGGCTCCCACATCGGCATTCGTGGACCATTCTTCATAGTTGCATCCATAGACTCTTCTGGAGGCGCCGCAAATGAGCGGCATGCAGGGGACACGATCTGCTTCCTCAAATTGAACAGCGGCCATGAATCTTTCCAAGGGGGTCATCGACGTATCCTTTCCCGGTGCATTAGAAACTGGTGCATTAGAAACCCGGTGCATTAGAACGGGTGCATTGGAATAATGGGACAATCGAGAACGAATAGAATATATCTATGGGAATCATGTCACTTCTGAAGGGGCAGGCTTTTCAATGCCTGCTTGAGAGTGTCCTGAAGCAAGGAAAGAGTCCCCGGTTTTTTCTCAAACCTCAGGTTAAACGTTTTCGATATCTCCCGTGCCTTTTTTTCTAATTCCGCCCCGTCTCCCGCGTTTACTTCAACAAACAGTCCCCGGGTAAAATCTTTTAACATACGGTGGGCCAATTGCATGGGGTTCAAGCCTTTTTTCCCCAGCCGGCTGATTTGAAGCTCGTGAAAGATGAAATCCATTCCCAGCTCAGTCCATCCCGGGGTAAAAAACCATGTTCCGCCCTCTTCTAAAAGGGATTTTTCGTATCGATCCTGCCCCAGAAGAACGCCGATACAGTCGTCTGCTTGAGGACGAAAAACGGGAATTTTGAAACCCTTGGGAAGCTTATCCAGAATCTGACAACGACCATAACCCAGAACAATCGCGTCCACTTTATCCTGGAGCGCCACGATCTGTGCAGTCACGGTTTCAAGAAGCAGATCAGGCTCGATATGAAGCCCCCATTCCATAACTTCAAAATGAGAGACTTCCGGAAAATCCTGAATGACTGTTCTCATCTCAGCTTCAAGAACGCGACAGCAAATAACCCCCACGGACATATTCATCTTCCTTTCAACAAGAATGCAGCAGATACCGACTGAAACATATCAGTCCAACAAGACCATTGAATACCAGGCAGGGAGAAGTTTCCCATCCTCACTGAACTCAACATTGAAATTCAGGGGTTCCAAAGTTTTCCCGATATCAACACCGTAAGCATCCATGGCTGGGCGAGCCAGATCCGGATAGAGACAGGGTTCAGGGTAGGAGCATTCATCACATTTCACACACAGGGCCAAAGCAAAAGCAAAGGCAGCGCCGTGAGAAAGAAAGGCTTCCTTCTCAATGGCGACAGAGACATCCTGACCAATTTTTTGATCGGCTGTTTTAATCACCAGCGCCACAGTGTATTTTTCAAAGCTTTCCATGAACATTTCCTGGGAAATACCCATGTTGGGAGGACAGGTCCAGAATTTTCCCCAACGCTGGCATCCAAAGCGGCATTTCAGGTGGGAGCGAGGGTCAAAAACGACTTCATTGGTATCGATCAATTTTGCCTCGTCCGCACCCAATTGAATGCATTTGTCAATCAGTGTCTGATAGTTCTTAGCCATGAATAAACTCCTGATTATTGAGTTTCCGAAGTGATTATGCCGCAAAGAACAATCTTGGTATCATCTTCTCCCTTAAAAATATACCCTTTTCTAATTTCAATTTCTCGCAATTTGTGGTAGCTGTCCTGGTAAATATCTCTCAGGAGGCGTAATGATGGAAGAAAACAGCATAGAATGCCCTGTCAGGACAAAAATAAATGAATACTGTTCCTGCCCAAAGACGGAGTGCCAAAATCATGGCCTTTGTTGTGAGTGCATACTGGCACATAAATACAGGGTTACGGAACCGATTATAAAACGTTTTCCACATTGTTTAAGGGATCTTGTTCAGGAAGCAATAGACAACGCCTGATGGTACTGCAAAAAGGAATGTGTCCCTCCATTATCAGTGCGCCATCCATGGTCTTTGGCTTGAATTTGATCGAAAACGTCACAAGACTTTCCCGAATTGTAAACCACATTGAAGTTGTCATTTTTCATACACCCGGTCTTCATAATATCCCAACCGCGGACGAGATTCTTTTCCTGAAGGAGATAAAGAGAGAAAAGAATTTGACCTACTCCGTCCATTTACCGACCTCCCTTGAAATTGCGGCGGAAAGCAAACTGAAACGGGATCTGGCTGTTCGCATGGCAACAAAAATCATTGCACATCTAAGCGAACTTTCTCCCGAATATTATGTCCTTCATATTCCCATCACCACACCGACCCTGACAGCGGAGCCTGGATGTTACATCATGGAAAAAGACCAGTTCAAGCATGCGGACTGGTCAGACAGGGCCACAACGAGCCTTCTGCGTATTCAAGCGGAGACAGGGCTGAAACAACGGCTTCTCTTGGAAAACATTAACTACAGTCCGAATTTGCTGGAATCCATCCGGCAGCAGGCGGTTTGTGCATTTTGTCTGGATATCGGCCATCTCTTATTGGGAAAGGAATCCGTTCGGGAAATACTGGAGCGGTATCTGCCGGTTATCAAGGAGATCCACATCCATGGCGTTATCGGGTGGGAGGAACATCTGGGGTTAGACGTATTGCCGGTGGAAAGAGTGCAATCCTGGTTTCACTGCTTAAATGAGTATGGGTACAACGGAATCCTCAATCTTGAAGTTTTCGACCCCGTGGATCTGGATAAATCACTTCAGGTGCTGAAGAAAGTGATAACAATAAAACCCGGGGGCCGGTTACGAAAAGTTTGATATTTTTTCAAGTTCAAGAAGACAACATCGCATCCGTTTTATCTCTGACATGATCTTTCTTCAGATGATTGCCCGACATCGTATCATAAAGCTGACCGTTTTTGTAAAACAAAAATGACGGAACACCCTTGATATTCAGTGAATTTACGAGGGTCCGGTTCGCAGCGGCGTTCACAATATAGAAATTGACTTTTCCCGTGTACTCTTCCTTGGCGAGGGTCTCAACCTGAGCCGTCAATATCTGGCAGGTGGCTCACCAATCCCCCCATATTTCAACGACAACGGGAAGGTCACTGCTTAAAACTTCCGCCTCAAAATCAGCCTTATTCAGCTCTTTCATCCTGATTATCCCCTTTCTCCGCCAAAGCGGTCATAACATTTAACGGTAATATTCCTTGCCCTGAATTCAATGTTTTGTTACAAAGTTGCCTCCATACGCAGGATGTGATTACTGCTGCACTTTCCATGAGGGTGAGCAAATAACCGATGGAACCATATACCATGCCAAATCACAATCCACAAATCATTCCTCCAGAAAAACTTCAAGAATATTCCCGGTATTTTGTTGAGGAATTTATCAAAAAAACAGATGACGGCCCATTTTACGCCATAGATCTTTCCTTTTTTCCGACCCGGACTGCCTATGAAGCGATACCGGCCAGGGCAATTGCCGGCCCCGTTTATTCTGAACAGCAGGGGGATCGCTTCACAATCCATATTTGTGAGGAGCGCTTGAAAGATATCCCTTCTTGGGTTCTGCAAGGCTGGTTGGAGCATGAGATGATGCTTTGTATTCAAAAACGCCAGCCGGAATTCGATCAATTCAACTTCAGAAAAAATATTCTCCCCCTGATGCCGGTATCCGGCCTGGCTGAGAACCATGTACGGGAGTTGGTCGCATCCCTTGAAGTGGGGCTGAGAAACTATCTTGCCACGAAAACACTCATCGAAATGGGCGGGGGTTTCCACCAGGCTCATTTTTATTTTTTCAGGATAAGCCCCATGGTGGAGGACCACTCCAATTATGAAAAAGTCCTGCCCCACCCATGGACCAAAGCCCTTTTCCTGTGCCGTAAATTCAGGGAATTCATGCCCATTTACGGGTTGGCCGATAATAATGTGGAGTTTTCTCAGGATCTGACATCCTACTGGTGGAGGGTTCATGAATATTTAATGCCCGAAGACAAGTTCTTTTTAAGGGAACTTGCGGACATACCCCACAGATACTCCGATGCACCCTATCCCGATATTGTGATTGAGGTGTTCAAAAAAGTTAAATCACAATTTCTGGCGCCGAAAACGCCTTCCGATCCATCATTTTCATCATTAACCTTACATTGACCTACCTCCCTTTAAATTAGGGGAAAACCCCTTAATTCAATGAGACCTTTTTTTCGGGCTCAGCAAAATCAGCCACAGTAAGCCCAAATATCAACCATAAAACAACCAATCATCAACCTTAGGATGATGGACACTTGTTCAGCAAAGCAGCATACTCATACCCCCCTTGGGTATAGGAGGTAAAAAATGTCGCTTTGTGGAAACGACAAATCAAAATATGTTAATAGACTGAGCCGCATCGAAGGCCAGGTGCGCGGCGTCAAGAAAATGGTCGGAGAAGACAGGGATTGCATGGATGTCCTCAAACAGATCTCAGCAACCATTGGGGCCATGCGTTCCCTGGGGATCCTTATCCTGGAAGAACATTTAAATGGCTGTGTTGCAGGGGCTATCCGAAATAAGGACCACGATGAAGAGCTGATTCGTCAAGTCGTGGAAATCAAGTTTTAACGCCCTGTTTTACCGAAGAATCCGAATTGAAGCGGCATAGGCGAAAAGAGAGAATTGATAAGCCGGGTACATCATGCTGATGTTTACCCAAAAGAATCAAGAAGGTTATCATGCATATCTCAGAAGGGATTATCACCGGTGTTCCGGCTGTGGTCTACACGGCCAGTTCACTTTGCCTGGTGGGTTTCGGCGCTAAAAAAATGAAAGATATGGCGGCCGAACATCCTGAAAAAAAAGCGCTTTTTGGGATGGCCGGCGCCTTCATATTCTTTCTCTCACTCATACCGATTCCCGCTTTTACGGGCACGACCTCCCATCCATGCGGTTCTCCCCTGGTGGGTATATTGCTGGGCCCGTTAATCGGAATCGCCATTACCGGGCTGACCCTGCTGCTTCAAGCAGCGTTTTTTGCCCATGGCGGCTTTTCCACCTGGGGAGCGAATGTGATTACGCTGGGCGTGGGAGGCGCTTTTTTCGGGTGGCTTTCTTTTCGGATTGCCCGTAAGGCCGGTTTATCACTCTTTGTTTCCGGTGCCATCGGGGGGTTAATCGGTGACATCATGACCTATGTATTCGCCGGTCTGAGCCTCTCCGCCATCCTTTCCGGGGGACCTGACGCGCAATACACTTTTACCGGATATCTTATTGCTGTGTATACAGCGTACATCCCCACCCAACTGCCCATCGCCATCGGGGAGATGTTTGTCACCGGCTTCATCTTGAGCTACATTTTTAAGCAGCGACCGGATGTATTGAGATCACTCAAAGTAATTGCCGGCATTGCCGCCGTGCTTTTCGTCCCTGCTCTTCTGGTTCTCTTCCAAAGCAATCCCGTGTTCGCTCAACAGGAAAAGACCCATACAGCAGCCACCCAGGAACAGCCGGGCCAAGGCCATGAAGAAGGGATGGCAGGCATGGATGAGGCCGTCAACGAAAAACTGGCGGAAAACGCCGGGAGGGCGCCAAGGGATCCCTATATCAATCTAGAGGCACTGGGTGATGTCTGGAACACAGTTATGCTGCTTGGCGGCGCCATCTGCGGATTCATCATCGGCCGCTGGTGGCACCTCCTGTTTGAGAGAAAAGAGAATGGGCCGTTATCTGAATCTCGATAAATTCATCGCCTCAGAACAGCAACTTGAGGCCAAACCCCTGCGGGGCGTGTTTGCCTGGGACCCACGGTTGAAACTGGGGATGCTCGCGACGGTTATCATCCTGAACATCGGCCTTGCCATCAACGAATTAAGCGCGTTTTTGTTGATTATCGGTTTTTTGCTGGTTTTGTGGACCAGACCGCCCTTTGGAAGGACACTGATTTTCTTTCTCGGCCCCCTTCTGGCAACAGCCGTGGCGGTTGCCGGTTTTTCGGTGGGATTCGGCAAAACACCGGTCTACGAACTGGGAAAATTGACGGTTTATAGGGAGGGGATCATTCAGGGCGGGGAAGTGGCCATACGTGTCTATTGCGATATGACCTGGCTTGTATTGACCTTTGTCACCACACCGTTTCACAGAATTCTCGAAGCTTTCAGGTGGTTTAAAGTTCCCGGCATTCTCGTGGACACACTGGCCATGATGTACCGATATTCCTTTCTTCTTCTTGATGAATTCACCCGGATGCATACGGCATCCTGTGCCCGTGGCGGCCGGGCCGGGAAGGCCAACGCACTGAAGACCCTTTCGCGCATCGGCGCCCAGGTTTTCATGCGCGCTTTCGATCGTTCTGAAAGAATCTATCTGGCGATGGTTACAAGGGGGGGCGAAAGACCATGAGGGAAGATGGAAAGTAAGGTCCTAAACGACGAGTCCTGTCCCAACCAATGTGATGTGACACCCGAGTACATCAACGGCGATGGCCCTGTGCTTGACTGCAGGAATGTGTCTTTCACCTATGCGAATCTGTTGGGAAATACCGTGAAAGACATTAATTTTTCCATTTATAGAAATGACATCGTGGTCGCCTGTGGTCCTAATGGATCTGGAAAAACAACGCTCTTGAAATTGTTTGCGGGTATTTTGACTCCCGGGAAGGGAGAGATTCTGTTGAGCAGCAAAAGACTGGGCAGGAAGGACCGCCGCGATGCATTTCGCTACATGGGAATTCTCTTCCAGGACCCCAATGACCAGCTTTTCTGCACCCATGTGCGAGAAGATATCGCTTACGGTCCCACGAACCTGGGTCTGGGTCCGGAAGAGGTCAACCGTCTCGTGGAAACCGCCATGGACCAGGTGGAAGTTCGGCATCTTGAGAATCGGCCCATTCACCGGCTCAGCCACGGCGAAATGAAGCGGGTGGGGTTGGCGGGGCTTATTGCCATGCGACCGCCCTTGATTCTTCTTGACGAGCCGTTTTCGGGTCTTGACCCGGCCTCAACGGATCACCTGTTGGGCCTTATACGGCATCTGAACGATCATCACCATTATACATTCGTTATCGTGACCCATAACATCAATATCGCCTCTTTAATCGCAAAGCGGATGATTGTTCTGGTTGACGGGCAGATCATTGCCGATGGACCGCCAAAAAAAATTTTAACCGATGAACAACTTCTGAGGGATTCCCGTCTCGAACCGCCCATTTTGACCCAGCTTTTTCAGCGGATCCTCGATGACCCCTCTGAAAACGACCGGATACCGGTCACGATCGATGAGGCCGTGGATATTTTGAACGCTTTAAACCGGAACAAGCAGGTCTATGCATGACAACACCATCGCCGAATTAACCATGGAGGACGAAAGCACACCGACATTTGATTTTGGCACAAATATTTTTTTTGAGACAAAATGATTCTTCAATCAAGGAGATGATGATTATGGAACTCAAGACCTTGTTTATTGGCATCGTCTTTGCCATGGCCATCTTTGCCGTCAAGAGCGGCATAGGCATTCATTATTTGTTGACCCGGAAGGAAAGGGGGAAAAGCAGGCTCGTGTTCCTTTCCCTTTATGCCCTCGTATACCTTTTCCTGTTTTTGTCCTGTGCGTATATCATTCACATGATTGACATCATTTCATATTTCGAAACGGTTCAGAGGTTTCTCAAATACGGCATGGTTTTACACGTGTTGATGGCAGCCGGGCTTTTGGTTTGGGGCGTTCTGCTGCTTAGGAGCAGCGGAAAATCAAATAAAGGAAAACATGCATGGGTGGCATTGATCGTTCCCTGCCCGGTTTGCCTTACCGTCATCTTTCTCAGTTTATCATTTTTAATTTCTTACTTTCCCGATGCAGTTCATGTGGCTTCTATTTTGACTTATCTGGCATTTATGGGCATTGTTTTGGTAACCATTATCGTTATGGCGCTCTGGCAAAATAACGCCAGAGGTACTCCCGAATTGACCATAGGAACCGCAATGGTGCTCATCTCAATTTACTTCCTTCTGTCCATCATCGTCTTGCCCCAATTTGGAAACGTGGGCAGAGTTTACAGACTGGCGGCCTATCAGGGTGAAACACAGATGGTGGGTTCAAGTGAACTATTGTTGCTCACCAGCGTCATTGCCGCATTTTTTGTATGGGGGTTCATCAGGATGACGAAGAAGCTGAAAGCGAGGCCAGAATGGACATAGGGGCTTTACTGAAATTATTCATCTATCTCATATCTTCCTCTTTGCTATACCCGGTCATGTTTCTATTGGTTGCACTAACCCTCTGGATGCTCATTTGCACCGGCGCCTTTTTTGCCGAATGGTTGGAAAGGGTTCGACTGGACCGTTGCGAACCCGAAGAACTGCCCGGAATTATTTCAACACCGGACAGTCGATCTATTTTTCCACGGCGGGTTGACGACTACATGATCAAATTGCGATCCATGTTCGCCGACGGCCGGAAATCTTCCGAGATTGAGACGGAGAACGTGCTGCAGGAAAAAACCTTGAGCCTCAGGAAATCGCTGGAGAAAGTCGGCATGGTTATTCGAATCGGCCCCGGGCTGGGCCTGATCGGTACATTGATCCCCATGGGAACCGGCCTGGCGGCCCTGGGACAGGGGGATATGACAAAGCTGTCATCGGATCTCGTCATCGCTTTTACAACCACCGTGGTAGGGCTGACGATGGGAATAGTCGCCTTCTTTTTCTATACCATCAAAAAAAGGTGGGTCGAAGAAGACATCAAGAATATTGAACTGGCCACGGATTTGCTTGCTGATCATTCTTTCGCAAATTAATAAGGTTTAAAATGAAATATTTTACAAAAAAAAGAAGCCGCCTGTATGCTCGAGGGGGAGTGGATCAAGCAGCCCCGGGAAACGATCCCTTAACGGGAGTGGCCAATCTCTTTGACATTGGTCTGGTCTTTATCGTGGGTCTGATCGTTACCATTTTTTCGGCCTATAATCTCCAGGATCTCCTGAGTGAAAAATCGGAAATGACGATTTTGAAAATGAGTAAAAATCAAGAAATGGAGATTATCACCAAAAAAGGCAACAAAATCAAGGCAATGAAAGTTTCAAAGCAAAAAGCCAAAGGCCGGGGGGAAAGATTGGGAGTGGCTTACAAGTTGGAAGATGGGACAATGGTTTATGTCCCTGAATAACAATAAACGTTAAGTGATGACCCCATGAAAAGGCCATTTTCAATCATAATATGTTTTGTTTTGATGCTGTTTCCCGCTGCCGCCCTCCCAAAACAATTGACGCTTCTTGTCATCGATGCAGACAGTTATCTCCTCAACAAATCGATTAAAGGACTCTCACTTCCCAAAGACATTGACGTTAAATCATTCACCTTTTCAGATCTGGCCGAAGACTCATCAGCAAGCAATTTCATCAACGCATCAGAAGTCATCGTTCTGGATGTGATGGCCAGTGAACTGACGGATTATGTGTTGAAAAATGTGGACGTATCCGGGAAAAAAATCCATGGTTTAAGGCGATCACGGGATGATGAAGGTCTTAAAAGGAAGGGGTTTATTTTTGATTCCGAAATTCAGGAATATTTCAAAAATCCATCTGTCGCCAATGTTCAAAACATGATTTATCGCTTGGCCCATCAAAATTTTGACCCCGGCATTACCTATGAAAAAGTGGAAAAGATGCCCCAAACAGGGATTTACCACACCGATGCAAAAGTGCTTTTCACGGACGATGAAGCATACCTCAAATGGTATCAAAACCGGGCGCAGTATGTTGAACATAACCCCTGGATCGGCATGATGCTCTTTACATCCAACCTTGAAGAAGGACAGGTGGAGGCCATTGATGCCATCATCAAGGCGCTTGAAAATGAAGGGTTTAACGTGCTCCCCTGTTTTGGTTCCGAGCACCGGATCCTGACCTCTTTTCTCGTGGATGACTCGGGGAAATCCAGAGTGGATCTTGTTTTGGCCTTGTCCCTCAAATTCTATTCGGCCCTCAATCTGAAGATGCAGCACGCCCTTAATGATCTTAAAACCCCCATTTTCAACATCATCAACCTTCATGCCATCACCATTGATGAATGGCGCGTTGATCCCGTGGGCATCCCGAGCATGGACATTGTCTGGAGTGTGGCAAACCCGGAAATTTCCGGAATGATCGAACCATCCCTTTTGACCGGAAAGGTAAACCTGAAAGCCAAAGGATCAGGCAAAGGCCTTTTTATCCAGGAGCCCATCCAGGAAAACTTGTCCCTGCTTCTGCCCCGCCTGAAAAAATGGATTGAACTGAAAAGACGTGCTCAAAAAGAGAAACGCGTCGCCATCCTCTACTACAACAACAGTCGGGGAAAACAGAATGTGGGGGCCACATATCTGAATGTATTTGCCAGCCTCGAACTGATCTTAAACCGCATGAAAGACGATGGATACCAATTCCAGGTGGACGAACGCATCGACAGGGATGCCGTCAAAGAGCTGGTCCTGAAGTTCGGACGGAATATCGGCAGTTGGGCGCCGGGGGAACTGGACCGATTGCTTAACGAAAAGAAGGCGGTCCTGATACCCGTTGCCACTTATAAGAAATGGTTTGATCGACTCCCGGAAGAGTTCAGGAAAAACGTGATCCGGCAATGGGGA
>Ga0075121_1000847_pt1 | contig 20242 bp, 16 predicted proteins | sample AntAceMetag02UKG_FD_69793 | JGI IMG/M metagenome (GOLD analysis project Ga0075121, IMG submission 69793) | Saline lake microbial communities from Ace Lake, Antarctica - Antarctic Ace Lake Metagenome 02UKG | ecosystem: Environmental > Aquatic > Non-marine Saline and Alkaline > Saline | place... | reverse complement strand
GGTACAGTTCAACATTTTATCAATCATTGCAATACGTTGAATTCTAAGCCTTGCATGAAACAGAATAACGGACTATATTTTGACTGCAACGATTGATAAAACGCTATTCTATGTATTGTTGCATGGATTTGGCCTGTGTGGCGTGCAAGTAAGAATTGTGGAATCGGGGGGCGCTGACAAATACCAAAACTGGCTTTCATTATCAAGAGCATACCTTAATTCGGCTTTCTACAACACGCAATTTACCGCGCCGTCGGATTCAACGGGGGATATAACGGCTATCGTCCTCCTTGGCAATTATGGCAACGCGCTCAAGGGTCGCTGGTTTATTGCCGAGTTTTTGGACGGCAATTGGTATAACACAAAGATGATCGATTGGGGAACCCCGGCTGGCCCCTCTTGGCGCGGTTGCCATTGGTGGCCTCATCGTGGGCACTTTTTTGACCCTGCTGTTTATCCCTACTTATTTTTGTTCTGTGGGTGAAAGGCCCAGAATAAGTCGGACGAAGAAACAATTATTGCCTGCCCCCTTTTCTTTTTATCACAGGGAAAGCCCGATTTCCAATCCTTCCCTCATGGCCTCCAGAGCATTTCGGGGTTCTCTGGCATCACCGATCAGATGAACTTCGGGGACTATCGCCTCAATGTCGCTTAGAAGGCCATTTTCCGATCTTGACCCTGCAGCCACCACAATGGAGTCCGCATCCAGCAGTGCTTTCCCGTTTTTTCCCTGAATTTCAAGACCTTCCGGGGTGATTCCCACGGCCTTGGTTTTTGTCATGATCTTTACCCCGAGCCGTTTTAATTCGGCCATGACCGTCCATTTGGTGGTCAATCCCACATCTTTCCCGGCCTCCTGGGTCATTTCCACCACCGTAACATCTTTAATCCCCCTGTTTAACAATTCTGTGAGCGCGTCCATGGACTCCGCCCGGTTGACCATGAGGAAGTGGAGGATCTCAGGTGAGAGGGTCCCCAGACCGGCCAAATACAGGGCGATTTCCAGGCCCACGGCGTTTCCGCCCAGGATAACTACCCGATTACCCACGCCCACGCGTCCGGCCAGCACCTCCCACGACTGAAAGACATTGGGGCCATCAATGCCCGGGATCTGGAGTTCAACAGGCCTGGCTCCGGACGCCAATACCACCGCATCAGGCCCCAGTTCGTTGATTAGGCCAATATCAGCCTCCGTACTCAGCCGGATATCCACACCCAGGGCCTTTAAATTGTTATGCAGGTCCTCAACCGCGGTGAGGAGTTCCCCTCTCCCCGGTATCAGGGTATTCAAAAGGAGTTGCCCCCCCAATCTATCTTCCTTTTCAACTAAGGTCACCCTGTGACCCCTTTCAGCGGAAATACACGCGACCTTCATGCCTGCGGGCCCCCCGCCGATCACCAGGACCGTTTTCACTTGATTCGCAGGCTCAACCCTGGTTTTGGCTTCTCTGCCCGCGCGCGGGTTGACCATGCAGGTGGCCGGTTTCGTCCTGAAAATGCTGTCAAAACATCCCTGGTTACAGGCTACGCAATGATAGACGAGCTCCGGTTTTCCATTGAGGGCCTTGCGAGGGAGGTCCGGGTCAGCCAGAAGCCCCCGTGCCATGGTCACCATGTCGGCCTGTCCATTGCGCACGATCTCTTCCCCCAGCCGGGGATCATTGATCCGGTTGCTGGCCAATACCGGGACATGGACAACCGACTTGATCCCCTGGGCAAGATACACATAGGCCTGACGGGGAACCGACATGGTCAACTGGGGAACACGGGTTTCATGCCATCCACCCGTAACATTAATGAGATCGACTCCGGCCTTTTCAATTTCCGCAGCAAAGATCCTTGCCTCGCAATTGGTGTTTCCCCCTTTCATAAATTCATTGCCCGCGATGCGCATAATAACAGGATAGTCGGGACCCACCGCCTCTCTCACCTTCTCGACCACCTCCAGGCCGAACCGCATCCGGTTCTCCAGTGTCCCCCCATAGGGGTCCTTCCGCAGGTTGGTAATGGATGATAGAAACTGGCTGATCAGATATCCTGCGCAGGCCAGGATTTCAACCGCATCAAACCCGGCAGTTTTGGCGCGAACGGCCGCCTGTGCAAACCTTTCTTGGACCTCTGGAATCTCGTCCACATTAAGTGCCCTCGGGGTTTCACCGGTCAGCTTGGATCGAACCGCGGATGCGGAGAAGGGCTTATTGCCTCCTATTATGGAAGAAGGGGTATACCGCCCTGCCTGGTAGAGCTGGGCCGCGATCTTTGCCCCCCTATCCTTCACTGCACGGGTCAGCCTTTCAAGCCCGGGGATATGGTGATCCTCAGTGAGGCCGATCATGTCCACCATGCCCCCGTACTCATCAATGGGGCATCCGCCCACAATGATGAGCCCGACGCCCCCTTCGGCCCTCATGGCGTAGAAATCCACGAGGCGGTCGGTCACCTCTCCTTTCGGGGTATACCCCAAATGCATGGCCGTCATCACGATCCGGTTTTTCAGTTCCATGGTATTGATCTTGATTGGTGAAAACAGGTAGGGAAAATCCATCTCTTGACCTCCATTACATTAAAACATTTGCAATATGACTAATGCCACCATACCCTAATTTTAAAGCTTCACTTGCAGTATCTAAGCTCTTATTTTTTCTGAAAGCAGTTGGTGAAATTAAGCATTTGCTCTTCGATTCTTAAGTTATATGGGAATTGAATAAAGCAGCTTTTGTCGTTTTAATCTTGCGTAGAATTATTATTTTGTGTACTCATAAATCGATTTGATATCCTAAGAGAAATTAATGTTTTTACATATTTTTTTTGCATCAAATCGAGACGTTATTGCCATAATCATTTATGGCATTAGTCTATTCACTTTATTCTTTTGTGGTCAAAATCAAAACCACATACAAAAATTGAAATAATCCAGGGTTGGGGAAATTGTTTCGTCCACGTTCCTTATGGTGTGCTAGCACACCTTTGTTCTCCTGTGAATAAATGGACCTCGTTCATTTGCGTTCAGGGAGTTGATGTGACTTGTGCGCTGAAAAAAGAATAGGATCAAGTCTTACGTCAAGTCTTACGTCAGGCCCCACGCTGGACTTGTGCCCTGCCTCTTTCCATTATGCCTGTTCGTCGCTTCTGAACCTCCGCCGCAGTGTCCGAGGATCGGTGGCACAGATGCTCATGCTGCTCCATCGTGATGGCATCGTCAATGGTTTTTCCCTCGCCCCGTGTAATAATCCCTTTTATTTTTCGAACAGCCACTTGGTCGTTGTTTACTATGTCTGCGGCCAAACTCAGAGCTGCGTCGAGGAGTTCTTCGGCGGGGACAACCCTGTTCACCAACCCGAACTGTAGCGCTTCCACAGAGGTTACAAAGTTCCCCGTAAAAGACATCTCCTTAGCCTTGTTCATGCCCACCAGTCGGGGAAGAATTTGGGTCATTCCACCCCCTGGAAGCACGCCCACCCTTGCATGGGTATCGGCGAACTTAGCATTTTCGGATGCAATGATGATGTCACAGCAAAGCGCAAACTCCAGGCCTCCGGTGATAGCAAACCCGTTGACCGCTGCAATAGTCGGCTTCGAAAGCAGCCGTAATTGATCCCAGACGGAAGGAAAGGTGCTCAGGGTCTCGTCACCCGCATTCTTTTCCAACTCCTTGAGGTCCACACCTGCGCAGAATGCCCGCCCTGCTCCGGTCAGAATAAGCACGTCAATCTCCGGATCCTGCCCCACCTCCTCAATTGCCGCCGCCAACTCTCGTCTAAGGGTAGGGTTTATGGCATTCATATTTTCAGGGCGATTCAGAGTCACCAAGGCCACCCTTTCCTTCTTCTCTTTAATGATGGTTTCGTAATGCACCGCAATTCCCTCCTTATTCCATTTCTTCCTTGAGGCCGGTGAAAGTGAGGGTCGAACCGCTCAGTACTGGCATGGCGGCTTTTCTTGGCTCCATCATCTTTCCACCTGGTACCAAGGAATTTTGATAGATAATGCCAGTTCTCAATTCATACATGAGAAGGGCCATTTCGTTTTCCCCTTGTCTTCTATCGGTCTTTGAAGCCCGGTTTGCGCTTCTCAAGGAAAGCACTTGCCGCTTCTTTGCAATCTTCGGTAAATGTACAGAGCACCTGCGTGCGGTTCTCCATATGGACGGCGCTTTCCAGACAAGTTGCGTCAACATTCATGCTTAGTACTTCCTTTGTCATGCGTACGCCTAACGGCGAATTTCTAAGAATTTCCTCAGCTAACTCGAGTGCGGTAGCGTCGAGTTTATCGTCGGGCACCACTCGGGAGACAAGGCCTAAACGCTCGGCTGTACGTGCGTCTATAAAACGGCCTGTGAACATGTACTCCGCGGCTCGGGAAAGCCCAATCATTCTCGGCAGGAAATAGGAAACCCCAACGTCACAGGCAGAAAGCCCGACATGAATAAAAGCGGTATTGAAGCGAGCAGATTCTGCCGCAAGGCGGATATCGCTTGCCAGGGCCATTGCAAAACCCCCCGCCTGCAGCTGCACCATGTACTGCTGCAATGATTGGCTGCGGAGTCTTTCTCATGCGAATCGATATGTCTCCGACAGGCTGCTGAGTTTTGTGATAAACAAACTGCACGTCACCCAGTTGCTGATCTTCAGCACCCCGGGCAAGAGTATTCAAATCTGTTCCAGCACAGAATAGCCTACCGTTGGCTCGCAGGATCACCACGCGCGTGTGCAGATCCGAACACAGGCTGGCGAAGAATTCCCTTAGTTCGTCGATCATCTCCAAGGTGAAAGTATTCAATTGCTCAGGTCGGTTTAGACTCAAGATTCCGATGTGCTCACGCCGTTCGAATTGGATGGTTTTATAGCTCATCTATGTACTCCTTCAGTATGTTTAGCTTTGCTCCTCCGGAGCCGCGGGGGACGCGGGTCCCACATGTCCCCCGGTCTTAAGTCCTGTAGCGTGGCAGGTTAGTGGCTTATAAAGAGCGTCCATATCCACAGAGCTTCCAAAATTATCAACCGTCCAGAGCCTTCTTCTTTTCTGGGGTTAACACACGTTCAAATAAGATTTGAAACAGGTTCTCAGCGCAGGAATCGACATCAAATTCTCTATCAAAAATAAGGATAGGAAGAACGATGTGCTCAATGCCCCCTAGTAGAACCTGCATAAGATACCATGGAGACACATCATCGCGTATCTCTCCATTGTTAATACCTTCTTTGATGAGCGAAAGGATCAGTTTACAGTACTCCCTAATAATATGATAGGTTTCAGACTTATAATATCCAGGATAGTTTCTTACCTCTATTAAGAGAACTTTGGCAACGACCCTATTCTTATTCCAGTTGTCGATAGTTCGCCAGATGAGCCTCTTGATCTTGTTTACCGCCCCCGTTATTGCTACCAAATCTGCATAAAGCTGGTAAAGAGACTTTCTCTGATGTTCTGCCAAAACATAGTGAAGCAGCCCTCTCTTGCCGTTGAAATATCTATATACGAGGGATTCATTCACGCCTGATACCCGTGATATTTCGGCTATTGTTATGGAATTGAAATCGCGTTTTTCGAGGAGTTTTTCAAGGGCCATGGCGAGTCTTATCTTCCCTCGAGGAGTAGAAGGTGTTATGGCATATTGGGAATTCTTACTTTTCTTAGATTGGGCATTCATAAGATCTATACCTAATAGACAGTAATTAAACGTCTCGTCACAAGAATTTGTGGGTCCAGCCACGGGAAAAACTGGGTTCTGTTCAAAATATTTCGCCTATAGTCTAAAACCAACCAAAGAAAGGCGGGTAAGTCGCCCTACTTTTTAAGGGCTATGAAGCTTGAAAAATTTCTCCACCTGGCTCTGCTTCGCTAGTTTGAAAAGGAACCTTGCTATATTTTGTTCTAAAAATCAGTAACGGTTTCTGTTGGAGGCCCGGAAACGACACGGAATCCATAGAAACTCTTTCAATCCTTCTCTTATTCAAATTATACACTAAAAAATCCGAAACATGTAAATATTAATTACACACTTTTTATGAATTGTCAAGAATGTTTTTATGGAAATATGGCCAATAAATAACTACCTATAATGATTGACGAAAAGAACACAATAAGAAAAACTCGATTTTTTATCAAAAAAAAGCTTGACAAACCTATTATAAAATCTAAGTATAGAAAGCAGTACTAAATAATCAAGAATATTTGCTAAAAAGCAGGTTAAAGTTACATCCTTGGACTGCTCTTGGTCAAATAAGGAAAGGGGGTATCCACTTAGCGCAAGTAGCCTGAATGTGATAAAGTAGAGGTATGAGAGATGCCAATAAACTTGTCGCTGGAATCGATTATCCACGAACATTACAAGAGTTCGACAATTTTTTGAGGCGCGCGATGGTTCGGCCTGGACGAAATCTTCTTCACTAAGGTTTAATCAATGTAGAAGGGATTGAAGGGCGTACACCACAAAAAAGAATGGGGAAAGTTGAAGATGTTTCTAGGTTAGCTGTGTATCTGGCCACTGACGAAGCTTCCTTTATGACAGGGGCAATAGTAGCGATAGATGGAGGCTGGCTTGCCTATGGTTACTTTTAGTTCGCGAATCCTAAAGAAAACGACCATTAATGTCCAATGTGTGAAAGCTAAGATCTGCTCTGACAACTACCCCTTCTGAGGGTGGTGTCCGGCTAAGCTGCAATTGCCAGACGGTCTTCATTCTCCATATCTAAAATTTTCTCCTTTGCCAAGGGAAGATTCTCCCGGAATGTCTCCATAGGAGTTTTCCCCGAAAAGACAGGGAAGAAATCAGCAGAAACCTGGAGGAGGTATTTGAGCACTTCCCCATTCTGCAAAAAAGGAAAGGGCAGCTTGCCGGAACCTTGAGCGGGGGAGAGGCGCGGATCAATGTAAATTGCGTCGTACCTGGACTTATTGCTGATTATAAGCCTTTACCCATTGAAAAAGAAAATTTATCCGAGTCGATCAGCCTGGTTCCCTTCGGGCATTTTGGGGAAATTCCAGATGTACTGGAGGCGATCTATTTCTTTCTATCCGATGCCTCGAAATATATGACCGGCCAGGTATTAGAAGTGGGTGGGGGCGTAAATTAATGCGAATCAACAAATTGATCTTAGTGATGATCGAATCCTAACTTGGGCAAGCGGGAACCAAACAGGTCTAAAAACTTTTTTGTGCCTTTTTCACAAGATTTAATTGGCAACTGTCTATGCTTTTTCCGAGACTTCGCCCAGGAAAAGAGGCCCCTCTGGGCAGTCAAAAAGTCAGTTCGTTTGTTTTATAACATGTTGTCAGTTAGGAGGCCCTACGGGCCTAAAAGGATCGAATACTAAAACAAGATACTCTTCGGATATTTTTGCAGAGACATTGGTAGATTTCCTTTTTTCTGCATTAGGCGTAAGAAAAGAACGAAAATTTGGTTGTAGCCAATGTTGTAGCCAATAAGGATGTATCAGGATGCCTTTTTCATAATATCATACTCTTAGTTACTGAGTCGAATCAGGCACCTGTTAGCTATATATACTGAAGGCAGATCAACTTTCAACGAGCTTTAAGCTTAGGTAAGCTAAGGCTAACCCCAAAAAAGGAGGAATTTTAGGATGAAGAAAAAATCGGTTTTATCTATTTCAGGCATGGTCTTTTTTTTGTTTTTGGCGTTTATACCACAGGTGCAGGCTCAGGAGGTGTTGAAAATAGGAGGGCTGATGACGACCTCCGGCCCTGCGGCACACCTTGGCAAGATTTGCCTCAATGGAATTATGTTGAAGGTGGATGAAATCAATGCCAAGGGAGGCTTAATGGTCGATGGAAAGCAGTATAAAATTGAGTTTATCAACTACGATGACAAATGCTCTGCCAAGGATGCCGTTTCCGCTACGGAGAGGCTAATTCAGAATGACAAGGTGCCCTTGATTGTAGGCGCAATTTGCAGCCATTGTACGCTTGCGGCCATGGAGATCACGGAAAAGACAAAGATTCCACAGGTGACGCCCATTTCATCAAGTGTCAAGATCACTTCTATGGGATACAAATACATTTTTCGAACGTGGTCTCAGGCTGCAATCCAGGCCGAAACCATAACCAGATTCGCTATTCAGGATTTACAGCTCAAGAAATGCGCTTACATTGGAAGAAACGATGCCTGGTCCAGATCGGCTGCCGATGAGTTCAAAAAGCGCATGAAACTCCAAGGCGGAGAGGTTGTGGCAATGGAGTTTTATGAACATGGAACAACGGACTTCTATCCTCAGCTGACCAAAATCAAAATCGCCAAGCCGGATTTCCTCTACTTCTGTTCATTGGCGGAAGATGGGGGCATGGCGGTAAAACAGGCACGAGAGATCGGCATTACCTGCCCCCTCATGGGTACTGATGAAATGGGAAACGAGCAAATCTTCCGCATAGCCGGAGGGGCCATAGAGGGTGCTTACCTCTACTGGACCCAAGGTCCGAAATCAGCGGCCTCCGCCGAATATGAAAATCGTTACAAGGAAAAATGCGGGATCAAATCCATTTCCATTGACAAAGGGGGTTACGATACCATGGGCCTTGTTGCCGATGCTATTCAGAGAGCCGGCACGGTGACGGATGGCGAGAAGATCCGGGTCGCACTGACTAAAACGGACTATCAGGGAATCCGACAAAGATTCCGTTTCGAGGATAACGGGCAGGCAAGAATCGAGATGTGGCTTGTGAAGGTCAAAAACAAGAAAGTCAAGTTTGTCAAACCCATGGACGTCTATAAAAATCCTTCCGCCCCCTTATAAACAGGAGGCATGAAAAAACAGAAGGGGCTTCAAGGACAGTCTTAGCCTTGAAAGTCCCTTCTTCTGGATATTTTTTTTCAAGGGAGGGCATTAAAATTTTTTGGGTGATTACCAAGGAAAGAATGAATTATGATAGACAATAAGCTAGTGGAAAATATCAAGGTTTACGGCGCTTACAAAGATTCAGGCGAAGGAAGACTAAAGGTTCTGGTTGATGATTTAGGGTTCAGAATGGATGAGAATGCAGAGTATGTCATCATCGGTGGATGCCGCCCGCCGGAGGATATGCCCCATGTCTTCGGTGCGCTAAAAAATTCTTTGGACCGTCTTCAGGTGGATTACACGATGCTTTCCAAAGAATACTGTTGCGGTTGGGTACCCTTAGGGCAACCGGCGGTAATGGCAAAAAATGAGGAGGACATCGCCAGAGCAAAGGAGCTTGCCGAGGGCTTCATACTTGAGAATTTCAGGCAGGCTGAGACATTAGGGGCGAAGTCCATCGCGCTCTTTTGTGCTGCCTGTGAGCCTAGCTATAGCAATTATAGGAATGCCACCAAATTGGAATTGATCACTTGTGAAGAACTTCTGGGTCGCCACTTAAAGTCTGCCAAACTGGATTCTGAGGTAGACTATTACCCAGGATGTTTCCGTTTCCGGCGGCGGCTTACGACGGAGCCATTGAATATTGAACCTGCAGTGCAAGTGCTCAAAAAGATAGAAGGGTTGAAAGTGAATTACCCGAATAGCAGTCTGTGCTGTTACATACCGCCGCACCTCGAAAAACTCACCGATAGTTTGGTCACCCATAATGTAATTACCATATGCACAGGGTGCTATAATCAGCTAAGAGAAACATTAGGGTCCGGATACCAGGTAAAAATGATGCCTGAGGTTGTGTGGGAATCACTGCAAGGCTGATAGAAATCAGCAAGTCCGATTAAAAAATTGCATATGATTCATACAAAAAAAATGTGAAAAGCAACAATGGCTTAAAGTCATTTTTTGCTTGAAGGAAGCGGTACCTTAGAGATAACCGCTTTTTGCCTTACATACAATAACTTAACCAGGAATTATTGGCTTTTTTAAGGGAAAAATGGGACTATATGATTACACTGTTTGTTTACCCCTCACTCTATTTTAGGCGTAAAGTAAGGATAGCGCAGACTTCATGAAAGGAATGAAATGCTCCTCCAGCAATTGACCAATGGTTTCATTTTAGGGTGTAACTACGCACTGATTGCCATCGGTTTGACGATTATTTTCGGAATTCTTAACATCATCAACCTGGCCCATGGAGAAATCTACATGCTGGGGGCCTTTGTCGCCTTTTTTCTGGTGACCCTCTGGGAGGTAAATTTTTTCATTGCTTTGGTGATTGCGGCTATTTCCATGGGCATCCTGGGAATCATTATTGAGCGTTTGGTGTTCCGCCCTTTGCAGGGGAAGGAAGAGATTAACTATTTTATTGTATCGGTCGGTCTGCTCATCTTCATTGAGAACGGTGCCCTCCTTCTCTGGGGCACGGAACCAAGAAGTATGGCCCTTCCCTATGCTTCCCAGATTGTCAGATTCGGGGAAGTCATCGTTACCGCTCAAAGGCTTTACACGGTCGGCATTGCCATTTTGATCATCCTTGGACTGCATTTCTTTATCCAGTATTCAAAGATGGGAAGGGCCATGCGGGCGACGGAGCAGGATCGGGAAGGCGCCATGACGGTCGGCATAGGGATCAATGAGATATCTTCGTTTACCTTTGCCCTCAGTTCCGCTTTGGCCGGCGCGGCCGGCGCGCTTATGGGCTCGCTCTTTATAATCCAACCGATGATGGGCTTCTCCCCCCTCATTAAGGCATTTGTGATTGTGGTGTTGGGCGGCCTTGGGAGTATTCTGGGGGCCATTGTGGGTGGCCTCATCCTGGGCATGACGGAAGTTCTGGGTGCCGTTTACATCTCCTCTGCTTACCAGGAAGTCTACGCGTTCATCATTTTGATACTGGTTCTCTTATTCAAGCCCAGAGGGCTTTTCGGCAAACGGTGAGGTTCAGGGAATTATGGGTTTCAAACGATTCATTGCGTATCTTGGCGCTTTGGCCCTTCTCGTGGCTCTGCCCTTTCTTATAGAGGGGTATCCTCTGCATCTGGTAAATATCTCCGGGATCTGGATTATATTGGCCCTGAGCCTTGGTCTGATCCAGGGCTATATTGGCGAGATTTCCATGGGGCATGCCGCATTCTTTGGAATCGGTGCTTACTCATCCGTTCTGTTGACCATGAATACCGGTGTGTCTTTCTGGCTGGCCTTACCGGCTGCCGGCCTGGTCACCATGATCCTGGGCTATGCCATCGGGCTGGTCTCTCTGCGGCTGAGGGGACCTTACTTTGCCATCTGCACCTTGGCATTCGGAGAAATTATTCGCTTGATATTTATTAATTGGCGAGAACTGACACAGGGACCGGACGGGATTACCGGGATTCCGTCGCCCAGCCCTATACCTCTGCCTTTTGGCGAAACCCTTTCCTTTTCCTCCAAGGAAGCAGGGTATTTCCTTATTTATGCGCTGGTTTGTTTGACCATATTTGTCATTTATCGAATCGTCAATTCTCGAATGGGGAAGGCCATAATGGCCATTCGAGAAGATCAGGATTATGCGGAATGCATGGGCATCAATACTATGAAATATAAGCGGATGGTTTTCAGCATCAGTACCTTTTTTGCGGGTTTAGCGGGCTGCATTTTTGCCCACTATATGCATTTCATCAGCCCCTATTCCTTTACGATTGGGCAGTCTTTCGATCTCGTGATTATGGTCATTGTGGGGGGGATGGGGACTATCATTGGGCCTATCATTGGGGCAGTGATTCTGACATTGATACCTGAACTGCTTCATGCCATCAAAGATTATCGTTTGCTCATTTATGGCTTGATGCTCATGTTGATCATTATTTATTTCCCCCATGGGATTGCGGGTATTTTAAAAGATTTGAAAGATCGCTGTTTTAGAGATGGAAAAAAACTGGGAGTGAACCATGGCCCTGCTGGAAGTTAAGAATCTAACGAAATCTTTTGGAGGTCTTGTAGCGATCAGCGATCTTAGCTTTCGTATCGGGCAGGAAGAGATCCTGGGCTTGATCGGTCCCAATGGTGCTGGAAAGACGACGCTGTTCAATCTGGTGACAGGCGTACTGCCGCCATCGAGCGGGGCCATTTTTTTTGGGGAGCACAGGATTACGGGTAAACCGCCCTACGAAATTACCAAATTAGGAATTGCGCGGACCTTTCAAAGCCTCCGGCATTTTTCCAATGCTACGATTTTCGATAATCTTGTTGTCGGTCGCCATTGCCGTACTCGCGCGGGACTTTGGCACGCTATATTAAGGACATCTCTGGCCAGAAACGAGGAGAAGAAGAACAAAGAGAAGGCATCGGAGGTTATGGATCTGTTGGGATTGGAATCCTACCAGACGGATTTGGCCAAGAATATTCCACAGGCAATGCAAAGACATCTGGACATCGGGATTGCCCTGGCCACGGAGCCTTCTTTGCTGCTTCTGGATGAACCTGCAGCAGGCATGAACCCTGAAGAGACATCCCGTCTCGTGGAATTGATCAAGCGGATTCAGTCTAAGGGGATTGCCATTCTTATCATCGAGCATGATATGAACGTCATCATGGATGTTTGTGAGAGAATCTTTGTTTTGAATTATGGTGAGAAGATATCTGAGGGGTCTCCGGAGGAAATTCAGGAAAACCCCGAGGTTATTGAAACCTACCTGGGCAAGGAGGACTTTGATCTTGTTAGTATTGAATCAAATTAATGCTCACTACGGTAAGATTCAAGTACTCAAAGAAGTATCCATAAAAGTCGAGGAGAGAGAAATCGTCACCCTTATTGGCGCCAACGGTGCCGGAAAAAGCACAACCTTAAAAATTATTTCGGGCGTGATGCGTCCAAGCTCTGGGAACGTTGAATTTCTCGGCAAGGCAATCGATGGACTTTCCAGCAAAGAGATTGTCCGACTCGGGATATGCAGAGTGCCTGAAGGCCGTCACATTTTTCCCAGGATGACTGTCCGCGAGAATCTGCAATTGGGGAGTTATCTCCGAAAAGACAGGGAAGAAATCAGCAGAAACCTGGAGGAGGTATTTGAGCACTTCCCCATTCTGCAAAAAAGGAAAGGGCAGCTTGCCGGAACCTTGAGCGGGGGAGAGGCGCAGATGCTAGCCATCGGCCGCGGACTGATGTCCAAACCAAAATTGTTCATTCTGGATGAGCCGTCCCTTGGCCTGGCACCCATGATGGTTTTGGAGATCGCCCGGATCATCATCGAAATCTTTTCATCGGGTGCGACAATTCTATTGGTCGAGCAGAATGCACGAATGGCTTTGAATTTATCCCATCGCGCCTACGTCTTGGAGACAGGCAGGGTGAGCATAGAGGGATCCGGCAGAGACTTGATCCAAAATGAGCAGGTGAAACAGGCTTACCTGGGGGGAACCAGAAAAAGTTGGAAAAGATCGAAACAAACATCTAATGATTAGGTGTTGTTCTGTTCAGTCTTAGGGAGGGAAAAAATGAGACCAAAAAGTTGGCCTACGGAAGGAATGAATATTGACGAGAAATGGGTTGATGGGTCAAAAATCGAAGTATACGCCCACCGTGCACGCTCCCTGCGTGAAGTCCTGAGGAATACAACGGATAAATATCCCGACAAGGACGTTTTCATATACCAGGACGACCGGATGACCTATAGAGAATTCCGGAAAAGAGTGGATCAGGTGTCATCCGCATTGCAGAAACGCTGCGGTGTGACAAAAGGAGACCGGGTTGCCCTTCTTTTCACCAATACCCCTGAATTTGCGGTCTGCTATTTTGCCGTCACTCAGATCGGGGGCATCAGTGTGCCCTTGAATTACCGCCTCAGCAGCGCGGAAATGTCCTATCAGCTTGAGGATACCGCCGCCAGGGTATGCATCTTTGAATCCGTCTATCTGGAGCGGATCCAGCCGATACAAGATGATCTGAAGGATCTGGAATATATTTTTGCAACCGGAGAAGCGATTTCCCCCGGCATTCGCCCCTACAGTGAATTGCAGGAATACCAAGGCAGTCCCTATAATGACGTTTCCATTGATGAAGAAGATTTGGCCAGCATCATGTACACCTCCGGAACCACGGGAAAACCCAAGGGGGCCATGCTTTGCCATCGAAATTTAATCTGCAACGCCATGACCGCTTCACATATCATGGAAGTGGGACCCGAGACAAAACAGATTATCTTGACGCCGCTCTTTCATGCATCGGCGCTTCATTCCCAATTGATGACATCCGTTCTCCATGGTGGAACGTCTGTGATCATGAAGGAATTCAAGACAAAAGAGTCCCTTGCATTAATGGATAAAGAAAAAGTTTCCTTGGTGATTGCCGTACCCACCATGTACTGGTTCTGGGTCAACACGCCTGAATTCGATAGCTTTGACCTCAGTTCCATTCGATATACGATTTCAGGCGCGGCCCCCGCGGCTCCCGAACTAATCAGACAATTGGCTTTGAAATTCCCGAATGCAAAGTTCGTCAACGCAGGGGGATTAACCGAATCGACCTCTTTCAGTTATGCGCTGCCGCCGGAAGATGCTTTGAATAAGCAAGGGTCCATCGGATGGACGACCCCCTGTGTGGAAATCAAGGTGGTGGACGAAGGGGGCCGGGAACTGTCAGCCGAACAAACCGGCGAGCTGTGGTTCAAGGGCCCCGGCGTCTGCAAAGGGTATTGGAACAACCCTGAGGGTACACGTGACGGCATTACCGAAGGATGGCTTCATTCCGGAGATGTGGGAAAGGTGGATGAAGACGGGTATCTTTTTCTTCTGGACCGAAAAAAGGACATGATTATTCGAGGTGGAGAAAATATCTACTGCGTGGAAGTGGAAAACGTTTTGTATTCCCACAAAAAGGTTCTGGAAGCAGCGGTGGTAGGGGTTCCGGACAAGATCTTCGGCGAACAGGTCAAAGCTGTGGTGGTCTTGAAACCCGGAGAAAAAGCCGGCGAAGAAGAGATCAAGGCCTTTTGCAGGGAGCATTTGGCCGATTACAAGGTGCCCAAGTACGTGGCCTTCATCGACGTCCTGCCCCGCAACCCCGGGGGTAAGGTGGTCAAGAATTTGCTCAAATAAAGTCCGCCTCGAATAAAGAATATTGACAGCCCCGGGGCACGGTTAACGCTACCGGCACCCCATAACGCACGGGAGGATCCATCTTGGCCAATAGCAAGCTGCTGGTTGATGAAAGGGATCAGGAGTTCATCCTGAACGAAATGCTGGGAGTGGAGGCCCTTTGCGGGCATGAAACATTTGCCGAGCACTCCGGTGAAACCTTCGGCATGGCCCTGGCCGCGGCCAGGAAGTTCGCCCTGGCCGAGTTGCTGCCCGTTGAGAAGGAGGCCGACGAGGCTGGCTGCCTCTACGATCCTGACACGCAGTCGGTGACTGCGCCCGCCTGCTTCCACACTCCCTACAAACTCTTAACCGAGGCTGGCTGGCTGGCCATGTGCGACGGCGAGGAAGTGGGAGGGCAGGGCTTCCCCTTGGTGATCGGCGCTGCGGTTTCGGAGCTTTTCTACGCCGGTTGTTTTGCTCTTTACGGCGGGGCCATGCTCAACCACGCCGCTGGCAAGGCCATTGAACTCTATGGCACTGAAGAACAAAAAGAGAGCTACCTGGAAAACCTGTACAGCGGTATATGGGGCGGCACCATGGTGCTCACCGAGCCCGACGCGGGCAGCGATCTGCGCCGAGTCAGGACCAGCGCCGCCCCGGAGTCAGACGGAACCTACAAGATCAGCGGCCGCAAAATATTCATCTCCCAGGGCGAGCACGATCTCACACCCAACATAATCCACATCGTGCTGGCTAGGATCAAGGGAGACCCCGAAGGTACCAAGGGGCTTTCGGCCTTCATCGTGCCAAAGATTCTCGACAATGGTACGCGAAACGACGTCTTCTGTACTTCAATCGAACAAAAAATGGGCCAGCATGCCCTGGCAACAGCAACCCTGAGCTTTGGCGAGAATGATGCGTGTATCGCTTACCTGTTGGGGCCCAGGAAAGCCGGCATAAGGGTCTTTTTTCACATGATGAATGAGCAGCGTCTGCTGGTGGGTCTTCAGGGCCTTTCAATGGCCTCCAAAACCTATCTTTACGCATTAGATTATGCGAAAAACCGCATTCAAGGCGCATCGCTTGACGATGCGCATGGGTCTGTTCCCATCATTGAGCATCCGGATGTCAAGAGAATGCTATTGTGGATGAAGAGCCTGGTTGAAGGCTGCAGGGCAATGTCCTATTTTGCGTACTATTGTATGGATCAAGCTCAGATTTGCGAAGGAAAAGAGAAGGAGAAATGGAACGGTCTGGTTGGCTTGTTGACCCCTGTCGTAAAAGCCTACAACGCCGACCGGGTTTGGGAAATCGCAGGCACTGCCATACAATGTGCTGGTGGATACGGGTATTGCTCTGAATATCCCTTCGAACAAATTGCAAGAGATTGTAAAATGGCATCCATATATGAGGGAACAAATGGAATTCATGCCAATGATCTGGTTTTCAGGAAGTTATTGAGAAATAACCTTTACGATTTTATGAACTTGATGTCCTTAATTTCGGATACGATCAATGAGGCAATGAGAATTGAGGATATCAAATATTACGCAACAATTGTAGAGGGTGTAAGAGTCGGGCTTTATGATATTGTAAAGACACTTGCAGCTATGAGCAAGAATGGAAGGGCGGTTGAAATATATTACAAGTCTATGCCCCTTTTAGAAGCCTTTGGAGACTTTTTATTAGGATGGATCCATTTGTGGGAATTGACGATAGCTCAAGCTAAATTAGATAGTTTGTCTATGAACGATGCAAGCGATGAAAGGAGAGAGTCTTCAAAAAACAACAGAGAAATTGCGTTTTATTGGGGAAAGACCCTGGGGGCCAAATATTACATAGGTTCAATTCTTCAGCGAACCTTTGGGAAAATCCAGCAATTAGAGGTTTCTGAGGATTCAGTTATGGCTATTAATGCGGAGGGCTTTTCCTCATGAAAACTGTTCTTTATTGAATCTAAGGTTACTACGTTGAAGGACTTTTAGTTTCGGAGGGGTTATGAGCTTTAAAACGTTAGTTGTGGAAACTAATAATAGGATTGGTTGGATTAGATTTAATCGTCCAGAGGTCCTGAATGCCTATAACAGTGTAGTTTCTAAAGAATTGATAGATGTCCTTGACAATATGAAAAATAACAGGGAGGCCCGTGTTATTGTCATTACCGGATCAGGAAAGGCGTTTATGTCAGGGGCGGACATAAGCATGCTCAGGGGCTGGATGGAAAAATTGAATGAGGGAGAAAGCTTTGACGAAATCATAGGGCCATTTTTCCAGCCTAGTATGCTGGAAAATTTCCCAAAACCCGTGGTCGCTGCTGTAAACGGTTTCGCATTTGGCATGGGCTGTGAAATAGCCATGGGATGTGATATCAGGATCGCTGCTGAGAGTGCAAGGTTTGGTCAGCCTGAGATAGACTTGGGGGTGATACCTGGTTCGGGAGGTACTCAGAGGTTGCCTAGACTAATAGGGAAAAGTAAGGCTATGGAAATGATTTTAACCGGGAAAGGCATTAAGGCAAAGGAAGCGCTTAAATTGGGCCTTGTAAATCGAGTGGTGCCTGATGGAGAGCTGGAAAATGCGACGCTGGAAATCTGTGAAATACTTTCCAGGAAGTCTCCCGTTGCTCTGTCTTTATGCAAGGAGGCAGTGATAAAGGGTTATGAGATGACGTTGGAAGAGGGGCTGAAAAACGAGATCGACCTTTTCGGGCAGTCGCTTAAAACGAGTAATGCTTCAGAGGGGGTTAGCGCGTTTTTAGAGAAGAGAGAAGCTCAATTTACCTAAGATCATATAATAAACTGATCGGCTTTTTGAAAGATATTATATGGCAGGAGGATTAATTGTGGATATAAGGAAGATCGGAGTGATTGGATCCGGCTTGATGGGTAGCGGAATTGCCCAGGTATGCAGTCAGGGTGGTTTACAGGTAGTGATGACAGATATGGATGAGAATTCGGTAAAAAAGGGATTTGAAACTATCGAAAAAAGTCTAGCTAGATTTGTGAAGGCAGAAAAGATAGGAAAAGACAAAGCCGAATCAATACTAAGAAATATTAGGGGAACGACAGAGATAGAGGAAGCGGGAGCAGATGCAGACTTCGTCATCGAAGCGGTTACAGAAAAACTTGACACCAAAATTGATATTTTTGGGCAACTAGATGAACTGTGTCCTATCCATACCATTTTGGCGTCAAACACGTCTGGAATAATGATAACGGATATTGCTGCTGGTACTAAGAGACCCGAGAGAGTCATTGGAATGCATTGGTTTTATCCCGCACCGATGATGAAATGCATTGAAGTGGTCAAAGGCGCTTTGACCTCGGATGAGGTATGCGATAAAGTCAAGGAGCTTTCAATAATGCTGGGTAAAGAACCCGTATTGGTAAATGATGGCCCGGGCTTTTTTACTACGAGATTTATCGACATATGGCTGCTTGAGGCTGTTAGGCTTTTCGAAGCCGGAATCGCAGGTATTGAAGAAATCGATAAATTGTCTAGGCTTTCATTTGGCTGGCCCATGGGTCCTATCGAATTGATAGATTTTGTCGGATTGGACACGTTCGTTCACGCAATAAGTTACTTGTATGCCGAAACGGGAGATAGTCGATTTGTTCCGCCATTAACGGTAAAAAAGTTAGTGAAGTCTGGGTATATAGGGAAGAAGCCGGGGAGTAAAGGGGGTTTTTATGAGTATTACGGAATTGAAAGGAAGAAGTGAGTTTGAAAACATAATAGAAAAAGCTCGTTTCATAGCTTACCAAGAGTAGGGGGAGGAAGGATATGGGAATCAGCAATTTGCAAGATGATATTGTTCTCGTCGACGGAGTGAGGACTCCTTTTGGAAGATTCGGAGGTGTCTTACGAAGCGTGGAAAGCGTCGATCTAGCAGCGGCGGTAATGAAAGAAATTCTGAAACGAAATAGCCTGCAAGGAGATGTGGTAGACGAAGTATTTTATGGATTCTCCATTATTTCTGAACCATATTCTGATGGAAAAGGGGATGTCCCTGATCGACGGGCGATAATAAAAGCCGGATTACCACCGGAAACGCTTTCACTGGCATTGAATAAAGCATGCTGTTCGTCGCTAACTGCCGTTCAACTTGGAATGAGGGCCATTAAAGTAGGAGAGGCTGAGGTTGTTCTCGCTGTTGGTGCTGATAATATGGGCCGGGCACCCTTTCTTGTGTCGTCAGAAGTTCGTTGGGGCATAAGAATGGAGCATTTAATTGGTCATAACAATCTGTATGAATTGGGATATAAGGATTTTAGGCCTGTGTCGGTGGATGCCGGGGAAGTGGCTTTGGAATATGGGGTAACGCGGGAAGAACAGGATCAATATGCACTTAGAAGTCAAACTCTATACGCTAAAGCAGAAAAGGAAGGGAAGTTCAAGGATCAGTTAATGTCGATTGAGGTTCCGCAGAAAAAAGGGCCCCCTGTGATATTTGATAAAGATGAATGTCCAAGACCTAATACTAGCTTAGAAAAACTGAGTAAGCTTCAAACTGTCTATGGCAGTCCTACCGTTACAGCCGGAAATGCACCGGGGTTAGATGCAGGCGCTGCAGCTGTTCTAATAATGACAAGAAGAAAAGCGGAAGAGTTGGGGCTTGTTCCGATAGCCGCAATCCTTTCTGTTGCAAGCTTGAGTATGGAATCAAGGATGATTGCCGTTGTTCCTGCGCCAACCATTGAAAAGACCCTGAGTTTAGCTGGCTTAACCCTTGATGAAATCGACCTAATTGAAATCAATGAAGCATTTGCAGCAATGCCTCTCGTGTCCAGTAAAGTTCTTGCCGAGAGGGTCTACAATGGGGATACGAAAAGGCTGGATGAATTGAGAGAAAAAATAAATGTAAATGGTGGTTGCATAGCCATGGGCCACCCCGTGGGGGCGAGCGGTGCAAGAATTCTTATGAATCTGGGCTATGAGTTAAGAAGACGGGGTGGCGGCACAGGTGTGGCCGCTATTTGTGGAGGTTTGGCTCAAGGGGCAGGTGCTGTCATTCGTGTTGATAGTGTATGTTAGCACGATCTAATCATGTGTTTGGCTGCCATATTGATCTTATTGTAGCACCTTTAAATATACGTACGGACAGAATCTGTTCATTGGAGAGGGCCTGCGTCTGTCTTCAGAAAGGCCCTCTCCATGAAATAGGAGAGGGTCTTTTGCTGTTCCGCCTTTTGGGTATTTGATCCAGGCCGTTATGAGAGTAAACCAACAAGGAATTTCAGTCTAATGATGTATGATGAAATGAAAGATTGCCTGCAAGTTTTTGTGCGCAGACAAGAGGGTTACCAGAAGGCGACGGTCGAGAACTTGCGAAAAATGTC
>Ga0075121_1000845_pt1 | contig 20262 bp, 18 predicted proteins | sample AntAceMetag02UKG_FD_69793 | JGI IMG/M metagenome (GOLD analysis project Ga0075121, IMG submission 69793) | Saline lake microbial communities from Ace Lake, Antarctica - Antarctic Ace Lake Metagenome 02UKG | ecosystem: Environmental > Aquatic > Non-marine Saline and Alkaline > Saline | place... | reverse complement strand
GTATGAAGCGACACAAACGCAGGCAATCGGCCCCTCGTTCACCGCCCCTTCGGTGTCATACTTATTTGAGGCAACACGAGTGATGACATGTCTCCACAGATGTTGACGGTTGCAAAGGAGGGCCCCAGACGTCACACTCACATCACCATGCATAACGAATACGAATTCACTTCCGTCCATCCCACCGCCCGCCGGGGGTTTCCATCCCTGTTGGTCATCATGCTGGGCTTTACCTTCTTCTCGGCCAGCATGTGGGCGGGAGCCACGCTGGGCAACGGCCTGCGCGCGCCGGTCTTCCTTCTGGCGGTTCTAGCCGGCAATCTATTGCTGGGCACTTACACGGGATTGCTGGCACATATTGCCTCCCGGACCGGGCTTTCCACCCATCTGCTCGCCCGCCGTTCTTTTGGGCTTCAAGGCGCGACACTACCCTCCCTCCTGCTGGGCATCACACAGGTTGGCTGGTTCGGCGTAGGCGTGGCAATGTTTGCCCTCCCGGTCGGAAAGCTATTCCCTGGCATTCCGCATCTGGCTCTCATCTGGATTGCCGGAGCCTGCATGACGCTGACGGCCTTCTACGGCATCAAGTCCCTAACCGTGCTGTCCATCATCGCCGTCCCGGCCATCGCGATTCTGGGTGCCACGTCCGTAATCAAGGCCTTCGCCGACTTCGGCGGCATCTCCGCATGGCTGGCGATGGAACCGGGCAACGCGCTGACCCTCTCCGCCGCCATCGGCATCTGCGTCGGCTCCTTCATTTCCGGCGGAACCCTGACTCCCGACTTCACGCGCTATGCCCGCACCTCGCGCATCGCCGTCTCCTCCACCGTCATCGCCTTTCTTCTCGGCAACTCGCTGATGTTTCTCTTTGGCGCCGTTGCCTCCGCGTTCTATCAGACCAACGACATCTCCGAGGCCCTGATGAAGCAAGGGATGATCGGTATCGCTGTGCTCGTGCTCGGCCTAAACATCTGGACCACCAATGACAATGCACTCTATGCCGCCAGCCTCGGGTTCGCCACCGTCGCCAAACGTCCCAAACGGCTCTTTGTGATTCTCAACGGTCTGCTGGGCACGCTGTTTGCCACCACGGCCTATAACCACTTTGTCCCCTGGCTCAATCTCCTCAACATGATGCTGCCCTCCATCGGGGCGATTCTGATTCTGGACTATTTTGTCATCCGTCGCCGCAATCCCGAGGCGCCGCCCGCCACAGGCACCCAATGGGCGGCGGTGGCGGCCTGGGCCGTTGGATTTGCCGCCGCGAAGTTCCTCCCGGGCATCCCGCCGCTGAACACGCTGATTGCCGCGTCCATCGCCTATCTGGTTTTGGCACGCCGCCTTCCCGCGCCACCTCCGGCATTGTAAGTTAAGAAGAACGTGCCACACGTAATTTACAGACGATTTTTACACACCACCTATTCACCAAGAAAAATGCGGTCGTAATCCAATCGATGTGGCTTACAGGCCTTCAGCGAGAGCTTCGCGAACGACTTCGCGGTCGTCAAAGTGCGTCATGCGGCCGGCAATTTCTTGATAGGGCTCATGGCCCTTCCCCGCAATCAGAACGGTGTCGCCAGGATCAGCAAGATGCAGCGCGGCGCGAATGGCGAGGGCGCGGTCGAGTTCGACGGTGTGGGGCTTGCTGGAATCGATTCCGGCCAGAATTTCTTCAATGATCGCGGCCGGCTCTTCCGTGCGGGGATTATCGCTGGTGATGAGGGCATGATCCGCCAACTCCGAAACCACAGCGCCCATCCGGGGGCGTTTGGTTCGATCCCGATCCCCTCCGCATCCAAACAGGCAGATGAGACGGCCGGTGGAGGTTTCACGCAGGCTCTGCAGCACATTGAGGAGGGCGTCTTCCGTATGGGCATAGTCCACAAAGATATGGCGTCCACGCAGATCGTCAATCTGCTCAAGACGACCGGGAACGGCGGACATGCTGGAAAGGGCAGCGGCGATGGTTTCCATAGACACACCAAGCGCACCGCAGACACCGATGGCCGACAGTGCGTTGAGAATGTTAAATCGGCCAGCCAAAGCCAACTTGATCCGGGCTTCGCCCCAGGGAGTGGAGGCCGTAAACGTGGAGCCCGCTTCCGACAACTGGATGTCCGAGGCGCGGACAAGGGCCTCAGGGTGCTGCCCGACCGAGACCACTCTTCCGGCCAAAGCAGGTTCTGCAGCGAGGCCGCGGCCGTAGGCATCGTCGATATTGATGACCGCGGGCGTGGTCGGGGATTGGCTGGCGAGTGTCTCAAACAACCGGCTTTTGGCCTCGAAGTAGGCCTCCATCGTGGCATGGAAATCCAAGTGGTCTTCGGTTAGATTGGTGAAGACCGCGGCGGCGATCCGTGTGCCGCGCATCCGCCCAGCCGCAAGCCCTTGGGAAGAGACTTCCATCGCCATCGCCTCGCATCCGGCTAGATGCGCTTCGAAGAACATCCGCTGGAGATCCAGCGACTCGGGAGTGGTGCGGGCGGCGGGAAATTGGCGGTCTCCCCACTCGTATTGAATGGTCCCGATCAGGCCGCAGGGAAGTGCTGCCGCGCTCAGGATATCGCGCACCATATAGGCGGTGGTCGTTTTTCCGTTGGTGCCCGTGATGCCCACCACTTTCAGCTGATCAGACGGGTGGGCATAAAACTCGCCGGCTAGATCCGCCATCGCGGCCCGGGGATCCCCCGTCGAAAGACCGGCCAAGCCGCGCGGGGGGCGGATGCCCGGCTCATGGAGAACCGCCACGGCCCCGCGGCGGGCGGCTTCATCCATAAACTGACTGCCATGGGTCACTTCACCCGGCAGGGCACAAAAGAGAAACCCCGGCTGGACGGCGCGTGAATCGTAGGCCAGCCCTTTGATTTCAATGGCGAGTGGGCCTTCCACTTTGGCCGAAGGAATCGCCTTCACCAAGCGACTCAGTTTCATGGCGCGATTCAGATGACGCGAAGGCAAATTCATCAGGGATCCCCGGCCAGAATCTTGTGGTAATAGACCAGTTCGGTCGCATCCACAGGCCTGATGTCGAGGTAGCGGGCGGTGGGTTCAGCAATCTGCGCAAAGACCGGAGCCGCTGTACGGCCGGCGGTACGGATGGGCTGTGGATTATCCAGGACCACGATGATGCCGATCTCTGGACGCTCGGCTGGCAGCAGCCCCATAAAGGAGGAGATGTTCTTCTTTTTGGCATAGTGCCCGTCAATAAGCTTTTCGGCTGTGCCGGTTTTGCCGGCCACATTGTATCCTTCGATCGCCGCACGGGTGCCGGTGCCGCCTGTCTTCGTCACCTGCGCCAGCATGCTGCGCATCAGCGCTGAGGTCCGCTCCGTGATGGGCCGTGACACCGCCACAGGCTTATTCTCCCGCAAGGTCACGCCGTCCGTGTCCACCACCTTCCGGACCAAATAGGGCTTCATCAGGAAGCCGTCATTCCCGATGCAGCACAACACGTTGAGCATCTGCAGGGCCGTGACCGCAATCTCATGCCCCATTGCGATGCGGGTGATACTGATCTTGGTCCAGTTGGGGACAGAATGAAGAATTCCAGGTTCTTCGCCGGGTACTTCGATGCCGGTCCGCGTCCCGAGTCCATAGAGTTTCAAATAGCGGTAGAGGCGCTCATCCCCAAGCATCACCGCAATCTTTGCCGCGCCAATGTTGCTGGACTTGCGCAAAATGCCGGTGACGTCCAGCTCGCCATAGGGATGAAAATCCCGCAAAGGTCGGCCGCCGTAATACCACATCCCCTTTTCGCAATCAAACAGGGTGTTGGTGGTAATCAAGCCTTCATTGATAGCCGCGGCCACCGTGGCCACCTTGAACACGGAACCCGGTTCATAATTGACCCCCACAGCCCGATTGAGCCGAACCTCCGCACGAGTCTGTCCATACTCATTCAGGTCGTAGTTGGGGCGGGAGGCCATGGCCAGGATCTCGCCGGTCCGGACCTCTTCCACAATAGCCCAGGCGGCCTCCGGATTGAAGTTGGTCATGGCGGCATCGAGTGCTTTTTCCACGAAGTACTGCACGTTGGGATCGAGGGTCAGATAGACATCTGCGCCCTCCTGCGGAGGCATCTCTAAGGAACGCCGGGTATAGATTTCACGGCGGTGTCCGTCCCGTTCACTCTGCCGGAATCCAGGATGGCCCTTCAACAGTGAATCCCAACGCTGTTCAATGCCGGCGCTGCCGACGCCTTCCCGATTGGAAAAACCCAGCACATGGCATCCAAGCGACCCGAGCGGATAATAGCGCGTGGTCTGGGGCTCAAAAAAGACTCCCGGCAAATCCAGGCGCTCCACTTGGGTTGCGGTCTCTTCGCGGACCAGACGCGCCACCGGTTCATACCGGCGTCCGGGACGGTTGATCCGATTCACCACCTGCGGCAACGGTAAATCCAGCACATAGGCGAGACGGGCGCTGATCGCCTGGACCTGCTGATTGCTCAGAATAACGACCGGATCGGCAATGATGTTCTGGACGGGCAGATCCAGTGCCAGCAGATTTCCATTCCGGTCCAGAATGCGCCCCCGCCCCACCAGAATGGTTTCCTCCACAGTACGCATTCGGCGGACGCGTTCCCGCAGGGATTCATTGCCCCCGAGATGCAAAACACACAGGCGGGCTGCAAGCCCGCCCCACGCCACCAGCAGAAGGACGGCGACAAGCGCCACCCTCCAGATATTATTCCGCTCAATCACGCCGCACAGTTCCGCCCTGATATGCGTACTGGGCCGGTTCATCCTGCTCAGCGACCTGCAGGCGGATGATATTTTTCTCTTCGGGCCAGGACATGACAATACCATGGCTCTCCATCAGACGCTCCATGTTGCCGATGGACCGGGCCATGGCCCAGTTGCGCTCTTCGTTCACCACCCGCTTCTGCAGCTTGGCGCACTCCTTCTCCAGATGTTTAATCTGGCGGCCGGTCCGCTCGCAGCTGTTGTACAGACTCAGATACACCATAGCGACCGCAGCAGCAATCAGGAGGAGCGCAAGGCCCCAGCACAAACCGCGATTGCCGTGATGTCCGTCTTTACGATTTCGCTTCGCCATGGGGGGCCAACCTTTCTATCACCCGCAACTTCGCTGAACGCGCACGCGGGTTTTGTTCAATTTCTTCTGCGGTGGCCTTGAAGGCCTTCCGCTTCACGCGCCGACACCGGGGCTGCTGCCCGCTCCAGCGCGATCCGCCTTTGGCCAGCGATTCCTCTCGGCCCTCATGGGCCACCATGAACTGCTTGACCATCCGATCTTCCAAACTGTGAAAACTGATCACGGCCAGCCGCCCACCGGGCGCCAGCAAATCCAACGCGGCAGGCAAGGCCGCCTCCAGAGCTGTCAATTCGCCATTCAGCGCGATCCGCAGCGCCTGGAAGGTCTGGGTGGCCGGATGCGTCCGTCCGCGACGCCCGCCCTTGGCCCGGGACACCAGTTCGGCCAGTTCCGCGGTCGTTTCAATCGACTCCCCACGCTCCAGCGCTTCGGCCACCGCCTTGGCAATCCGGCGCGACATCGATTCCTCGCCATAGCGCCACAGCAGATCCGCCAGCTCCTCCTGCGAGACCTGCTTCAACAGGCCGGCGGCCGTCAGCTCCTGGCGGTCATCCATCCGCATATCCAGCGCGGCATCCCGCATGAAACTGAAGCCGCGTTCCGTGCGGTCCAACTGCATGGAGGACACACCCAGATCCAGCAAAATCCCGCGGACCTCCCTCACGCCCATGCGAGCTGCCACTTCGGCCATCTCTGAAAAATTCGCCCGCACCAGATGGGCGCGGTCTCCGAAGGGGGCCAAGGCGGCCTGAGCCAGCTCTAGGGCTTCGCCATCACGATCCAGTGCAATCAGATGCGCATCGAGACCGGCAGCCGCCAGCAAAGCGGAGGCGTGCCCCCCTGCCCCAACGGTTCCGTCCAGATACCATCCACCGGGTTCCGTCACCAGTTGGGAAACGGTTTCCTCCAGTAGCACCGGCACATGAACCATCGTTGACCTCGTTCAAGTTAGACGAACCACACATGGCCGCGCTGCGTACGCATGGATCGGGAGCTCACCCGCAGGCTACCCCGGTCCTCTGTTACGGCATCGGCCCCTTCAAACAACTGATAGCGCGGCAGGAGGACACGCTGGGGAACGGAGAACCAGCGTGACTCCTCTCTGCCGCTCGAAATGGATTGGCTCATAATGAGCTGATGTGCCACGGCTCCGCGAGCCGCCGTCTTGGTCTTCGCCACCGCCGATACACGGGGAGCCGACACCACGCGGGTGGTGGCCACCACACGCGCACTGGAGGTCGACCTGGACCGAACAGAAACTACCGTCCGGGGAATGGATACCATCGCAGGACGGGCCCCGGGCAGGATCATCGAATCCGAGCGGGTCACCGAGGCGGGCGTCGGGACAGGAGCGGACACCTGGCCGGCTTCATCAAACATCTCGGCCTGACGGCCCAGCGTCATCGGCACGGAATTGCCCGAGCGGGACAGGGGGGCTTCGCGGTCCCACCAGTTCTCTTCTTCCCTCTCCGCCTGGGCTACCGGCCCAATGCCGAGAAAAAAGGCGCCGAGAAAGCTTAGAAGCCGATGTATTGCGCTGCTTCCGCGAACTTCGATTGATCCAGTTGCGAATTCTGCTCGTTCCATGATTCCGGGCTCCATAGTTCAAATCGGCTGCCAACGCCGACCAATACTGTCTGATTGATAATTCCTGCGTACTCCAAAAGCTCGTCTTTCACCCGGATTCGACCTTGCGAATCAAGGGATGCGCGATCCGCGCGGGAAAAAAAGTCCCGAAGGAATTTCTGTGCCTGGACATTGGCCACCGAAGCCGCCCTCACCTTGTCGAGGCGTTGGGCCATCTCCCGGGCCGTCACCACATAGAGGCACTTCACATTCACCCCCGGCAAAACGAATAAAACAGGATTCCCCGCCGCTTCGCGCCAGTCCGATGGAATCGTGACCCGCTTCTTGCCATCCAGCGAATGGGTATAGCTTCCAACAAACGCTCCCGCGTTCAAAAGCTCATCCATTTCAGTTGTGACACGACGCTCCATTGAACCTTCCTTCTGATGCACTTTATCCCACTTTGACCCACCAACCGTCAACAGAAAAAATGAACTATTTTTTGTGATTTTTATCCGCCTCTCCTGCAATGGATTAGAAATGGTAAAATCACGGGCGCGCCCGGGCCTGTACACAAGTTATTCACAGGCCTTTTCGCCCCTGTTGAAACCGGCCGATTTCCCCCCAAAAAAGCCTGTTTTTGAAGAAAAAGGAGAATTGAAAAAGAGGAGAAATCCAGCATCAGGCCCCCACAAAGTTCCGATACGCGTCAGAAAAATGATCCATAGGGGGTGAAAAAATGGAAGAAGCTGTGATAGAGTGCTCCTTTCATGCACGAACTAAGTATCATGTCGAATTTACTGAGCATCGCCGAAGGCACAGCCAACGGTGCCAAAATCTGCTCCTTAAAAGTCCGGATCGGTCCCCTCTCCGGGGTGGTGATCGAGGCGCTTCGCTTTGCCTTTGAAGCACTGGCGCCCGGCAGCCCGGCCGAAGGGGCCCGATTTGATATCGAAGAAACGCAGCTTGAATTTCACTGTCCCGACTGCGGGGCGGTCTTTAACACGCCGGTTGGCGCGTACGAATGCCCCACCTGCGGCTGCACCCGTGGTGAACTGCGAGGGGGCAATGAACTAGAACTCATCTCTATAGAGGTACCTGACGATGTGTGAAACCTGCGGCTGCGGCCACCCCCACGACCATTCCCACGAAAACGGCTCCACTCATACCCATACGCATGAGCACACGCCTGTCCGCACCATTGAGGTGCAAATTCCCGCCCTGGCGCTGAATCAGCGTCATGCCGACCAGAATCGCGGCTGGTTCCGGGCCAAAGGGCTGACCGTCCTGAATCTGCTCTCCTCCCCGGGTTCCGGAAAAACCGCCCTGCTGGAGCGCACCCTCCAGAAGGTGCCTCATGCCGCCGCCATTGTCGGTGACCTGCAGACGGAAAATGATGCGGACCGCCTCCGCGCCAGCGGGGCCCAGGCGATTCAGATCACAACGGGGGCCACCTGTCATCTGGATGCGCACATGGTGATGCATGCTCTGGAGAAGTTGGATGTCGAAGGACTGAAGACCCTGTTTATTGAGAATGTCGGCAATCTGGTCTGCCCCGCCTCCTACGATCTGGGAGAAGATAAGCGAGTGGTCCTGCTCTCCACGACCGAGGGAGAAGATAAGCCCCTCAAATATCCGGTCATCTTTCAGAATGCCGATCTGGTCCTGATTACGAAGATCGATCTCGCGGAAGCCGCCGGGTTTGATCGCGAAAAGGCGCTGGCCAGCATCCGCCAGGCCGCCCCCAAGGCCACCATTCTGGAGATTTCCTCGAAAACCGGCGAGGGAATGGAAGCCTGGACCGCGTGGCTCGCGGACTAGGCCGCGAAGATAATCACAACACGGGCCGCTCTACCTGCGGCACCATGAGCACAATCACGGGTGATCCCCACAGGCGAGTCAACCCGAGGCCCCGGCAGATCCCTTCCAAAGCGGCGGACAGCTTACGGCTCTTTAGCATGCGGTGCAGGACCATCGGCAGAAAAAACTGTTTCTGGGTCCGGGCCGGCACAAACCCGTGCTTGGCAAATTCATCGATCACTTCGCGATGGCAAAAGAGCCGCCAAGTGCGCGTGTTCTTTTCAAATTTCTTCTTGGCACCGAACAGGGCCGGGGCGATGGCATTGAGACTCTGATTTGTCGGGTAATCCACGATGACCCCCTGCCGAGCCGTACGGCAGAGCTCACGGATCAGTTCCGGCCAGCGGTCACAATGGGTCAGCAGGCGGAAGCACAGCACCAGATCAAACGGATTGTCCGGGAAAGGCAACTCGATAACATTCCCCACTTGAAAACTGCACAGACCGGAGTCCACCTCGTTCTGCACCCGTCGTCGGCACGTTTCATCGCTGCCCAGGACTGTCACCCGGATGCCATCGCGACAGAGCGGCTTCACCAATTGGCCGTGCCCGCCCCCGATATCCAGCACGGAAGCGTCGGCAAAGCGTCGAATCATTTGCAGTGTGATGCGTTCCTGCACATCCAGCATCCATTCGCCGGCAGGACCGGCAAACCGGGTGGCATACTCATCCGAAGAGGTATGGATATCGGCCGTCTCAGGAAAGGGACATTGGGGTTCGGTTTCGCTCATAGGGCCTTTGTAGCTTTTTTGAGCCGCACGTGCAACCCCTGGCCGGCAGGCGGGTTGAATTTTAGTTCAAGGCCGAGCGGCACTCCAGCCTTGCACGAAAGGCCTGTTCTGCCTATGCTCCCTCGACACATGACACAGTCGTCAACACATCGAAAAGGGTCCACGCGCCCGCAGAATTCCTCCTCCGGAAATGTCATTCCGGTGCGCAGGCGATGCCGGCCCAAACGGGGCAACACCACACCGCCGGCGCCCACGATGAAAAGCCACACGATCCGCCTCGTGGTGGCCACGGTCATCGGGGGGGGGCTGATGTTGTTTCTGCTGATGTTCGCCGTGAAATATGCCCAGCGGGACTGGAGCAAGAAAAACCAGCGGGCCAGCGCCTCCCGCTACCACCATGCCCCGGCCCTGCTCGGGGATGGAGCGGCCCTCGAATCCATGGAGCCCGAAGGCTGGACCTATGACCTCCCCGCCTCCGCCACCGGACGTGAATTGACCCGACTAGCCTCGTTGCCGAACGGTCCCAATGCCTGGCTTCTTTTGGGACGTGTTCTTCCCGGAAAAACGGAAGCCGATCTGGTTGTAGCCTGTCTGCGGATGGCCATGGCCGCCGAAGGGGAAACGGCCACCATCAAAAATGACATGGGTGCCGCCTACCTTCAGCAAAAGCGCCTGCGCCGCGCGGCGTCCCAATTCTGGGCCGCGGAACAACTCCAGCCGGGGTTTGCCCCCGCTCGCTACAATCTGGCCCTCTGCTTCATTTCGCGGCGAAAACCGGAACGGGCCTCCCGGCTGCTGGGGCAATACCTGGGCCAGCGTCCCCTGGATTCCTCAGCCTTGCGCCTGCAGGCCACGCTGCTGACCCAGTTGGCACGACCGGATGAAGCCTTGCATATGCTGGAAAACTATCTGAAGGACCAGCCCTCCGATAACCCCCTCTTTCTGGAAGCCTCGACACTGGCTGCACGCCTGGAACAAAACGGGAATGCCATCCGCTATCTGGAAACCGCGATGAACGGCAATCCCATCCAAACGGTCATTCGCACTTATCAGTCCCCCACGTTCCGTTCCATCCGCCTGTCCGGTGAAGGCGAAGCGCTGACAGCCCGAATGGCGAATAAAGCCAGAGCCATCTTCAGCACCCCGCTTCCCCCGGAAGAGATCCGTCCGCTGCGCTCCACGACGCCAAAGGCCAAGGTCCACTAGCCAGCCCCTATTCGGGGTCGATGTGAATTCGGTAGCCTGGATCCGGCCAGCGAGACGGAGCCGCCTGTAAATCAATGTCGATAGTCCCATCCCGATCCGTGTTCCACATCCGGATGGCCCGTTCGTCCAGCCGCTGCAGCGTCTCCCGATCCGGATGTTGACCCGCCACATGAGGTCCGGCACTGACCACCCCCTCCTTCGGCCCCACCGCATCCAGCCATAGGTCCGAGGTGGCACCCGCATCGCCATGTCGCCCCAGCAGAAGAATCGAAGCCGCCAGCGAGGCCCCCCCCTCCCTCATCGCCTTCTCCTGAAATTCTCCGGCATCGCTGGCCAACAGGATCGATACGCCGAATCGGGCCACCCGCATCACCAGCGAGCCATCATCCGCCCGGACAAGGTGCAGGTCCGCCGGAGGCCAAAGGATTTCCCAGAAGACAGAACCCGGCCAATTCCCCTTATCGCCCATGCTCATCCGGCGCAGCGGGATTCCTAATTCCTCCGCCTCACGGAGCGTTTTCTTCATCAAGGACGAAGGCCAATAAACCGCCGGAATCCATAGTTCCTGAATGGGCAAAGCGCGCATCATCCACCGCGCCGCCCCCATATGCTGGGCATCTGAATGGGTCAATGCGAGCACCTCCAGCCGGTTCACCCCCTCCCGCCGCATGAGCCGTAGCGTGTGCTCCGCTCGGAATTCAGGACCCGTATCCACCAGAATGCGATCCGTCTGCGCTTGAACCAGCACCGCATTCCCCTCTCCCACATCCAGCACGGACACCCGGCCGCGATTCGAATCCCACACGCCCCAGCCCACCGCCAGGATGGCCAGGACACCCAATCCGGCAAGCAAAGCCCCGCGCCTGCGACGCGCAACAATGGCCGTCATCGCCAGCAAGGCATACCACGCCATCACGCCGGCAGCCGGCGGCGTACGGACAAAAAAGTGCCCTCCGGGAAGGGTGGCCGCCCATTGGATACAAACCGTCAAAGCCGTGGCCAACACGCGGGCGGCATGATTGAACACCTCGGAGCAGAACCCGCTCCAGGGGGCACACAGGAGGCTCATCACCCCGACAAGCAGAATTCCGAAGGCCACCGGAATCACCACCAGGTTCATCAGCAGCGCCACCGGGGAAAACAGATTGAAGAAATAGACCGTCAACGGAAGGGTACTGACCCAGGCCGACACCGACACGGAGGCATACCGCAGCCCGGCCAGCCCCCCTTTTCTCCACGGTTTTTCATCGGGCAGTTCCTCCCCGGGGAGCAGCCAGGCCTCCCGATGGGCCAGGCGACGCACGCCGGCCTCCATGACGGGCTGGACCGCCAGCAGCCCGGCCACCGCCGTAAACGAGAGTAGAAACCCCAGGTCCCCCAACTGGGCCGGCGCCACCACGAGAATGGCGATCGCCGCCACCGCCAGGGCGGAGATCGCATCCGGCCGCCGCCGAAGGAACGTCGCGCCCAGCATCAAGGACGCCATGACCGAAGCCCGCACAGCGCTGGTGGCGGCGCCCGTCGTCAGGGTATAGAGCACCAGCAAGGGCGTTAGGAACAGAAACCAGCGAGTCAGCGGCACCCGGAGGGCCCGCAGCAGGCCGGCAAACAGCAACAGCATCATTCCCACATGGGCCCCTGAAATTGCAAAGATATGCACGGTTCCCGTCGCCGCAAAATCAGTCCGAAGCGCACGAGGCAGATCCCCGCGATAACCCAGGAGGAGAGCCTGGAGTATCCCCCGCTCTTCCGGATAGTCCTCCAGCCCCCGCGCCAGAATTTTCCGGCAGGCCCGGCGACGCTTCAGACACCAGGCCTTCACCGGATTGCCCAGCCCGGCCTCCAGAAAAACAGCGCGGTCCGGATCCACCACCGCCTGATTTTCTGGCAACGTGAACAGGCCGCTTCGACGGAGCAGGGCCGGACGCACAATGCCATGCAGACGCCAGCGCTCCCCATAGCGGGGCAACCGTATCCCGGCCAAATCGCCGCGCAGGACCACCCGGAGCCGATCCTCCACGTCCTGCCACACACCGACCCGGTTGAGGGCTTCCACGCGGGCATGAAAGACGGCACTGCTCGCCCTCCCCGATCGGGCCGCCCGCAGTACGGCATCTTCGGTGGCGACAACCTTGACCTGTACATATTCCATGGGGCGCGGTAGGAGGACCGGCAACGAAGCGGCCGACGGCACCCCTGTAGTCAGGCGGGCATGGGCCGCCATCAGCAGGAAAACCACCCCCATCAGGGGAATTACGGAAAGCGGATGCTGCACCCAGACAAACAAAGGCAGCAGCAGAAGCGCCGCCGCCCCCCAAAACCACAGGGGGGAGATGGGCGAACAGATCCCCACCGCCACCCCGGCAATCACAGGAAAAGCGATCCCCACCATGGCCCGTCGACGCGGAGGCAGGAATGAATTTCCCCATCCACTCAGTTCTTCTTCAATCCACGCATCCACTGACCCACCTCCTGCGCGCTGCGCAACTTTGTTGTACCCGTTTCAGCGCTCCAGAACAAGGTCCAAGCATAGAGAAATTCCCAATAGACATTGAGAAAGGCTCCACTATTTTCCTCCCGATCTCTTCGCTTCATTGAAAATTGAATCTGGAATGTTGAATATGGGTTGTTCTTCTTCTCTCTAAAAAGTTCTCCCCATTCCCCATTCCAGACCCCATACTGATCCCATGATTCAATCCATTACGGAAGTGCTGGCACAGCGAGGCCCCCTCACCGGTGCCGAGTTGCTGGAGGCCGGCTCGTTCACCGATGTGCTTGAGTTGTGGCGTGCCTGCCATGCACCGGACTTGCGCCGGCACCGCACCGGCCGTCGATATATGCGCCTCGACTCCGCCGTCGACGGCTATGCCCGCCTTTCCCCCTCCATTCGACGCGAATTCCTGACCTATACCCTCATTGCGCTGGCCGGTCAGACGGAAAGGCTCCAGGCCCGGACCACCGAACTTGAAAAGTCCACCGCGGATATCTCCCGCGATAAGCTCCGTCTGGCACGCGAGAGTCTGTGCATGGCGCTGGCCACCCTTCCCGACGAAGCACTAATTCTGAAACATGTCACTTTTATGATCGCCGGCGATATCACCTATCAGATGGCCCATCGCGTCCCGCGCCCCGAGCGCAGTTCGGGACAAATGGTGCGCGGATCCGATTTGGATATCATTGCCGTCACCAGCGACACTCTTCCCCAGGCCGTGTCCGAGCAGCTGGATGAGGCGATCTATCGCCAAAAGCACTACCTGCTGACCCATCCCGACCTGCAGGAAGAAATCGACTACATCCTCAAGCCCCTCTCCCGTGTGGGCGAACAGCTCACCTTCCAGACGTTCGAGCACATGGTCGCCTGCAAAATTCTGTGCGAATGCGAGCTGCTCTATGGTTCCCCTTTTCTATTCGACACGGTCATGAAACAGGTCGAGGAATCCGGGGTCCGCGACAAACTTGATGCGATGCAGAAAGCGGCGGAGGCCTTTCGGACCGATGCGGAGAAAACGCTTCTGAATCCGCTGACCCCCAATCCCGATGGCTATCTCCACCTCTTCTATACCCGCGAAGAGAGCGACGAGATCTACTGAGTTTCCCCGTGAGGCTGCTCAGTTGCGGCATACAGGTTTCATCGCGGTTTTCCATGGTATGGAAACTATTTTCGGACTTTTTCCATGGTATGGAAAAAATGTTTCCACAGTGTGGAAAATCGGCGTGAATTCTCTCTAGCCTACCGGGAGGCCGTCGCGCAGCTGAATGTGGCGATGGCAGCGGGCGGCCATGGTTTCGTTGTGAGTCACGAGCACCAGGGTCAGGTGCTGTTCCTGCGCTAGCTTGAACAGATATTCCAGGACATCGGCACCGGTCTGGGAATCGAGATTACCGGTCGGCTCATCCGCCAGGAGCAGTTCCGGTTCGTTCATCAGCGCGCGGGCAATCGCCACCCGCTGCTGTTCCCCGCCGGAGAGTTCGTTCGGACGGTGCACCGCTCGATTGGACAGGCCCACCCGATCCAGCAGTTCCGCAGCACGCGCACGCAGCTTGCCTCCACGCAGAAAGGCTCCGTGCTGGCTGAGACTGGGCAGCACCACATTCTCCAGCACGGTCAATTCCGGCAGCAGGTGATAGGCCTGGAACACAAAGCCTATTTTCTGCGCACGGATGTTGGAACGTTCGCCGTCACTGGCGGCATACAGGTCCCGGCCGCGATACAGGACCCGGCCGGCCGTCGGCCGGTCCAGTCCGGCCAAGATATACAACAGGGTACTTTTACCCGCGCCACTCATACCGGTAATGGCGGTGGACTCCCCTTCCGGGATGCCCAGCGAAACGCCGCGCAGCACATCCACGGTGCGCAACTTCATCCCGAAGGAACGGTGGATATCGATGGCTTCAATGAGGTTACTCATAACGCAGGGCCTTCACGGGATCGAGTCGAGCCGCCTGCCACGCGGGAATCACAGCGGCCAGGGTGCAAATGACGAGTACCGAACCAGCCACCATCACCACATCACCCGTCGTGGTCGTGGCCGGGATTTCTGCGAGGTGGTAGAGCTCCTTAGGCAGGAGTTCCATTCCAAAGCGGTTATTCAACACGCTCAATAAAGCGTTGCGATATTTCAGCACGAGCAGGCCTGTGGCAATTCCCAGCGTAGTGCCCAGTACCCCTTCGATCCAGCCCTGCCAGAAAAAGACCCGCATGATGGAACCCGAGGAAAATCCAAGCGACCGAAGCAACCCGATCTCCCGGGTTTTTTGAACGGTGACGGTGATCAGCGTATTGGTGATGCCGAATGCCGCCACAATCGTGATGAAGATCAGCAGGAAAAACATCATGTTCTTTTCGACGCGCAGGGCAGAAAACAGTTGGTGATTCTGCTCCATCCAGGTACTGACCCGCACCGCCGGGCCCAACTCCGACCGAATTTCAGCGGCCACGGTTTCAGCGGCATAGGGATTGGCGGTCATCACCTGAATGGCCTCGAGGCCGGCTCCGCCGCAGAAGTCGCGGGTATCCCACAGGGATGCGACCACATAGCCCATGTCGAACTCCCACATGCCGATTTCAAAAATACCGGCCACACGCAAATCCGAGGGCAGTCGGATTTCATCCTCCGACAGGAAGGTGGCCGGGGAATAGGCCGTCAGGGTGTCGCCGACGCCAACGCCCAGATGGTTCGCCAGATCGCTGCCGATCACAACGGAGCCATTCGCCACCGAAAAATCGCCCTCCACCATGCTTTGGGGAATGCGGCTGACCCGAGGCTCCCGTATGGGGTCGACCCCCCGAATCATCGGGGTTTCGACCTGTCCATTGGGCTTCTGAATAAACACCAGACTCTGAAGGAAAGGCGCGGCCCCAGTCACACCGGGAATATCCTCGATCCGTTCACAGAGCGCATCTTCCTCGTCAGCCAGGCCGCCGGGAACCGACACCGTGATATGCGCATTGAAATCCAGGATCTTTTCGCGCCACATCTCATCAAAGCCAGTCATCACCGACAGGACAATGATCAGCACGGCAACGCCCAGCAGCACCCCCATCACGGAAAGCACGGTGACCACCGACAGGAAGGTGCGCTTCGGTCTGAGATACTTCAGCGCGAGAAATAATGAGAATGGAAGCATCATTCGGCGGGAGCCTCTGGCACTTCAGGCTTGGGTTCCCGATTCTTCATCTGGGGGAACAGGACCACATCGCGGACACTCTCTTCCCCGGTCAACACCATAATCAGGCGATCGATCCCGATGCCCATGCCGCCGGCGGGCGGCATACCGTGCTCGAGCGCACGCATAAAATCCTCATCGATTTTGGATGCATCGCCACCGGCCTGCTCTTCGAGGCGGGCGCGCTGATCGAGCGGATCGTTCAGCTCGGTGTATCCGGGGCACAGCTCGCGGCCGCGCACCACCAGTTCAAAGACATCCACGACGCTGGGATCGTCCTCGCAGCGTTTGGCCAGTGGAACCAATTCGGCCGGCAGACGGGTCACAAAGGTCGGCTGAATCAGAGTTTTCTCAATCAGCTTGTCATACACCTCGTGGGTAATCTGGGCGTGGGTCATCTCTTCCGGGATATCCAGTTCCTGCGCCCGGGCCCAGACGCGGGCCTCGTCCACAGACCTCTCGAACCAGTCGGCCCCGGCCCGCTCCTTGACCAGATCACGATAGGGTGCCACGCGCCAGGGGGGGGTCAGGGTGAGGGGTTCCTGGCCTTCTTTGCCCACCGTCATAGAGCCGCACACTTCCTGAGCGGCACTACTGACCAGGGCTTCCACCAGGTGCATCATGGTCTGGACATCACCATAGGCTTCATAGATTTCCAGCGCTGTGAATTCGGGGTTGTGCGAGCGGTCCACGCCTTCATTGCGGTAGTTCTTCCCCATCTCGAAGACCTTGTCGTATCCGCCGACCAGCAGCTGCTTCAGATAGAGTTCCGGGGCAATCCGCATATACATCGGCTGACTAAGGGCCGCATAGTGAGTTTTGAACGGATTGGCCACCGCTCCACCGGCCATGGCCTGCAGGACCGGGGTCTCCACCTCGAAGTAACCGCGCGCTTCGAGAAAGCGGCGGATGAAGGACATGATTTGACTGCGCATATTGAAGACGCGGCGCACGTCCGGGTTGGAGATCAGGTCGAGATAGCGCTGACGATAGCGGACTTCGGTGTCCTGGAGACCGTGAAATTTCTCGGGCAGCGGATGCAGGGCCTTGGACAGCAGCTCCCACTGGTGAACCTTCGCGGACGGCTCTCCCGTGCGCGTGGTGAACAGTTCGCCTTCGATGCCGATAAAATCGCCCAGATCCAGGGCCTTGAAGGCCTCGAAGGCCTCGTCGCCGATTGCATTTTTCTGCACATAGATCTGGAAGCGGCCGGTTCCGTCCTGCAAATGGGCAAAATTGCTTTTCCCCATCTCGCGAATGGCGACCAAGCGGCCTGCCAGACGAACGGTCTTCCCCTCTTCAAATTCGGCCCGCACTTTCTCCATCGATGCGGATCGCTCAAAGGCGCGGCCATACGGGCGGTGGCCCGCCGCTTTCAGCGTTTCCAGATGGGCCAACCGCTGATTGCGGAACTCGATTTCATGTGCGCTTAATTCCATGGGACTCCCTCGGCTTGAAAACGATTGACCCTACGCCCCTCCCCTCCTGAAATCCAGCGCATTTTCAGCCCGGGCCCCGCGAGATTCCGCCCGGCGGACCGGTTCGGACTTCGATGGGCCTGTGCCGGGACCGGCCTCACGAGGCCGGCAAGCGCCAGTTGGCGGACGGCCGGTTCCCTCTAGGGGAGGCGCTGCCCTTCGTAGGGCAATGCCACCGGCGGCGGCGGCGGCTGGGGCGGAACGGTCTTGCCGCCTCCGGGGGCTCCAGCAATCGTCTGCATCGACAGGTTGTAGGCATTCCCGAACGCATCTCCCACCTGCACATTCGCAACCTGAATGATCCCCCGCTGCGTGGCGGACACAGTGGCTGCACTCATGCTGGCGGTCGGACTGGCCGCCACAAAGCGTCCCAAAGCCATCGCCAGGTCCGTCCAGTGACCCTGGGGCCAGGCGAGAAAGAGATAGGATGTCAGGGAGGCAATCCGGACATCCCGATCTTCATCTTTCAGATCCAGATCCACAATCTGAATGATGATGTCCTTGGCTACTTCAGCCGCCTGCGGGGCGGTCGCATCCTGAAGCATGGCAACGACGAGAGAGGGATCTTGGGCCGCCTCCTTCACCTGATCCCGGGTCGGAGGGATGAAGATGCCGTATGCGGTCCACGCGAGAAGCCCCATGATCAACCCGATCCATCTGATTTTTATCCTCATATCCGGTCCTCCTAATAGGTCAGTTTAATACCCACAATGATCCGTCGATCCACATAATCCACAAAATCGAAATTGGAGTCCACTTCATCATAGGTGGCCTCCACATAGAACCGGATAAAATCACCGGGCGCAAGATAGTCGATGCGTACATGCCCTTCCAGGCGAACGTCATGGCGGTCCTTCGTCACGCCTTCGTGTGTGACGGGATCGAGATAATCGTCCGTCCGGTAGATGCCGCGGACCGAAAAGATCGTGCTGGGCTTCCAGCGATAGCCTAAGCCGGCCCAGCCACTGATGTAATCCAAGCTGTTCCCCTGATAGAAAGAAGACCATTGGGTGCCATTGTATCCACCGCAACGGAACGTCACCTTTTCTGTCATGAACCAGTCCAATGAAGCGTTAAAGTTAAAATTGATATGGGGCTCAGGATCGAGTTCTGGCGGGCGTTCATACCGTTCCATCCCCCCGCCCGCGCTGTAGACCACCTTGTCGCTCCCCTGGGACTTCAGCCCGATCCGCAGTGTCGTCATGTATGCCGGCTCATCGATGCCCTCCTGCTTCTGCAGGCCCTGGCGCAGGGTCAGGATCGCATCCGTTTTGTCGGTCAGACCCAACGAGCCATCCAGTTGCAGGATATGACCATCCAGGTCCAGTCCTTCCGGCACGCCGAGATCCTTGGGATCCAATCGGTCATATGTCTCATTATCGTATTGAACGCCAGCATACCGGTAGGACAGAGTCAGTTCCAATTTATCCGTCATACGCCGCATCACCGAGGCCCCTAACTGGTTGACATCACGCAGGAGATCCAGGGTGTTGCTGTCCTCCACCATTTCCGATGCCAAGGCAGAGGATTCAATATCAGAGCCATGCCGATCCAGATCATCCAGTTGACGATAGCTTTGGATTAGTTCTAATAACGCTTTACGGCCATTGCCCCAGCGGATGCTGATATTGTCACCATAGGCGGTGGAATCCCGGTTTTTCTCGTGGCTATAGGTCCGCTCCGAATAGAAGAGGTTTCCCCGAATCGTCAGGCAGTTGGTTTCCGATGAAGAACTGAAGCGCAGGCCGATTTCGGGCTCAAAAAAGGTATCCTGCACTTCATCATCCTGATCCTTATACACGTTTGAGTCATCAGTGAAATTCAGGTCCAGATAGGGACTGAGGACCCAGGACCCCAAATGCACCCCATCGCCGGGGCCGGCGAAGGCATTAATCGACAAGCCAATCAGGGCAAAAACGCCCAGCTTGCGCGCGAGATGAATACACGAGTGCATCCAAGCATTCCGCACCATAAGGGGGTTTATGTCAACAGGAAGTGAGTGAAATTTTCGTTAGGTCTTACGTTTCACCTGCAGAATTAGCCCGAGTGAAGCGCAAACAGATCCGCATAGGCCCCGCCGGCCTGTACCAACTGATCATGGGAACCGGTTTCCATCACCTGCCCCTCAGAGAGCAAAACAATCCGGTCCGCGGCCTGAACGGTCGAAAAACGGTGGCTGATCACCAGGGCGGTTCGACCGGGGACAAGCTTCATGAACGACTCCAGCAATTCCCGTTCCGCTTTCGCATCCAGTGAGCTGGTCGGCTCGTCCAGAATCACCACTGGGGAGTTTCGGACGAAGGCACGTGCCAGCGCCAATCGCTGCCATTGGCCTTCGCTCAATTCCACTCCACCCTCAAAAAGACGGCCCAGCCGGGTTTCATATCCCTGCGGCAGCTTCTCGATGAAGGAATGGGCACCGGCCTCCCGGGCGGCTTCGGCAATCCGGGAATCGCCTGGCGGCGTGGCCACATGCCCCATGCGCACATTCTCTGCCACGGTCATCTGATACCGAACAAAATCCTGGAAGAGCACGCTGAAGGCCTGTTGCAGCTCTTGGACGTCAAACTCCCGGATATCAATTCCGTCGATCAGAATGCGCCCTTCGGTGGGGTCGTACAGGCGACAGAGCAATTTAACGAGCGTGGTCTTGCCTGAACCGTTCTCCCCGACAAGGGCGAGATGTTCCCCGGCGCG
>Ga0075121_1000844_pt1 | contig 20263 bp, 20 predicted proteins | sample AntAceMetag02UKG_FD_69793 | JGI IMG/M metagenome (GOLD analysis project Ga0075121, IMG submission 69793) | Saline lake microbial communities from Ace Lake, Antarctica - Antarctic Ace Lake Metagenome 02UKG | ecosystem: Environmental > Aquatic > Non-marine Saline and Alkaline > Saline | place... | reverse complement strand
CCCATCCCCTCTCTCTTGGTGATCAGTGTGTAGATCCAGGCGATGGCATAGAGGCTGCCTCCGCCGACCAAGATACCTGCCAGTGAATTTTTATAACTTACATCCGGTAATATAAAGGCCGCGGTAAAACCGATGGGAATGCCGGGCAGAGAAATAATGTCCGGTATGATTTTATGGTCGATATCGATAAATGTGATTACCAGCAGTCCTGCAATGAATAGAAAATAGATCAGGGTCTGGGGCTGTAGTTCGAATTTCAGGAAGACGCAGACCGCAAAGAATCCGGTAATCAATTCCACCATTGGGTAGCGCCAGGGAATATGGGTATGACAGTGCCGGCATTTGCCCCGTAAAATAAGATAGCTGAACAGTGGAATATTATCCAGGGCATGGATGGAGCGGCCACAGGAAGGGCACATGGAGCGCGGTCGGACAATTGATTTCCCCAGCGGCAGACGATAGATGCATACGTTCAGAAAACTTCCGATGCAGAGGCCGAAAAAAAAAGTGTAAAAATAAAGCAAATATGGCATGGCAACCTGTTTTGTAAGTTAAAAAATGTTCAAATGTTAAAAAGCAACCGTTGAGGCGTTCAGATCGTAGGGTGGGCTCTGCCCACCAATCAGTTGAAGACCACCGGATAGCCATTTTGTCAAACAAAAAAATGTACACTGTACGGGCCGAGGGGTTAAAGGCATTCTGTCTTTTGGTGGGCACAGCCCACCCTGCGATGGCTATTCAATTTCCAGTTTCCAATTTCATATACCCTGTAGCGTATTGGCTTATCAAACCTTTTAATCTATTAAGCGTGAATAAAAAAATCAAGATTGATATTGTTATATTATATTTATGTTTTATGTTTATCTATAAATTAGCACTTTAATCGGGTGTGTCGGCTCAAAGTTCATATATTTCAGATAAGCCCGAACCAGATTGGCGATTGAATATTTGCGGTATCGATGAGTTTATGCCGAGGAACCGAAGTGCTCTTTTTTTTGACATAAAAATATAAAATTAAGAATTACGTGATTAAGGAGCTATAATGGCCGAAACCGATAAGGATGATTTGATTAGTATAATAGAAGAAAATGAGGTGCTCTCGGAGATACCGGAAATTCTTCCCATGATGCCGGTGCGTGATGTGGTTATTTTTTCCGACATGCTTTTGCCCCTTTTTGTCGGGCGGGAAAAATCAGTGCGCGCTGTCGAGGAGGCCGTTGGCAAGGATCGGTTTTTATTTATCGTTACCCAGAAAGATCCGGGAACGGAAAACCCCAAATCCGAAGAAATTTACAGCATCGGCATGGTGAGTCGCATTCTGAGAATGCTCAAGCTTCCGGATGGACGGGTCAAGGCTCTTGTCCAGGGAATTGCCAAGGCCCGGATTGTCAGATATACGCGAAAACGATCTTTGTATCGGGTTAAAATTGAGATTATCAAAGAAGCTTCGTCCAAGGATCTCAGCATAGAAATTGAAGCCCTGATGCGCAACGTGCGCGAGAATTCGGAAAAGATTTTGAATCTCAGGGGAGAGTTGACCGGCGATGTAAAGACGATTCTGGACAGTATTATCGAACCCGGACGTCTGGCCGATCTGGTCGGATCGAATTTGAGATTGAAACTGGAGGAATCTCAGGTTCTGCTCGAACTGGTCGATCCCATCAAGCGGCTTAAGAAAGTCAATGATCTGCTCTCCCGTGAACTTGCATTGTCCTCCATGCAGGCCAAGATACAATCGGATGTAAAGGATGAAATATCAAAGAATCAGAAGGATTATTTTTTAAGGGAACAGGTCCGGGCCATTCATCGTGAACTTGGCGATACGGATGACAGTACCGAAGAGATTGCGGATTATAGAAAGAAGATTAAACGCGCCAAAATGTCAAAGGAAGCGGAAAAAGAGGCACTAAAGCAACTGAAACGAATGGAGCAGATGCACCCGGAATCCGCGGAATCAACGGTGGTACGGACATATCTGGACTGGCTGGTGGAGATACCCTGGAGTAAATTCACCAAGGATGTCATCAATATAAAAAATGCTCAGAAAGTACTTGACCACGACCATTATGCCTTGAATAAAGTAAAGGAACGGGTTTTGGAATATTTGAGCGTACGCAAGCTCAACCCCAAAATGAAGGGACCGATACTTTGTTTTGTGGGACCTCCCGGGGTGGGGAAAACGTCATTGGGCCAGGCGATTGCCCGAGCCATGAAACGCAAATTCGTCAGGATTTCATTGGGGGGTATCCGGGATGAGGCCGAGATTCGCGGGCATCGACGAACCTATATCGGTGCATTGCCGGGGCGAATATTGCAGGGACTCAAACAGTGTGGTACCAATAATCCTGTTTTTATGATGGATGAGATAGATAAGCTGGGGTCCGATTTTCGCGGAGATCCTTCTTCCGCCCTGCTTGAAGCGCTCGATCCGGAGCAGAATACGGCTTTCAGCGACCATTACCTGAATCTGGCCTTTGATCTGTCCAAGGTTATGTTTGTTTTAACCGCCAATGTTATCGATACGATTCCGTCGGCCCTTCTGGATCGTATGGAAGTTATTCATCTTGCCGGGTACACCCAGGAGGAGAAAAACGTTATTGCAAAGACCTACCTCCTCCCGAGGCAGATTAAAAACAATGGCTTGAAAGTTGGAAATATTTCCATCAGCCAGGGGGCATTGTCCCAGGTAGTCGACGAATATACCTCTGAGGCGGGTTTGAGAAATCTTGAAAGAGAGATCGGCACCATCTGTCGCAAGATCGCCCGTAGAATTGCCGAAGGGGAAAAAGGGAAATTTCTCATTACCAAAAATAACCTGCCGAAATATCTCGGTCCCCCGAAATATTATCCGGAGATGGATCAGGAGCAGAGCCAGGTGGGGCTGTCGACCGGTCTTGCCTGGACCCAGGTGGGGGGGGAAGCCCTGTATGTCGAGGCCTCATTGATCGGCGGAAAGGGAGAGTTGATAATAACCGGCCAGCTCGGGGATGTTATGCAGGAATCCGCCAGGGCCGCGCTGAGCTATACCCGGGCCAATTTAAAATCATTTGACGTTGATGAAAATATTTTTGAGAATTTGGATGTGCATATCCATGTACCGGCAGGCGCAATACCCAAGGACGGGCCTTCAGCGGGTATTGCCATGGCCACGGCGCTCATTTCGGCCATGACGGGCCGGGCCGTTGATAAATATGTCGCCATGACCGGTGAAATTACCCTGAGAGGCAGGGTGCTGCCCATTGGCGGCTTAAAGGAGAAAGCACTGGGGGCTTTGCGGGCCGGGATCAGAACCATTATTTTGCCGGAAAAAAATAAAAAAGATCTGGTCAAGGTTCCCGCCAACGTGAAACGCAAAATTAAATTTATACCGGTCAGGCACATGGATGAAGTTTTGCCAATTGCGCTCGAGGCGCAAAAAATACCGGAAAAAATAAAATCTGGAGCCAATCCCAAAGTCAGGGCACAAAAAACAAAGGTCCGCGGAAAATAGATGCACATACTTGCAATTGATACGTCCACCCGGAGCTGCAGCGCGGCTTTGATTGAAGATCAAAATTTGCGGGCCGAAATGACCATTGATATTGGTGATACGCATTCAAAGCATTTAATGGCGATGATTGATCAGGTAATCGGGGTGGCGAATGTGAATATTGCGGATGTGGACGGATTTGCAGTTACCCGCGGGCCTGGAACTTTTACCGGGCTGCGGATCGGGCTGGGCACGGTAAAAGGACTGGCTCTGGCATTGGATAAACCGGTTGCCGGGGTTTCGAGCCTGGAGGCCCTGGCCGTGCAGGGTTGCTGCACTCACCTTATCTGTTCACTGATCGATGCCCGCAGGGAACAAGTGTATTGCCGCTGTTATCGCTGTAAAGACAATGGAATTGCAAAACCGTGTACATCCGAACGGGTCTGCTCTTTGCAGGAGGCAATTGCCTCTCTTGATGAACCGGTTATGTTTATCGGAAGCGGTGCATTGCTGTATGAATCTCATATCCGTGCACGTCTCGGATCATTGGCCCGCTTTGCTTCCTGTTTTCAGCATACTATCCGGGCCTCTACGGTGGCCCTGATCGGCCGGAAAAGATTACTAAACGGGGATATTGAGGACCTCGCCGGGTTTGTACCCGCCTATCTGAGAAAATCAGACGCTGAGTTGAATCTTGAGAAACGAAACAATGCCCGGCAGGCTGAAAGTTAAAAAGCGGTAGTACTCCGGCCGGATCCGTCCTTTTTTCAAGACAGATCGATGCTTCATTTTTTCCGGGGATTCAAAGGATTCGGTTCGCTTATAGTTGACTGCATTGACAAGGCTGCCGGATTTTGTTAGATACCAATAATAATAAACATTATTTAAAAATCTTGCAATCATGGCAAGGTCGAAAAAGGCTTGTTGAATGAAAAATTATTCCTGGGGCGATTTACCGCGACCAACGGCATTTCCCATTGCAAAGCCCGGATATCCTGTGATATTTGCCTGCGCCTTCACAACATTTGTTTTTGCTCTTCTGGGCATGAAGTTTTTTACATTGACGGCACTGGCAATAACTTTTTTTGTCTGTTTTTTTTTCAGAGATCCGGACCGTGTTACGCCCGGTGAACCCCATGCGTTGATTTCTCCTGCCGATGGAAAAATCGTTTATGCCGATACCGTGGAAGAGGACACTTATTTCCAGGGAACCTGTAAAAAAATAAGTATCTTTATGTCGGTATTTAATGTACATGTCAATCGCATTCCACATGACGGGAAGGTCGGTAAAATAAGTTATCATCCCGGAAAATTTTTTTCGGCAAATCTGGATAAGGCTTCCAAGGAAAATGAGCATAATGCGCTTTATATTGAAACCAAGGATGGTTTGAAATATTGCGTGGTCCAGATCGCCGGATTAATTGCCAGACGCATTATCTGCAACACAACCGCCGGGGAATCAGTCATTCGCGGACAGCGTTTCGGCATGATTTGCTTTGGTTCGAGACTGGATGTATATCTGCCTGTGGAAAGCAGGTTTAATGTGAAAGTCGGTGAACGGGTAAAGGCCGGCACCTCCATTTTGGGATATTTTAAATGAAAAGACAAAAGATGTTGAAAAATGAGAGATTAAGGCGCGGAATTTATATTCTGCCGAATATTTTTACTTCTCTAAATCTGTTTTGCGGGTTTTATGCCATTATTTCGTCAATTAACGGAAAATTCGTACCGGCGGCCGTGGCCATTCTCATTGCGGGCATTTTTGACGCGCTCGACGGCAAAATCGCCAGAGCCACCAATACCACCAGTAAATTCGGGATTGAATATGACAGCCTGGCCGATCTGATATCTTTTGGTCTGGCTCCCGGCCTTATGATGTATCTCTGGGCCCTGCAACCACTGGGAAGGATCGGCTGGCTGGCCGCGTTTCTGTTTATGGCCTGCGGAGCTCTTCGCCTGGCGCGATTCAATACACAGGTGGGAACCATCAGCAGCGATTATTTTGTAGGCCTGCCCATTCCGGCCGGGGCAGGTATGAATGCGGTTATTGTTCTGTTTTGCCATAAAATCGGGATGGGCGGAGGAGTACATCCCTTTGTTCTTATGATTATCCTCTATGCGCTCAGTTTTTTAATGGTGAGCTCGATAAGTTATAATAGTTTCAAGAAACCTGAATTGTTCAGAAAAATGAATTTCAATGTTCTGGTTGGTGCGATTTTAACGCTGATATTTATAGCGGCCCAGCCGTCTGTGACATTTTTCCTGATCGGTACCATCTATGTTGTTTCCGGTCCCTTCAATGCGATCCGGCATTTTAAAAGAAAGGATTCCGTCCAGCCGAGTGAAGCCCCTGAGATGGAAAATCGCAGGTAGTGTTTTTGATTTCATTTTTACAGTAATTTTTAATTGTTGGTTCTTTATCAGGGCCGGCAGTTTTAATTTGGGCTGTTATAATTTACTGCCGTATGCAGTGTATTATTTTCGGCCCTGTGCTTTTTAGTCGTCCGGTTCATAATTTCGTGTTTTTTATGTCTAAAAAGGGGCTTGGCTTAATACCCATCCCTTTTGAGTAGAGTTTATGAACAATTACCGAAAAACAGGTACAGTATAAGCGGAGATGAAGGTGGGTAATAAAAAATTAAATATTGCAGTGACCGGAGCGACCGGAGCTGTGGGAAATCAGATGTTGACCTGTCTGGAAGAGAGGAATTTCCCGGTTAAATCAGTCAAACTTCTTGCATCCAGTCGCAGTGCAGGGAAACAATTGCGTTTTAAGGGGAATCCGGTTGAAGTTGAAGAGTTAACGAAGGATTCCTTTAAAGGAATGGATATTGCGCTTTTTTCCGCGGGAGGCGGCACCAGCGAAAAGTTTGCCCCCTATGCGGCCAAAGACGGCTGTGTGGTTGTGGATAACTCCAGTGCCTGGCGGATGGATGCGGATGTTCCACTGGTGGTTCCGGAAGTGAATCCCCATGCAGTGGCCGGGTATACAAAAAAAGGTATCATTGCCAATCCAAACTGTTCGACCATTCAGATGGTGATAGCCTTACATCCGCTTCACAATGAATACAAAATCAAACGGATCGTGGTTTCCACCTATCAGGCGGTTTCCGGAACCGGCAAAAAAGCCGTTGATGAGCTTTCCGACCAGACCCGGGCCATGTTGAATTTTACGGATTGCAAGAATAAGGTGTATCCACATCGGATTGCATTTAACTGTTTGCCGCATATCGATTCTTTTCTGGACAACGGGTATACCAAAGAAGAGATGAAAATGGTAAACGAAACCAGAAAGATTCTGGAAGACGACACTATCGGGATAACGGCCACAACGGTCAGGGTGCCTGTTTTTTACGGGCATTCCGAGTCCGTCAATATCGAAACACATAAACCCATTGCCGCTGTTGAGGTAAAAAAGCTGCTTGAAAACCAGCCGGGCATAGGACTTGTTGATGACCCTAAAAACAATGTTTACCCGCTGGCCATTGATGCCGCCGGACAGGATTTAACCCTTGTAGGCCGTATTCGGGATGATGAGTCTGTGGAAAACGGCATTAATATATGGGTTGTCGCGGACAATATCCGCAAGGGTGCTGCAACCAACGCCGTCCAGATCGCGGAACTATTGGCAAAAAAATATTTATAATTTGACGGACTTGTCAGCAGGAGAATTATTTTGGAGCGGGTACCCATAACAAAAACGGGATATGAAATCCTTGCAAAAGAACTGAAAAATTTAAAGAGCGTTGAAAGGCCCGCAAATATCAAGGCGATTGAAGAAGCCCGGGCCCATGGCGATCTTTCAGAAAATGCGGAATTTGAAGCTGCCAAGGACCGGCAGGGGTTTATAGAGGCACGCATCTGCGATTTGGAATTCAAGCTGGCCAGCGCCGATATCATTGATCCCCAAAAATTGCCCAAAGACAGGGCCGTTTTCGGAACAAGAGTTTTGCTGGAAAATGTTGATACCGGAGAAAGCGTTGAATACCAGCTCGTCGGTCCTGATGAATCAGATATAAGCCAAGGGCGTATCTCAGTGTCGTCACCCCTTGGACAGGCCATGCTCGGGAAAAAACCGGGTGACGAGATTATACTTGCGGCTCCGGGAGGCAAACGGATTTATGAACTGGTGGAAATTGTTTAATTGTGATATGATCGCTGAATTATTGAAATGTTATACGGACCTAAATTGAGCGATCAGCAGTTAGCTTTTAGCAATTAGCACAATAATTTCAATATATTGTCAAAGGTCATCATTTCACCCAGTGGGTGAAAATCGCATTACTGGTAAACTCCTAAAATATAGGAGCTAAGAGCTAATTGCTAAGAGCTAATTGCTTATCTTAGGACGGATTATAAAATTTAAATCGGATTTTTTACGAGTTTATCCAATATTGAGAGGTGGAAAGTGGCAAGGATTACAATTGACGATTGTTTAAAAAGAGTGCCCAATCGGTTCAAGCTGGTTCACATGGCTGCTAAACGTGTGCGGCAGATCCGGGAAGGGTCGGAATATCTTGTAAGTTCACCCAAGAACGAAGATATTGTTGTTTCACTTAGAGAAATCGCCGCAGGCAAGATCGTTGACTGCCGGGAATCGGAAGAGGATTAAAGGCGTTTTTAACTTGGCCGGCCAAAAGAGTGCTGAAATTTGACGTCGCAGGGCCATATATACAAGGCTCTTAACAGGGCCATGGGCAAAGCGCTGCACAAATATGACATGATTCGCGACGGTGATCGGATTGTGGTGGGCGTGTCCGGCGGTAAAGACAGCCTTACACTGGCGTGGATGTTACAGGAACGCCAGGCCCGGATCCCGATTCGGTATGAGTTGTTCCCGGTTTTCATCGATCCCGGATTTGAGGGTGGTTTTGGCAAGCCTTTGCAAAGATACTGTGAGAGACTGGGGCTTTCCCTGCGACTTGAGTATACCAATTGCGGGATTGTCGCGCACGGCCCTGAAAATAGAGAAAATCCCTGCTTTTTATGCTCCCGGTTACGTCGTAAAAGATTGTTTGAAGTAGCAGCGGAGCTGAATTGCCGAAAACTCGCTCTCGGGCATAACCGTGACGACATTATCGAAACGCTGTTTTTGAACATGTGTTATGCCGGGGAGATCAGCACCATGCAGCCGTCACAGCCTTTTTTTCAAAACAAATATACGGTTATCCGGCCCCTGGCCTTTGCGGATGAAGATGTTATTCGACGCTTTGCCCGGGAGCAGGAGTTTCCCGAGTTTGTAAATTCGTGCCCCAGTGCGGGAAATTCAAAAAGGCAGGAGATAAAAACCCTTTTGCATCAACTCTATCGCAGCAATCGTAAAATTAAGGGGAATATTTTCCGCTCCATGAGCCATGTCAATGCCGAGTATTTGCTAAAATAATAAGGCAAGTGGCATTGTTTGCCGCTTTTCTTTAAAAGGTATTATATTGACAAAATTATTTAAAATCGGAACCTTTAGACGACCCCATCTATTTTTATCATGAAAGATATCCAGAAACAACGCGATTATCGTAATATGCCCATTGATAATGTCGGTATCAAAAACTTAAGATACCCCATTACGGTGCGTGACCGCAGGCAGGGGAGACAGGACACCATCGCCTCGGTCAATATGTATGTGAATCTGCCTCATAAAGACAAGGGCACCCATATGAGCCGTTTTGTAGAGTTATTGCATCTGCTTCGGCCGGAAATTTCACTGGAAAAATTTTCAGTGATTCTGGAAAAGATGAAAAAGCATTTAAATGCTGCATCCGCTCATATCGAAGTCACATTTCCTTATTTTATGGAAAAAAAAGCACCTGTCAGCCATATCCCCGGTTTTATGGATTACACCTGCAGAATTATCGGATCGAGTAATTCCACGATCAAAACCGATATCGTATCGGAAGTCATTGTACCCATAACTTCGGTGTGTCCCTGTTCAAAGGAAATCAGCGATGCCGGGGCCCATAATCAGCGCGGAGAAGTCAGGCTCAGCACAAGATTTAAAAAATTCATATGGATGGAGGACATGATCGAACTTGTTGAGCAATGTGCTTCATGTGATGTGTATTCCGTGCTCAAACGTGTGGATGAAAAGTATGTAACCGAAAAGGGGTATGAAAATCCCAAGTTTGTGGAAGATATCGTGCGGGATATCGCGGTTTTGCTTAAGCGGGATGACAATATTACCTGGTTTTCCGTCAGTGCCGAGAACTTTGAGTCTATTCACAACCACAGCGCCTATGCCTTCATTACCTGGGGCGAAGATCCCAATCCGCAATAGACTTCCTGATGGCATTGGCAATATCCCCGGCCGACCGTGCCGGAGGAGTATTTAACATCACGGCAAACAGGTACACGTGGCCGTTTTTACTCTCATAATAACCGGCCCTGGTGCTGATACCTGTCAGCGTGCCGGTTTTGTATATGATATTGCCCCTGCGTCGCATCAAGTGCCGATACGGCAGAAATTTTTGCAGAACTCTGATCATATCCATTGCAGATAATCTGTTTTTCCGCGATATTCCGGAACCTTCCACCATTGTCAGTCTTTTGATACCCAAATCGTTTTTTGCATAGTTCATCACGGCACGCGATCCCGTGTTAAGGGTTCCAGGGGCCGATTCGGCCTTGATGCCGATGGTTATCAGCAGTTGGTTGGCGATAAAATTGTTCGAGTATTCAAGCAACCTGGATATGATTTGGGAAAGGGAAAAATGCGACGTATATCTGAATAAAAGTCTGCTATTTTTTCTCTTTACACTGTCCGGCTCGATGCGACCCTTTATTTTGATCCCCTGCTGCCGCAGAAAGTAGGCCAGCAGATGGCCGGTATAGCAAGTGCTTTCCCGCCGGTTTTGAGAGAGCAGAATTCTCCCGTGGGTCAGTTTCGATTTTTTGATCCGGGACAGCACCATGGGTAAAAGCGGCGTCTGCGGCTCGGCACTCACATAGGTGGCGCCCCGGCGTTTGAATCGTACGGTATTGAAATTGGCACAAAGCGCGCCGATGGGTGAATCATAGGGCTCGACGGATGCCTTGATGCCGGGGATTTTTATAGAAGATGGAAAGTAGGTGTCATCCAGAAACAGATGATTGATGGTTTTGTTGTGCCGGTTATACTCAGGGGTATGTTGCAGAATTTCGGCGACATTGCCGGCCATATGCGCCAGGGCTTCGGAAATCAGGAGCGGATCACCATAGCCTTTGACGGTAAGGTTTGCACTGTCGTCTATATAGAATTCGGTAATAAAGCGAAAATCATTTCCAAGGTAGTGAAAGGCTGCCATGGAAGTTAAAATTTTAAGGATCGATGCAGGTATCAACGCTTGGTCGGCATTTATGGAAAAAATGATCTTGCCGTCGGTGTCGGCCACCACGACGGCATCGCGGACTTTGACCATCGGTGCAATATGGCTGAAATCGGCTGCAGGCAGTGCCGTTGAAAGCACCGGACATACCATATCCACCCAAATTAACAGGAAAAAAACAGCCACTTTGAAAAATTTATTTAAAATGAAATCTGCTGTAGCAAAAAAATATCTGCCCTGGAATCTGTAATAAAGACGTCCTTGCATCTGGATGAACCTTTGAAAATGAATAGTGCGAATTGAATCGTTAATCTGCTAAATCAGCGTGGTATTCCTGCAGGGATTTTACCCTGCTTGTTCCATTTTTGCGTGTTGCAATTCCCTTGGCTGCGGCAATTGCCGCAGCGGTGGTGGTAATATTAAGGACATTGTATTTAATGGCGGATTTGCGAATATAGGAACTGTCGTGCCGGCTTTGCCGGCCGCCGGGTGTGTTGATGACCAGCTGGATTTTTCCGTTTTTGATGGCATCAATCAGATTGGGACGGCCGTAGCCCAGTTTTTTAACCAGTTCGCATTCAACCCCCTGGTCATCCAGAAATTCATGGGTCCCTTTGGTGGCAACGATTTTAAAACCCATTTTTCTGAAAAGTCTGACGGGCTCAAGGGCCGGATATTTGTCGCGGTTTGCAATGGTAAACAGTACGCTGCCTTCGAGAGGCAGCGGAAGCTGGATTGCCTCCTGAGATTTGAAAAATGCGCGTCCAAAACTGTCGGCCAGACCGAGAACTTCGCCGGTTGACCTCATTTCAGGCCCGAGCAGCGGATCGACTTCGGGAAACATGTTAAATGGGAAAACAGCCTCTTTGACGCCAAAATGAGGGATTTTTCTATGTTTGAGATTCATGCCCTCGATTGTTTCTCCGAGCATAAGCTGGGTTGCGAGACGGGCCATGGAAATATTACATACCTTGGAGACCAGTGGAACCGTACGCGATGCCCTTGGATTGGCCTCGATAATATAAACGGTGTTGTTGTATATGGCGTACTGAATATTCATCAATCCGACTACATTGAACTCCGTGGCAATGGCTTTGGAGTATTCAGTAATGGTTTCAATGTGTTTATGGGGAATACTCACCGGCGGTATGACGCAGGCCGAATCACCGGAATGAATTCCGGCCAGTTCAATATGCTCCATTACGGCGGGTACAAAAACCGCCTTTCCGTCCGAGATGGCATCGGCTTCAGCTTCAATGGCATTATCCAGAAATTTATCGATGAGAATCGGACGTTCCGGAGAGACATCCACGGCTGCGGCCATATAGCGTTCGAGCATATCCCGGTCATGGATGACCTCCATGGCTCGCCCGCCAAGGACATAGGAGGGTCTGACCATCAGGGGGTAGCCGATTTTATCAGCAATCGACAATGCCTGCTTAATATCGCATGCCATTCCGGATTGCGGCTTGGGAATACCCAGTTTGCGCATGATCTTGCGGAAACGGTCACGGTCTTCGGCAAGATCGATGGTCTCCGGGCTGGTACCCAGGATCCGTACACCGGTCCGGGCCAGTTCATCGGCAATATTCAGGGGTGTCTGACCCCCGAACTGGACGATGACTCCTTCGGGTTTTTCTTTTTCATAAATACTCAGGACATCTTCGACGGTCAAAGGTTCGAAATATAATTTGTCGGATGTGTCATAATCCGTGGAAACGGTTTCCGGGTTACAGTTGACCATGATGGATTCATAGCCGGCATCGCGGATGGCAAATGCCGCGTGAACGCAGCAGTAATCAAATTCAATACCCTGGCCGATGCGGTTGGGTCCGCCTCCCAGCACCATAATTTTTTTTCGGCTGCTGACCGCCACACGGTCCGGTCCGTTATAGGTTGAATAGTAGTAAGCCGCGTTTTCAACGCCGCTGACCGGCACCGGTTCCCATGCTTCGGCAAGGCCCAGAGAGAGTCGCTTTTCCCGGATCCGGCTTTCCGGCAGATTCAGTAGTTTGGCTATATATTTGTCTGCAAAACCGTCTTTTTTGGATTGAATCAGCAGATCGTCGGGAAGATTTTGGCCCCGGTATGAAATAATCTCTTCTTCCAGGTCCACAAGCTGCTTCATCTGCTCGATCCACCATGTTTTTATATGGGTTTTTTGGCTGATATTCCGGATGTCGGCACCCTTGCGCAGGGCTTCATACATGATAAACTGGCGTTCACTACTGGGCCGGTTCAGCATATTCATGAGTTCATCCAATGATTTTTCGTTGAAGTCCCTGGCAAAACCCAGACCATAACGGTTGATTTCCAGACTTCGAATGGCTTTCTGCAGGGCTTCCTTGTAAGTTTTGCCGATGGACATGACTTCACCCACGGACCGCATCTGGGTGCCGAGAACATCTTCGACACCTTCGAATTTTTCAAAGGCCCAGCGGGGGAATTTGACCACGACATAATCGCCCGAGGGTGTGTATTTGTCGAGGGTTCCGTCACGCCAGTAGGGAATCTCATCCAGTGTAAGGCCTCCCGCCAGAAGGGAAGAAACCAGAGCGATGGGAAACCCGGTAGCCTTGGATGCCAGGGCCGAGGAACGGGATGTGCGCGGGTTGATTTCAATCACTACGACACGGCCGGTTTCGGGGTCATGGGCGAATTGAACGTTGGTGCCGCCGATCACTTCAATCGCCTCCACGATGTCATAGGCGTATTGTTGCAGACGCTGCTGCAGCTTTTCATCGATGGTGAGCATGGGCGCCGTGCAGAAACTGTCGCCCGTGTGAACCCCCATGGCATCCACGTTTTCAATAAAGCAGACAGTGATCATTTGATTTTTTGCATCACGGACAACTTCCAGTTCGAGTTCCTCCCAGCCCAGGACCGATTCTTCCACCAGGACCTGATTCACCATGCTGGCTGCCAGGCCTCGGGCTGCAATGGTGCGCAACTCTTCACGGTTATAGACCAGGCCTCCCCCGGTACCGCCCATTGTATAGGCCGGTCGGATCACTACCGGATAACCCAATTTTTCAGTTGCTTTTTCAGCGTCTTGAACAGTATTGACAGTCCGGCTCATGGGCATCTCAATGCCCAATTGTTCCATGGTTTGTTTAAAAGCCGTGCGATCTTCGCCGCGTTTGATAGCGTCAATGCTGACCCCGATTACCTTGACGTTGTATTTTTCCAAAACGCCGGCCTCGTTCAATTCGGACGACAGGTTTAAAGCGGATTGACCGCCCAGATTCGGCAAAAGGGCATCTGGTTGTTCTCTGGCGATAATCTGGGTTAAAACCTTACGGTTCAACGGCTCGATATAGGTAATATCAGCCGTACCGGGATCGGTCATGATGGTGGCCGGGTTAGAGTTGACCAGTACGATTGTATAGCCCAGACTGCGCAGGGCTTTGCAGGCCTGAGTGCCGGAATAGTCGAATTCACACGCCTGGCCGATAATGATTGGCCCGGAACCGATAATGAGTATTTTGTTGATGTCATTGCGTTTTGGCATAAATTTTCCTTGGATTGTCTGGGGGATTCAGCGCTCAAAATCGAGGACCAACCCAATTCTCGTCTTTCTGGACCCTGAGCAAAATTGAACCTTTTAAACAAAGTTCATCACTTAAAATATGAAAAATAGCATATTTTTTAAATTTGTTGCAATAGCTTATTTCATGGTATAGTTCCTTATGTTTATTTTAACAGTGAAAATCTTGCTTCAGGACACGGCCGGAGTTTCATTGGCTATGCCGTAACTGTGCTCGTGTGCGGGCACGAATACGGAAGCAACCTGAATTAAACGGATTTAACTCAATAGCGGCCCTTTTGAGGTCGGATTTTATGATAGGAAAAGGAATACTTAAAAAAATGGGTGAGATGAACAAAAATAAAAATATCAGAAATATAGCGATTATTGCGCATGTTGATCATGGTAAGACCACGCTGGTGGACGCCATGTTCAGCCAGTGCGGCCTGTTCAGGCCCGGGCAGAATGTGGATGAACGGATTATGGACAGCATGGAGCTGGAAAGGGAAAGAGGCATCACCATTGCGGCTAAAAACTGTTCGGTAATCTGGAAGGATGTAAAGATCAATATTATCGACACGCCCGGGCATGCTGATTTCGGAGGAGAGGTTGAAAGGGCGCTATCAATGGCCGACGGTGCCCTGCTGCTGGTGGATGCTTCCGAGGGGCCGTTGCCCCAGACCCGCTTTGTTTTAAAAAAGGCGCTCGATGCAGGTCTTAAAATTATTGTAGTGATCAATAAAATCGACCGCAAGGATGCCCGTACGGATGCTGTACTGGATGAAGTCTACGATCTGCTCATTGACCTCGATGCCAATGACGAGCAGCTTGAATTTCCGCTGCTTTATGCCATTGGGCGGGACGGAATTGCACAACGGACAGTGCAGGAAAAAGGTGAAAACTTGCATGTTCTGTTTGATTTGATTATAGAACAGGTTCCGGCCCCGGTCTGCAACCCGGATGCTCCTTTTCAGATGCTTGTGTCTGATCTTGGCTATTCGGATTACCTGGGCAGACTTGCCATCGGCCGGATTTTTAACGGCCGGGTAAAATCCAGGGATTCTCTGATCAGGATCGCTGAAAATGGTTATTTGCCTCTTAAGATTTCCCAGCTGCAAATTTACGAGGGCCTGCAGCTCAAGGCGTCTGAAACTGCGGAAGCCGGTGATATTGCTGTGCTGGCCGGCATTGATGATGTAAAGATCGGGGACACCATCTGCACCCGGAATGCGCCCAAAGCCTTAAAGCGAATTACGGTTGACGAACCCACGGTGGCCATGAGATTTACGATTAATGATTCACCTTTCAGCGGTCGGGAAGGTAAATATGTTCAGTCCGCCAGGATTCGGGAACGTCTTGAAAAAGAAGCCCTGATCAATGTGGCGATTCAGGTGGAACCGGCCGGGAATGGCGAGGGATTTATGGTTAAGGGAAGGGGAGAGTTCCAATTGGCCATTCTCCTGGAAACCATGCGCAGAGAAGGGTTTGAACTGTGTGTGGGACGACCGGAGGTTATCCTTAAATATAAGGATGGTAAAAAGCTTGAGCCCATGGAGCATCTGTTTGTGGAATGTGCTGAAAATTTTCTGGGTGTTGTCACCGAAAAGCTGGCCGTCCGGAAGGGGCGTATGACCAATCTGATAAATAATGGTAAGAGCAGAGCCCGTATTGAATTCTCCGTTCCGTCTCGCTCTCTTATCGGTTATCGGGATGAGTTTCTGACCGATACCCGCGGGACCGGGGTCATGAATTCCTATCTTACGGGATATGAGGAATACCGGGGGGATTTTCCTGCCAGATTTACCGGTTCACTTGTATCGGACAGATCGGGTCGAGCCGTGGCCTATGCTTTATTTAATCTTGAGCCCCGGGGGCGTATTTTTAAAGTGCCGGGAGATCCTGTGTACGAAGGTATAATTATCGGTGAACACAGCAAGGACAATGATATCAACGTCAATCCATGCAAGGAAAAAAAGCTGTCCAATATGCGAGCCTCGGGTAAGGACGAAGCCGTTGTTCTATCGCCGATTAAGCCCATGAGCCTGGAGCGGGCCATCAATTTTATCCGTGATGATGAACTCGTAGAGATCACCCCCAAATCCATTCGTTTGCGAAAAACCGTGCTTTCGGCTCATCAGCGGTATGCCATGCGGCCGTCAAGGCGTTAATCCGGATAAGCCGGTGTTGTTGGGAGTTATTTTTTGACATAAAAAATACGAACTTCAAAATTTAGTCACTAAAATTGTTTTGCGCGGGTGAAAGGGATAATTACTACCAAATTTTTCCGTGATGTGAAAAATAAAGGAAGGTGAACGGTTATGAATAAGAAACAAAACCTGATTGATGCCGCTATTCGTCTGTTTGCAGACCAGAGTTTCGAAGGCACTTCGACGATCCAGCTTTCAAAGGCCGCAGGAGTTACCGAGCCTTTGATTTATTACCATTTCGATGGTAAACATGATCTTTTCAGTCATGTATTAAAATTAATTTTTAATCAGTATTTTAATCGTCTGGACGATGTTGACCGGGCATCGGACACGGAATTCGAAAAAATTGAGCGGTTGATCCAATTTCATATGGACATGGTTCAGAAATTTCCACGTGAAGTATATCTAATTATGAGCGGATGCCCGGCTAAATTTAGTGATCCGGACAATATTTGTAAAAAAAATCTTGCAAAACAGCGGGAATGGCTGACCCAGATTCTGGGTGGTTGTCTTAAAAAAGGTATTGCCGCCGGAGAATTCAAGGATGTTCCTGTTGAATGGACCGTGGAGTTGCTACTGGCGCTTATCGTCGGGTTGATCCGGCAGCAGAATCTGTATCATAAAAATGTGAAAGATATCCGTGATGCGGCAGTAGAATTTTGTCGCAGGAGTCTTTTGATTGACGGGTAATAAATTATAAGAAATCTGCAAAACGGGAATAGGTTCTGGGATTTTTACGGCGGTCTCCGCCGGAACGTCGATCAGCAGCATTTCTTCGTTCGGGAATATACATGGTGTAGGAAAACTGCCTGCGATCGTTACCCGTTCTTCTCCCGCCATTATCCTTTAATTTCAATTTTTCAATATATTCATTCATAACGAAAAGGTATAATTGAGATATGCTCGCTGTTATTTGTAATTAAAAAACGAAAAAAAATTTCACTGCCAAGATGTAAAATCAACAAAGTGTAGACTACTTTTGAGTTGTAATAAAGGATGCCGGAATATTTATATCCAATAGCGTGAGATGCAAAAATTATGCCTCTGGAATCTCAATGTGGTTTAAATAACTGAGCAGTCTCTATTTTATGAAAAATTTTAACAATGTTAAATGGTTGCAAGTTAAACAATAATGAATATATCACATTGGGTTTAAAATAATTAATATGTTTCAATTAAAAAGTATGAAAAAAAGGTTCGAACATATATTATATATATGTAAATTAGGTTATAAAAAGTATAGCTGTTTACATACTTTTTATACACATCTTTTCGAATACTCAAGCCCGGCATGCTCTAATTTTTGCCGACCCCCGATTCATTATTGTGAGAAGACAGGGGTTCGATTTCCAGCTCTTTAATTTTTGACAGCAGTGTTTTGTAGCTTATTTTTAAAATCTTGGTAGCCTTGCTTCGGTTCCAGGCGGTTTTATTCAGGATGTTGGAAATGACTTCTTTTTCAATTTTATCCAAGGCTTTTTTCTTGATTTTTTTGAGGGAGAATGATTCAACTTTTTGCGGGTTGTCAAGTTCCAGGGTAAGCAGATCTTCCGTCAACAGGGAGGGATGGGCAGTTGGTTTTTCGAAATCGGAATCATAGATTTTTTCACCGTCATATTTGAGTTCATCAATAACTTCATCACAATTACCCAACACCAGTATTCGTTTCAATATATTTTGAAGTTCTCTGACATTTCCGGGCCAGTGATATTTTTTTAATTTTTCGATCTGGCTTGGTTTTAATAGATATTGGCTGTTGAATTTAGGCGTGTAAACGTTGATATAATAATCCAGAAGGAGGGGGATATCTTCAGGCCTTGTTCTAAGCGGAGAAATGTATATTTTAATAATATTGAGCCTGTAATATAGATCTTCCCTGAATTTTTTATCTTTTACATCCTGTTCGAGGTCATGGTTGGTGGCTGCGATTATCCATGTATCGGTTTTGAAATCTTTTTCAGCGCCGAGGGGAGAAAATTCGCCGCTTTGTAGTACATGCAGAAGTTTGGCCTGCAGGGCCATGGGCATGTCGCCTATTTCATCGAGTAGCAATACACCGTCATTGGCCAATTCAAATTTTCCTTTTTTTTTCTGGTCAGCGCCGGTAAAGGCTCCCTTCTCATATCCAAAGAGCTCGCTTTCAAGCAATCCCTCCGGTAATGCCGCACAGTTGATTTTTATATAAGGCCTTCCCATTCTGGGGGATTTCTGATAGAGGCTCTGGGCCACCACCTCTTTGCCGACACCGCTTTCTCCGCAAATGACTATGTTTAAACCGGTATCCGCAACATGATTGATCAGTTCTCTTATTTTTATAATTGTAGGGCTGGTGCCAATGATGGAAGGAAGCATTTTTGTCCCTAAATTTTCAATTTTCTATCAATCGGTAAAAGGAAAATAATTTTTTTTATAACCGGATGGTGTCCGAAGGTACATAAAAGTTGATTTTCATGATTTTTTACGTCCCCCATGTTTATGGCGGTCGGTTTTTTTAACAAGTAATTTTTTAACGATTTTTTCTAACTCGGAAAGATCAAAGGGCTTTTCCAATATAACATCCGCCTGGGCTTCAGCGGCCAGAGCTCCCGGATGCTCGCCCCAGCCGGTTATGGCGATAATCGGAATCGTCGGATATTTTTTTTTGACGATTGTTATAATGGCGGTTCCACTTATGTTGGGCATAACCAGATCCGTTATGATAAGATCAAAAGAGATGTTGTCGGCCTCGATAAGTTTCAACCCGTCCAGGCCGTTTATTGCTGTCGAGACGTTGTACCGTCGGTTAATGAAAAAACTATAAAGAACATTGATGATCTCTTCATTATCATCAATGATAAGTATTTTTATCGGTGTTTTCATGGCCCCTCAAAGAGTTGTGTGACCGGCAAATCCAACGCCCTGGAAACATTTGCCCTGGTATCGCAAAAAAAATCAGCACACGAATTTTTTTGGAAATCTCAAAAAAACGATATATCATCAGAAATATTTCAAAAGTATATAGTTTAAACCCTAATAATTAAAAATTATAAAATATTATTTAGCGTTTGACAACCAAATTTTTAAATCGTTTACATTCAATCCCATCAAGCACCTGTCCTGTTTTTAGATCATTGCTTCTTAAACCTCTGAGCGCCTGGTCTTGTAAACGGTCAAAATGTATGTAATTGTGCAAAACAGTACACATATTTATGTAATAAAATATCCATAAGTGATGTTTTTTTATATTTTTATGCCAAATTTTGATTGGATTATGCTCTGGGAGCGCTTTTTTTTCTTACAAATGGCATCAATTTACATAATAAGTTTGATTTTTACGATAGAAAATGAGTATAATATCAAAAATGCATGTAACTGGCATTGAATTTGCTTATTTTCATCTGTATGCGATAAGATAGGCCTTTCATCAGGGGCGATATAAATTGCCGGGAAAAGCTGACGGATACACAAAAGCTGATAACCATGTCGGGATTTAATAAAAATAGAATTGTTGTTATTGAATCTGAACAAAAGAGGAGAAATCATTTAAGATCAATCCTTGATGGTTTGGGTTATATTCCGTTTTGTTTTGAAAAAGAAACAATATGTGTGGACAATCTGAGCAATTTGAAAGCGGATCTGGTTGTTGTCGCATCTTTTCCCCTGATACGTGTCATCAGATTCTTGAACGCTTTTGAAAAAAAAGATTGCAGACTGCCTGTTTTAGTTATTTCGGATGATATCCACAGGGTGCGGCTCTTTTGCGACATCGCCTGACAACAATTTC
>Ga0075121_1000835_pt1 | contig 20396 bp, 14 predicted proteins | sample AntAceMetag02UKG_FD_69793 | JGI IMG/M metagenome (GOLD analysis project Ga0075121, IMG submission 69793) | Saline lake microbial communities from Ace Lake, Antarctica - Antarctic Ace Lake Metagenome 02UKG | ecosystem: Environmental > Aquatic > Non-marine Saline and Alkaline > Saline | place... | reverse complement strand
GTCATGGAGAGAAGGGTAAGCGTTTCCGTTTGTGTTGCAAAGGGGTTTTGTTTCACTATGGCTCTGAACCGGAGAAATCATCATGGCGCGAGTGAAATTGAATCTGGATGAAGTGGCATTCATCTTCCGCACAGAGCTGGAAGTGCGCATCACCGACATCAACTATGGCCGTCACATGGGAAACGATGCTCTGCTGGGTCTTCTCCATGAGGCCCGCCTGCGCTTTCTGGCCCATTTTGACTTTACCGAAGAAGACATCGGCGGCGTGGGAATGCTCATGGGCGATGCGGTCCTTCAGTATAAGGCGGTTGCCTTTTATGGAGATGCGCTGGTCGTGGAGATAGGGCTGGCGGATGTCGAGCGCCGGACCTTTGATCTGATGTACCGGGTGACACGTTCCGGTGATGGAACAACCGTTGCCTGGGCCAAGACTGGCATGGTGGCGTTTGATTACACGGCCAATCGCCCCGTGAATCTTCCGGATGGGTTTGTGGAAAAGATGGGAGCGAATGCCTGATGAAATGTGCACTGATTCAGATGAACCCCACCGTGGGTGCGGTGAAGGCCAACGCGGCTGACATTCTTCGATGGGCGCAGGATGCCGCCCGGGAGGGGGCTGACCTTGCGGTGTTCCCTGAACTGGCTTTGTGCGGTTATCCTCCGGATGATCTGGTTCTGCGTCCGCGTTTTCTGGATGCGGTCGAGGCGGAGGTGGACCGGTTGGCTGCAGCACTTCCCCGGGATCTGCTGGTCATGGTGGGAGCACCGATGCGTGAGGGCGGGAAGCTCTACAACACAGCTATGCTGCTACAGGGCGGTCAACAGGTTGCCATTGCCAAAAAGATTCTCCTGCCTAATTACGGGGTCTTTGATGAACGTCGTATTTTTTCGGCGGGCACAGAGCCGCTGGTCTACGAGTTCAAGGGTGCGCGTCTGGCCATCCAGATCTGCGAAGACTCCTGGTGGCCGGAGTGCGAGTCCTTTGCCGGGCTGAAAGGGGTGTGCGATCTGTTGGTCAACCTGTCGGCCTCTCCCTATTGTCGCGGGCGTGAGAATGAGCGAGAGAAAATGGCACAGGCCGCGACCGCGGCCCTTGGGGTTCCGATGCTCTACACAAACATTCTCGGCGGTCAGGACGAACTCGTCTTTGATGGCGGCGGCATGGCGATGCGTTCCGATGGCCGGGTGGCCGCCCGGTCCGGCCTTTTCTGTGACGGCATGCTGTTCGTGGATGTGGAAGCCTCGGGAAAAGGATGGGAGCCGGAGGATGGCCTCATCGCAACTCTGCCGGATGCCGTGGAGGAGGTCTATGAAGCCCTTCGACTCGGTCTGAAGGATTATGTCGATAAAAACGGATTCCCGGGCGTGCTGGTGGCACTCTCCGGCGGGATTGATTCTGCGCTGGTGGCGGCCATTGCGGTGGATGCGCTGGGCAAGGACCGTGTGATGGGGGTGACGATGCCCTCCAAAATCACCTCCGGCGAAACCTTTTCAGATGCACTGGATCTGGCGAAGCGCCTGGACATTCCTTGTCTGGAGATTCCGATTGCGCCCGCCGTGGATGCGCTGGAAGGGATGCTGGCTCCCGCCTGCAAGCAGGTGGACTGGGCTACGCCTCTTCCAGGGACGGTCATGGAGGAGAATCTGCAGGCCCGCACCCGTGGTGTACTGGTCATGGCGCTCTCCAACCGGTTCGGCCACATGGTGGTCACAACCGGTAATAAGAGTGAGATGGCGACCGGCTATGCCACGCTCTACGGCGACATGTGCGGCGGCTTCGCGCTGATCAAGGATGTGCCGAAGCTGCTCGTCTTCGAACTGGCCCGCTGGCGCAACACCCGCGGCGAGGTGATTCCGCCCACGACGATTTCCCGTCCGCCTTCCGCTGAACTGAAGGAAGATCAAAAGGATTCCGACTCCTTGCCTCCGTATGACGTGCTCGACCCCATTCTGGAACTCTATGTCGAGCAAGAGGCTGGCTTGAAGGATCTTCTGGCGGCCGGCCATGACGAGGCCACGGTGCGGCGGGTGATGCGCCTGGTGGATCGCAGCGAATACAAGCGCAGACAGGGAGCCCCGGGCGTCAAAATTACGCCCAAGGCATTTGGCCGCGACCGGCGCATGCCCATTACCAACGGCTTTCGGGAATAGCGGATGGATTGCTGAGCTCAGGAAAAAGGTTCCACACTGTGGAAACTTTTTTTCCATCGTGTGGAAAAACGATGAACCTTTTTTCCATGGCATGGAAAACCGGGATGCGGCCGCTGCCTGAGCGGGAGGGGGGGGGGCTAGTCAATGGCGGGAAGTTCCAGAATAAAGGTGCAGCCTTCACCGGGGGCGGTTTCGACGCGGGCGGTGCCGTTGTGGGCTTCGACAATCTGCTGCACAATCGGCAGGCCCAGACCGCTGCCGCCACTGGCGCGTGCGCGACTCTTGTCGACCCGGTAGAACCGATCAAAGATGTGCTGGGCATCCTCCGGTTTGAGACCGGGACCCCGGTCGATCACGGCAAACTGCAGATGACCGTTGTCCAGTACCCGGGCTTGAATTTCAACGGGGCCGACAATGGCGTAGAGAATGGCGTTCTTGACGAGATTGATCAGGGCCTCTTCCATCAGGCCGCTGTTCAGCTTCCACATGAGATCTTCCGGTACATCGGCTTTGATCGAGATTCCGGCATTGCGTGACCATTCATCACACATGAAGACCGTTTCATTAATGATGGCGGCAATCGGAACCAGTGCGCGGGGGATGCCGAGGGTGTAGGCTTCATTTTTGAGCCAAGCCAGCCGCAACAGATCATCGATGATGCGGCTGATCCGTTTGGCATGCCTTTCAATGGTGTGCAGGGCCTGGTTCCGGGCTTCCACATCCATATCGTCATGTGAAAGGATAGTTTCCGTGAATCCTAGAATCAGCGTCAAGGGGGTTTTCAGCTCGTGGGAGACATTCACCGCATACTCTTCGCCGGCCCGTTCCAACTGACGCAGGCGGGTCAGGTCATGGAGGATAATCATGACGGGTGTGGGGCCTTTCACTTCCTCTTCCAAAATCGGGATTCCCGCGATATTGCAGAGCGCGGAGTTGGATTCCAACTGCACTTCACGGGCCTGATAGGAGGTGGTAATCCGAATCTCCGAGGTGAAGTTTTCCAGTACGATATGTTCTTTCATCTCAGAGATGGGCCGGCCAAGCAGAGAATCCAGCGGCTCTCCAAGAAGAGCGGCGGCAGCGGAATTGGCCCGGAGGATCTGGTTTCGGGAGTCCACCAGAAAAATGCCGTCCTGCAGGATTTCAAAGAGGCGGTCAAACTGATCCTGGGACTCTTCGATTTTACGCGAGGCCAGAGACGCATATTGCCGGGCCCATTTTTCGATGGCTTGTCCTTTTCTGGGCGGTGGCACAACGCGGGACAATCCGGAGGATTCGATGATATTCTGCACCTGCCGGCGCATCAGGCGTTGATAGAGAAAAAAGTTACCGCTCAGGAGCAGAACCAGCAACCCCATGGTGATCCAGAGTTCCTGTCCGTCCAGAAAAAAGCGGGGGAGAGGGGAATAGAGCAGGAGCCAGCCGGCCTCTGGATCTGAACGCGACAAGGCCTCCAGATGGATTGCGGTGGTTTGTCTTGTGCCGATGGATGGGGATAAATGTCCGGGCCCCTTGGAGACGAAATCTCCGGAACGGTGTTCCTGAATGAGCTGCGTAGGAAGGTCCGTGGATTCAACCGGATAAATGGACCAGCGCACATCCAAATCCGGCCCCAGCCAGACCGCGTTCCAGTTCAGGCTGCTCCAGGCCTGCAGATCCGAGTTTTCCAGCCAGGGGATAAACGAATCCATGGGCATCTGCTGGTAAGCACTCTTGAGCAGATTCTGAATACTGAGAAAGCGTTCATGAATCCGCTGCTGATGGATTCGGTTGCTGTGGATCCGACTGAATACGGCCACCAATACGATGACGAGAGAGGTCAGCAGGACATAAAGGAAGGTGAAGCGGCGCGTGTAAGAGGCCCGCTTCACCGAGTTAGATTTCCTTGAAACGATATCCTACACCCCGAACGGTTTCGATCCAATCACCCAGAGGCCCAAGTTTCTTGCGCAGGCTGACCATCTGCACATCCACGATACGCTCGGTGACGGCAGAGGATTCGCCGCGGACCTGATCCACAATCTGCTGACGGGTGCGGGGGCGCCCGGGCGTTTCGGCCAGCAGATGAAGAATCCGGAACTCGGTGTAGGTCAGCTGGATTTCTTTGCCCTTGATTTCAACCTTGTGCCGACCGGGATCGATGGTGAGCGGTCCGATTTCAATCACGGGTCCGGCATCGTTGTCCAGAGAGGAAGCGCTGGAGGGGCGCCGCAGCAGGGCATGCATGCGGGCGATCAGGACGCGAGGGCTGAAGGGCTTTGAGACGTAGTCGGATGCGCCCATCTCCAGGCCCGTGACAATGTCGGCTTCGCCATCTTTGGCCGTGAGCATGATAATCGGGATATCCCGGGTTTTGGGGTCGCCTTTCAGTTGCCGGCAAACCTCGAGACCGTCGATTCCCGGAAGCATCAGATCCAGAAGGATCATGGAGGCATCCAAGTCTTTCAGACGCCGGAGAGCGTCTTCTCCAGTATCCACCGCTTCGACAATCAGATTTTCCCGTTCCAAATGGAACCTCAACAAATCCTGAATATCGTGTTCGTCCTCAACCAGCAGAATGGTTTCCCGTGTCATAGCTTAGCTCCTAATTTGTCATACTGTATCGTCGACACTCCAAATGATAGCGGGTGTATCCAGCCCCGTCAACCTACAGAACCGTCTGAGTGGAAATAAATTAAGAGGGGGACCAAACCATTTCCAAACATTGTTTCGCTTTGGTTCCACACGAAGGGCAGGCGCCGGGACACCGCATGGGAAGCAGACGGGCTGGGATATTGCGCAGCAGCTGGCGGATTTCAGACAAGCGGGCATCCCGGGCGAATGCAAGTCCCGCCGCGAGAGCCGGGGCGGCTTTGGTCGCCAGGCCGCAATCGCCGGACAGGCGCTGGTGGCGATGACTGAGATGGAGTTGGACAAACAGAGAAAACACGAGTGCAGGCAGGATAGAATCGCCTTTCTCCTGATAGAGCTGCCGATAGGGCAATCCGATGAAGATGCCCTGGTTTCCTGAGCCGGTCAGTGTCATGACGGGATGAGAGTAGCCGGACATGCGTCCGGACACCCGCCGGGCGACCTGATCGGCCAGGGAGAAGCCTTTTTCTGCAGAGACCTGCCGGGTGATGAAGTCAAGGGCCAGAGCTTCGAGTTGTGGATTCCGCCGCCGGGCCAGCGCAAAGATCTCATCCAGACCGGGGGGATCCGCTTGGGGCATGGACGGTGGAGTGCAGTCGGAGCCGGTCACGATCATCTGCCGTATGTGGTCATGCCGGGTTTCCAAAATCAGGGAGGCCGATGAACCGGGAATTCGTGCATCCACATAGAATCCCCGCCGTTTCACCGGCAGGATTTGCAGCCATCCACGTTTATTCAGCAGGGCCCGAGCCGCAGGTAAATCGAAATCGGCAAAGACATTAAAGTCGTTCCTGCGGGACGTGAGCCCGGCCGCGACGGCGGCACGAATGCCGCGTTGCAGCAGATAGGGGACTACGGCGGTTGAAGCATTCCGGTGGGCATCTTGAGATATCCGCAGCTCGAGAGGTTCCTGGCGTCCGGGAACCGGCATGGCCGGCAGTTGGCGGGAAAGGGTGCGGAAGGCATAGGCCACTGCGGCTGGCTCGGTGCAGCCAACGACTGGGATGATTTCACTTTTCAGGAGTCGGAGGGCTTCACGGGAGTTCATTCACACATTCCTTCTGATGGAGTACAGGCAACTACGAAATGAGCATATACCCGATTCAGATTCGCCGTCAACCGGTCGCTGGGCTGATCCGGAAGAGCGTTTTACGACTTCGCAGGTGCTTTCGTCGCCTCATCGATTTCGCCCTCTTCTTTTGGGGGCTCCACGGGTGCGGGTTCCGGTTTGGGCGAAGGGTCCGGGAGTTTCCAGCCGCCGCCGAGCGAGCGGTAGACACTGACGATATTCCGGCTCAGGAGACCGTTGCTCTGGGCTAGGCTGTCCTCTTGTTCGGCGAGGGTCCGCTCCGCATCGAGGACATTGAGGAAGGTGACCAATCCGTTTTCATAGAGCGTATTCACCTGGCTAACACTCTTCCGGGCGGAGTCAACGCTCTGCTGAATAAAGGCGAGCCGATCCTGTTCCTGGCGGCAGGAGATGAAGGCATTCTCCACATCCTCCAGCGCCATCAGGACCGCTTGCTGATATTGGAAGACGGCCTGATCGGTTCGCGCTTCTTCGGCCCGGATGTTGCTGCGAATCCGGCCGCCCTGGAACAAGGCCCAGCTGAAGGCGGGGCCGAAGGAGTAGGACTGGCTTCCACTTTTTCCGAGGTCGCCACTTTCATTGGCTTCCAGGGCAAACGAGCCGCTCAGGGAAATCCGAGGCAGCAGATCCGCTTTGGCCACGCCGATCTGGGCGGTTTGGGCGATGAGCTGCTGTTCGGCGCGGCGCACGTCGGGACGCTGGCGCAGCAGGTCTGCCGGCAGCCCTTCCAGGATATCGATATCGGGATGGGGGACTTTGTCCCGGTGGCCCACCTGCGTCTGAATCTCATCCGGCGTCCGGCCGGTCAGGACGGCCAGGCGGTTGAGGGCGGCGGCCAGTTGCTGACGCATGGTCGGGACGGAGGATTCCGTCCGGGACAGGTTCAGATTGGACTGGTGCACATCCATTTCCGGCACCAGCCCCGCATCATAGCGCCCCTGGGTCAGCTTGAGCGTGTCCTTCTGGCTGTTCACATTCCCTTGGGCCAGCGCAATGCGCATCTGCAGTTCCCGGATGCTCAGGTAGCTGTTGGCAATCTCGGAGTAGAGAATGATGAGGGTGTCGCGATAGTCCTCGACGGAGGCCTGCAGCGAGGCATCCGCAGATTGGACACTCCGGCGAATCCGGCCCCAGAAGTCCAGCTCCCAGCTGGCATCGAGCCCGACCGAATACAGGTTGGGCGTCCGGTCTTCTGCCGTGGCTCCGCCGGAGATGTCATTGAGACGATTGGCGGTGGCGCTGCCGGTTCCATTGATGGAGGGAAAATAATCGCCCTTGGCAATACCCTTTTGGGCCGCGGCTTCATCGATGCGGGAGAAGGCCGCTTTTAAATCGAGATTGTTGGTCGCGGCTTGCTGAATGAGATCCGTCAGAATCTCGTCATTGAATACGGTCCACCATTTGTCGAGGACTGCGGGTTGCGTATCGGCAATCTCGGCTGTCGTTTTATGCCAGGTGTCCGGTGCGGTGGTTTCCGGGCGCTTGTAATCGGGGCCCATCATGCATCCGGAAAGGACGGAGAGCAGGAGTCCGGCGACCGCGGTTCGAAGAAGGATGCGGGGATTCATCAGCTGACCTCCTTCTCGATGACGGGTTTTTTTCGTTCCGTGGTCTTGGCCACAACCAAATAGAGCATGGGAACCGCGATGAGGCTGATGACCGTGGAAACCAGCATGCCGGAGCAGACCGTGGTGCCGATGACCCGGCGGCTCATGGCGCCAGCGCCGGTCGCAATCAGCAGGGGAAACACGCCGAGAATGAACGAGAAAGCCGTCATCAGCACGGCACGGAACCGCAGGCGGGCGGCATCCATGGCGGCGTCGTAAATCGAGCAGTGTTTCTCTTCCCGCTGTGTTTTGGCAAACTCCACGATCAGAATGGCTGTCTTGGTCGACAGCCCGATCAGCAAGACGATGCCGACTTGTGTATAGACATTGTTGTCATAGCCCCGGGCCATGACGCCGATGACTGCACCGAGCAGGGCGGCCGGCACGGCGAGCACGACGGAAATAGGCAGGGACCAGCTTTCGTACTGGGCTGCCAGCACCAGGAAGACCAGCAGAATGGCCAAAACGAAGATGATATTGGTGGAACCGGAGGCCAGCTGTTCCTGGAAGGAGAGGTCGGTCCAGGCATACCCGATGGATGCCGGGAGTTTTTTGGCGGCCATATCCTCGACCAGCCCCATGGCCTCTCCGGAGCTGTAGCCTTCGGCCGGCTGCCCCATGACCTTCATCGAGGGATACATGTTGAAGCGCGTGAGGCTTTGGGGCCCCAGGATTTCACTGATGCTCAGGACGGCCCCGAGCGGGACCATCTTTCCGCTGACCGGGTGGGGGACTTCCAGGGCCAGAATATCGTTGTTCTTCGCCCGGTAGGAGCGCTCGGCCTGGGCCCGTACCTGGAACGAGCGGTTGAACAGGGTGAGATCATTGATGTAGGTCGAACCGAGGAAGGTTTGCAGTGCGCCGAAAATCTGCGACATGCTCAATCCTTTACTCAGGATCTGCTCCCGGTCGATATCCAGGAAGAGCTGAGGAACATTGGCACGGAAGGGAGAATAGACACCCGTCAGGCCGGATTGGGCATTCCCGGCCTCGACAAATTCCTCGCCCACATTTTGGAGGGTTTCCAGGCCGACTCCGCCGCGATCCTGCAGCATGACCGTGAATCCAGCAGAAATACCGATGCCGGGCAGGGACGGCATCGGAAACGCCATGCCCACTCCATCCTGAAGGGCCCAGAGCTTCTGGTTCAACGTGCCGATAATGACATCCTGGCTTTCGGCTGGCGTGCGATCATCCCAGGGATCGAAGACCACCAGAACGAAGCCGGCATTGGGGGCGGCCACCCCGTCCAAAACGGAAAATCCGGTGACGGTCATGTAGTCCTTGACGCCGGGGATGTCTTTTGCGATCTGCTCGACCTTCTTGGAGAAGGCCACGGTGCGTTCCTGCGAAGCGGCATCGGGAAGCTGCAGATTGACCATGCAATAGCCTTCATCTTCCTGCGGAACAAACCCTCCGGGCAGCTGGCTCAGACCATAGAGGGCGATGCCGACCAGGCCGGCAAAGAGGATGGCTCCGAGAATACAACGTCGCAAGGCCAGACCGACCGTTTTTTCGTACCCGCCCCGGGTCCGGTTGAGAATCTTGTTGAAGGCTTTGAAGAAGGGGTTGCGTGTTTCTTTGCTCGGGCGAAGAATGATTCCGCAGAGGGCCGGGCTGAGCGTCAGGGCATTGATCGAACTGAAAATGGTGGCGATGGAGATGGTCACGGCAAACTGTTTGAACAGGGTGCCGGTGATGCCGCCCATCGCGGCGGTGGGAACGAACACCGCCAGCAGGACCAGGGTGGTGGCGATGACCGGACCGGAGACTTCGGTCATGGTCTGCATGGCGGCTTCCTTGGGCTTCATGCCCTGGTCAAGGAGCCGGGTACAGTTTTCCACGACGACGATGGCATCGTCCACCACAATGCCGATGACCAGCACCAGCCCGAACAGCGTGAACTGGTTGATGGAATAGCCGATGGCGGCCATGGCGGCGAAGGTGCCGATCAGCGAGACCGGAATGGTGACAGCGGGGATGAGGGTGGCCCGGAAGCTCTGCAGGAAGACATAGACCGTCAGAATGACGAGGATCAGGGCGGAGAACAGGGTGATGACCACTTCCTTGATCGAGGCTTTGATGATGTCGGTATTGTCGTAAATAATCGAGTATTCCAGCCCTTCCGGGAAGTTCTTGCTGATCTCCTCCAGGCGCTCTTTCACGCCGTTCGCCACGGCAATGGCATTGGCACCCGGAATCTGATAGACCACCAGCGTGCTGGAAGGTTTCCCAACATAGCTGGAGGTGATGATATAGCTGCTGGACCCGAGCTCGACCGTGGCGACATCCTTCAGCCGCAGCATTTGGCCGTCCGAGCCTGTGCGCAGGACAATCTGGCCGAATTCCTCCGGATCCGAGAGACGCCCCTGTACCTTGATCGTCAGGTTATAGGCCTGACCTTCGGGCACGGGCGGCTCGCCGATCTGCCCGGCCGTCACTTGGACATTTTGGTCCTGCACTGCGTTAATCACATCGGTGGGGCTGACATTCCGGGATTTCATCTTGTCCGGGTCCAGCCAGATCCGCATGCTGTAGTCGCCGACACCGAAGGTGTTGACTTCCCCGACACCGGGCGTCCGGGCGATTTCATCCAGCACCTGCAGATTCATATAGTTGGCGAGAAACAGATCGCTGTAGCGGTTGTCCGGACTGTAGAGCGAGACGTAGAGGTTGGCGTCGCTCGATTTCTTTTTCACGGTCACGCCGAGGCGTTGCGCTTCCTGGGGCAACGAGGCCAGTGCGGCGGAAACACGGTTCTGGGTCAGGACGTTGGCGGTGTCCAGGTCGGTGCCGGACTCAAAGGTCACCGTCAGCGAATAGGAACCGTCATTGCCGCTGGTGCTGCTCATGTAGAGCATTCGCTCGACCCCGTTGACCTGCTGCTCAATCGGGGTGCCGACCGTATCCGCGACGGTCTGGGCATCCGCGCCGGGATAGGCGGCGCTGATGGTGATGCTCGGGGGCGCAATGGTCGGATAGCGTTCGACCGGCAGCGTGAACAGCGCCAGGCTGCCTACGAGGATGATAACGAGGGAAATGACCGAAGCAAAAATCGGCCGCCGGATGAAGAAGTGACTGAACATGGTGGTATCAGGAATCCTTTCCCGCCGGGGCGGCTGCGGGGGCGGGCGGGGTGGCTTGTTCCGGGGATTCGGTCCGGACTTCAATACCAACGCGGGCGCGCTGCAGACCTACCACAATCACCTGCTCGCTGGCCTCCAGACCGGAATTGATTACCCGCTGGTTTTGATAGAGGGATCCCAGTTCGAGGTAGCGGCTTTCCACCTTGTTCTCGGCGGTGACAACCAGCGCATAGGACCCCACCATATCCCGCTGGATGGCGGATTCCGGAAGCAGCATGGCCTGCTTGAGCTCGAGAGGGAGCATGACCTTGCCGAACATTCCGCCCCGAAGCACGTTTGAAGGGTTGTTAAACCGCGCGCGTACATTCAGGGTTCCGGTTTGCGGGTCAAAGGTGTTGTCGACATAATCAATCACGCCCTCCTCCGGATAGATGCTGCCTTCGGCCAGCTCCATTTTGACTTTCATCCGGTCCGCGTCCGGCACATCCGCCGGATCGATGTCCTTCAGTTTGTTGGCGAAGAAGAGCAGCGTCCGTTCGTCCACGCTGAAATAGCAGTAGATGGGGCTTTCACTGACCAGCAGCGCCAGCTGGGTGGCCTCGCCTCCGCCAACCAGGTTGCCTTCACTGACATAATGCCGGGAGATCATGCCGTCGATGGGGGCTGTGATTGTCGCATAGGAGAGGTTGAGCGTGGCTGTCTGCACTGCGGCTTCCGCGGCCTGAATTGTGCCGCCGGCGACTTCCACGTCGGCTTCGGCGGAGAGGACGTCCAGCTCGGATACGGCTTGGTTTGCGAAGGCGCGCTTCTTTCGTTCCAGGGAGGCCTGCGCGAGGGACTGGCTGGCTTTGGCCTGGGTCAGCTGGGCTTCCGCGGACTGGAGCTGGGCCTGGAACGGGGCCTGCTCGATGACCATTAAGGTGTCGCCGGCATTTACATGCTGGCCATCTTCAAAGGAGATAGTTTCGAGATAGCCTTGGACCCGCGCCTGAAGTTGCACCGAATCCACGGCCTCGGTCCGGCCCGGAAAGGTATGATAAACGGTGATATCCTGCACAGCAGGGGGCGCCACGGTCACCATCGGCGGCGGCGGCGCCTGGAAGGTGTTGCGGGGACCGCAGCCGGCCATAAGGATACAAACGGGGAGTAGAAAGGCTAAGGGAGCATGTGTGGTCATAGGTCGCGTCCTTTTCATCTAGCGGGATTCTGCTTCACCGAATATATAGAGAATAAGTCCTCCAATAGAAAGCTGATTTTTCTTGCGACAGGGACGCCGCGACGCGGCGTCCGGGTGGATTCTCTTTTAACTGTTTCCCGCTATAACCCTCTCCACAATGCGTTTATTTGCGGCTCGATCCCCTCCCCGCCTCCTTTTGGCCTGTTCCTCCTATCGTCTGAACCCCGTTTCTTCGGAGTCCTGTCGGCTTGCGAGAAGGCAGCGGTATGGCCCTACGGGTTTTCAGGCGGAGGGGCATCGAGCAGGGGTAACCGGTTCTCTGGGTATTGGCGCAGGGCCTCGCTGGCGCTATACACTGTATCCAGAAGGGCAACCGCAATTCCCGCCTGCTGCAGGACCCGGAAGGCTTCGGCTCCGACACGGCCGGTGAGAAGCACCTTCGCACCGAGCTTGGCAACGGTTTTGGCCGATTGGATGCCGGCACCTTTTGTCGCATGGAGATTGAGCGTGTTGTCGTAGGCCTGAGTCCGACCGCTTTTGGTGTCGGTCAAAATCAGGTATCGGGCCCGCCCAAAACGCATGTCGATGGGGTCGGCCAATGTCTTGGCAGAAGAGCTGAGGACAATTTTCATGCGGATTCCTTTCCAAAGAGAGACGGCTACGAATGCAGGAAGGCCAGCATCGATTTCACATCCTTCGCGACATTTTGGATGACGGCACGGGTGCCGGGATCAGTGAATTTCATCATCAGGTCGCCGTTCATGATGGCCACGTAGGCTTTTCCATCGGCTTTTTCATATACCGAGATGCTCCGGGGTGAAAAGACGGACATCCGCCGCCGGCCTTCGTTGGAGAACATCCTGGAGGCGAGGGGGCCATGGCAGAATTGAAGGATGGTCATCCTTCCGATGCTCTCTCCTCCGTTGTCTACGATTTCCTTGCCCTGATCGACCACATTGAATATGTGCCAGTCTGGTTTGCTGGAGATATTGGATTCCAGCTTTTCCAGCGTCTCGGCATAGCCGAGGGGACTTGGGATTTCCCGGATCATCATCTGGATGAAATGAGTTTGGATATAGCGGTAGAAAAACCACAAAGCCACGGCCATAACGGCCACGGCCAGAATGAATCCAATGGATACGTCGATCGTGTTCATAGTTATTTTCTTTCTGGGTTGGATGGGGACCTGAATTCGTCCGCCGCTTGGAGAATCGGAATTTCCGGATTTCGTTCTCCGTGTTGTCGCCGGCCGACCAGATCAAACAAGCGCAGTCGCTCTGCGCAAAGACAGTTCATCAATTGAGTTTCATCCGAACACTTCACCACCACGGGCTGTATCGCCGTCTGAAGGGCCATCCGCTTGAAATTGGGGCTCATCTGTCCCGCTACGAGGCAATGGATGGGCCCAAGTTCCGTGAGGATGGCCTTCATCTTTCCCTTCGCGCCATGCGTTTCATCCATGGCCTTGGATCGGTTCTGAACATCACAGTCTTCATGGAGAGACCCGTCCGAATGCAGGACAAATTTGGCAAAGCGGTCCGAATCTCCAAAATGGCCGGTGCTGAGCGTTCCGGCATCTGTGGTCCCGATGACCAGCGCGATTGTTTCCATGTGTCTTTCTTTCTCCAAAATGAGACGGGGGTGCATATCGGGTCCTTACCCGGGAGTCCGGGAGAACTGGAAATGAACATATGCTCATAACAAGGAAAGAGCAAATATTTTTCTGAGCGATTTTTTCATACGGGAAAGCTGCGGCTGTTCCGGCGTACGGGGCCTGCGGATAGATGCCCCAATCCGGTTTCCACGAGGCGATGGGTTGCGTCAGGAGCCTCCAAAAGGCCTGCACCCGACAACAAACAGCTCCCCGCGGATCTTGTTGCCCCGTTTCCTTGTTATTTTCGCCGATTTCCCGGATAAACGCTTGTGCCTTGGATTTGCGAGTTTCAATGCCGATGCCGATTGGATCCATCGGTGTCATTTGTGGAATCTGCGGAGAAAGCGTTCTGGATAGTATTCTGATAGGGGTGGAGGTGTGATATCGTGCCGGAAATGAAGTCGAATGGGTTGGATTGGATCTTGCGCGGCGGGTCGGTGGTGGATGGACTCGGCGGGGGAGTCCTGTGTGCCGATGTCGGCATCGCAGGGGATCGCATCACCGCCGTTGGGGATTTATCAAGAGCGACGGCGCCGAATGAATTTCACGCCAGGGGGCGATTGGTCTGCCCCGGATTTATCGATGTTCATACCCACTCGGATGCCTATCTGCTGATTGAGCCCGGTTCGCCTTCCAAAATCCGGCAGGGCGTCACCACAGAAATCACGGGCCACTGCGGGGCGAGTGCCGCCCCCCGCTGGCCCGGCTACACCATCCCCTCGGACTGGTTGGAGCAGACCTATCCCGGAGACTGGCAGTCCGTGGCGGAATACTGCACCCTGCTGGATGCACAGAAACCGGCGGTCAATTCTGCGATGCTGATTGGCCACCGTGCGATTCGGGCCGCCGTGATGGGAATCGAAGCGCGGGCGGCCACTCCGGATGAAATCGCGAAGATGGCAGAGCTGCTGGATGCCGCACTGGCCGAAGGTGGTGCCGGTCTGAGTACCGGGCTGGTCTATGCGCCGGCCATGTTTGCTGAACAGGAGGAAATCATCGCCCTCGCCCGGGTTGTGGCGCGGCATGACGGCATCTATGCGACCCATATGCGCAGCGAAGGAACCCGGCTGCTGGAAGCCATTGATGAGGCCTTGTACGTTGCGCGCCAAACCGGCGTCCGCCTGCAGATTTCTCATCTGAAAACATCCGGAAAATCCAACTGGCACAAGCTGGAAGCCGCGCTCGATAAGATCGAGGCGGCACAGGCCGAAGGAATCGACGTGGCCTCGGACCGCTATCCCTATACCGCGTCCTGCACCGATCTCGATGTGATTCTGCCGACCTGGGCAGGGCAGGGGGGGCGAGCCGCCATCCTGGATCGTTTGCGCGATCCGCCCACCCGCGCGAAAATCCGCGCGGAGATGCAAGCGGAACGCAAGGAATCCTATTGGGAGGGCGTTACCATTGGAAGCACGCATCATTTCGAGAATACCCCCTTCGCTGGGAAGCCCCTGTTGGAAGCGGCGGCGGCGTGGGGCCTTCATCCGCTGGATGCGGCATTGCGCCTGATGGAGACCGATGAATTATTTACCGGCGGCATTTTCTTCGGCATGAGCGAGGACAACCTGTGGCGCATTCTGGCGAAGCCCTGGGTGATGATTGGATCCGATGCTTCGCTGCGCTCACCGCAGGGGCCGTTGAGTCACGATCATCCGCATCCGCGCGCCTATGGCACCTTCGGAAAGTTTTTGCGTGCGGCCATCGATGGGAAAACGGTGCCGGTCCAGGAGGCCGTCCGCAAAATGACCAGCTTGGCCGCCCATCACTTCGGCTTAAAAGATCGCGGGGTGATTCGGGAAGGGGCCTTTGCGGATATCACGGTGATCGATCCCGAGACCCTCCGCGATAAAGCCACCTACGAACAACCTCATCAATTTTGTGAAGGAATCTCGGCGGTTTGGGTCAACGGCGTGCTGACCTTCCGCGAGGGCAGGGAAACCGGCGGCCGCGGAGGTCTCTACTTGCGGAGATGAAGGCCCCCTCGGCATCTGAAGCTTTTAAAGTGCTGTCGCCCTCCGCACCCGACCGTCGCTTTTTACAGGAGAGCCTGACTCCCGGTGGGAAGGGGTTGGTTCCGGGTGTCGAAGAAGGTGCTCGCGCCTGGTTGGCGATGGCCGCTTCCCGTGCGGCAAAGGGGCCGCTGGTGGTGGTGGTCGAAAGCTCCCTGTCTTTAGATATATTGGGTCAGGATCTGCAGACGCTGGGGGCGGGCGCATCCGTCGAACGATTACCCGCACTCAACACGGAAACCTCGCGGCTGGCCTCCGGGCAGGTCTCACCGGAGGTCGCCGGGGATCGCTTGCGTGCCCTGCAGCACTGCCTCTCCTGGAAAGGGCGGGGTATTCTCATCACCTGCGTTCAGGCCCTGCTGGAACCGGTTCCCTCACCGGAGCGAATGAAGCGCCTCGGCGAACGGGTGGTCACAAATAAAGAGTACGATCTGGATGCGCTGTGCGAGCGACTCGCAGTAGCCGGTTATGAATTCGAGGTGGAGGTGCTCGCAAAGGGGCAGGCGTCCCGCCGCGGCGGGCTTCTCGATGTCTGGCCCATGACCGAAGACTGGCCGGTCCGACTGGAGTTCTTTGGCGACACGCTGGAATCCATCCGCCGCTTCGACCCCCGGGAGCAGCGATCCCTCGAAACCATCTGGGACCTGTCGATTCCACCGGCCACGGAGGAAGTGGAGCCATCAGAGGCGGTGCCGCCTACGGACTACATTCCCAAAGACTCCTCTTTTCTCTGGTTCGATCCCGAAGCCCTGCTTCATCACTTTGCGATGAGCGCGGAACTCGCCGGCCGGAAAACGCCGGGCACCACCGTCGAGCGCGACTTCACCAACTGGCGCCTGGAACTGGAGCGGGATTTTGCCGGGGGTCATCTCGATGCCGGTGACGAACCAGGTGGGGCTCATGCGTTGGCAGTTCGTCCCTATGAGGGATTGGCACCGCTGTCGGCCCGCGCGATTCCGCCCGATGTGCTCGAAGGTGAGCGTCTCAAGTTGTTTGAAGGACTGAAACAGCGCATCACAGACGGATGGCAGATTCATCTGTTTTTCGGCACCGAAGCAGGGGCTCGTCGATTCGAAGCCGTCTATGGAGAAGGGGTTTCCTTCCATTTGCATCAGGGCGTCCTCAGCGGCGGCTTTGAGCTGCCGGGAGCCAAATGGGCCGCGGTGGCCGAAACCGATTTCTATGGCACCCGCAAGGGCGTGCCCACCCGTCGGAAGAAGACGGGAACTGGCCCGGGTGTCCGCGATGCCACCGGCGAGCGCCTGACCGACTGGACGGATCTGCGCCCCGGCGAATTGGTTGTCCATGTGGATCACGGGATCGGGAAATATCTGGGACTCTATGAAATCCAGTTCGATGGCCAGTTGCAGGAAGCCCTCGCAGTCGAGTATGCCGACACGGCCCGTCTCTATGTGCCGACCAGTCAGACGCACCTGCTGAGTCGGTATATCGGGGTGGGGAGGGTCAAGCCGAACCTGCATGCGCTGGGTGGCAAGCGCTGGCTCAAGGAAAAGGTCGCCGCCGAACGCGCCGCCAGCGATTTGGCGGCCCAGATGCTGGAAACGCAGGCGCGCCGCGCCGCGCTGGATGGCCACGCCTTCGCGAAAGATGCGCCGTGGCAGTTTGATTTCGAGCAGGCGTTTCCTTATGCCGAGACCGAGGACCAGTTGCGCGCCATCGAAGAGGTGCGCCACGACATGGAATCCTCGCGCCCGATGGACCGCCTCATCTGCGGCGATGTGGGCTATGGCAAGACCGAGGTCGCCATGCGGGCAGCCTTCAAGGCGGTCATGGATGGCAAGCAGGTCGCCGTGCTGGTGCCGACCACGGTGCTGGCTCAGCAGCACTATGAAACTTTTTGCGAGCGCATGGGGCGCTTCCCGGTCACGGTCGAAGTGATCAGCCGCTTCCGTTCCAGAGCGGAGCAGACCGAAGTGCTGAAACGGGTGGCCAGGAAAGAAGTGGATGTTCTCATTGGAACCCATCGCCTCCTGCAGGACGATATCCAGTTCAAAGATCTTGGCTTAGTGGTCATTGACGAAGAGCAGCGCTTCGGCGTGGCCGCCAAAGAACATCTCAAGCACATGCGCGAAATGGTGGATGTGCTGACGCTGTCGGCCACGCCCATTCCGCGGACGCTGTATATGAGTCTGACGGGCGCCCGCGACATGAGCGTGATTCAGACGCCTCCGCGCGAACGTCTCGCCATTGAGACCTACATTGCGCAGGACTCCGATGAGCTCATCCGGGAGGCCGTGCTGCGAGAGGTGAATCGCGGGGGCCAGGTTTTTGTCCTGCATAACCGGATCCAGACCATCGGCTGGATGCAGAAACGCCTGGAGAAACTGCTCCCCGGCATCCGCATCGGGGTCGGGCATGGGCGGATGACGGAGCGTGCGCTGGCCTCCGTCATGCATCGGTTCGTTCAGGGTGAGTATGACATTCTGCTCTGTACCACTATTATTGAAAGCGGCGTGGACATCCCGAATGTGAACACCATCCTAATCGACCGCGCCGACCGGTTCGGCATGGCGGACCTGTACCAGCTTCGCGGCCGCGTGGGGCGGAGCAAGAACCAGGCCTATGCCTATCTGCTGCTGCCGCGGCATGGCCAGCTGTTCAACACGGCCCGTCGCCGCATCAGTGCCATCAAGCGGCACACCAGTCTGGGTGCCGGCTTCAAGCTGGCGCTTCGCGATCTGGAAATCCGTGGCGCAGGCAATGTGCTGGGAGCCGCGCAAAGCGGCCATATTGCCGCTGTCGGATTCGATCTCTATTGTCAGCTGTTGAATCGCACGGTTGCCCGCCTGAAGGGCGAAGCGGAGCGGCCTATCATTGAAGTGCAGGTGCATCTCGATTTTCTGGATCTGACACCCGATCCCGAACACGAAGAACGAGCAGCGGTCATCCCCCGCGCCTATGTCGAGGATGAGAGCCAGCGCATCGGCCTCTATCGCAAAGCCGCAGGCGTATCCTTTGAGAGGGAAGTGGAGACGCTGGAAGAGGAGTTTCGGGATCGATTCGGGCCGGTCCCCGCCGCCGTGCGCCGCTTGCTAACCATTGCCCGCCTCCGTATTGTAGCCGCTGGATTTGGATTAAAGAGCGTCACCACCGATGGCGACCGTCTCCTGCTCGGTAAGGGCCGGGATGAATACTGGATGGTGAAGGGGAAACATCTGCGCCTACACAAGCATGGCCCGGATGAGCGCCTGGCCGAGATTGAAAAGCGGTTGCGCCAACTGGCGGCCGCGAAGCTGAAAGAGAAAGAAGGAAGCGATGGTTAGTCCTTGGATTACAGGAGCATTGGGATGGGCCTTTTTTGGTCCCCTGGGTGGTATTTTAGGCTTTGCGGCCGGATCGGTATTCAATGCCGCTGCCCGCGCCGGACAATTGCCCGGTGGAGCGCAGGTGGGCCCCGGTGCCGCCCGCAATGATTTCATCGCCAGCCTCCTGGTGCTCACCGCGGCCATGATGAAAGCGGATGGCCATACCAAAAAGTCCGAGCTTGATCTCGTGAAGAGATTCTTTATGCAGCAGTTCGGGGCCGCGGCGGCGCAGGAGGCTTTACAGACCCTGAAGAACCTGTTGAAACAGGAGATTCCGACCGGCCCAGTCTGTGCACAAATTCGTATGCACATGAATTACTCCCAGCGGATGGCCCTGCTGCATTTTCTGTTCAGCATTGCTCACGCCGATGGAGAATTCGCCCCCTCAGAGGATCGCCTGCTGCGGAAACTCGCCGCAGAAATGGGCCTCCGCGCGGGCGATATCCGTTCCATTGCCGCGATGTTCGGCCCCCGGACGGATCCCAAGACGGATTACCGCGTGCTGGAGATTCCCAAGAGCGCCACCGATGACGAAGTTCGCAAGGCCTATCGCCGCATGTCCATGAAACACCACCCCGACAAGGTCGCCCACCTCGGCCCCGAATTCCAAAAGACCGCCACCGAAAAATTCCAGCGCGTCAACGAGGCCTATACGAACATCAAGAAGGCCCGCGGCATGAACTGATGGGGAATGAGTGCAGATTCGTATAATCCGGAAATTCATCATCGCCGCTCCATTCGGTTGAAAGGCCACGATTATGCCGGTGGCGGCATGTATTTCGTGACGATTTGCGCCCATCGGGATGCGGCCCGCATATTCGCAGATCCAGCCATCCAAAAAATGGTCAGTCAGGTGTGGAAAAATATGTCGCATCCCCCCGTAGGGGCACCCCTTGTGGGTGCCCTTTCCCCGTCCCCTGCCCCAGGCCAGGAAAGGGCCCCCCATGAAGGATGCCAAGAGAAGGGCACCCATGAAGGATGCCCGTACGTGGTGATGCCCGATCATTTCCATGCGTTGGTGTGCATGCAGCGGGGCAATGCGACATTGGGCAATATCGTCGGTGAATTCAAATCGATGGTGGTGCATGAATACATCGCGGGCGTAAAGGCGGGCCAATTTGCGCCATTTCCGGGAAAAATCTGGCACCGCAATTATTACGAAGCCATCGTTCGCACACCCGAGGCGGCAGAGAAGATTGCGGAATACATCCGCATGAATCCGTGGCGGTGCGTGACGGATTTTGGCAATGCCTTGCGAGGCATGGGCAATCCAGCCTTGTGGAACCAGCCTAAATTGGGCGTGCTTTGTAGCCGCAACGCCCCCCGTCCGAAAAGCATCCCCAACGCCATCGCCTACCTTGGCGGATTCCACTCGCCCATGGAGAAGGCGATATTTGCCCGGTTGCTGGAATTGAAGAAGCCGCTGATCTGGTGCCCGGCCTGGGGGCTGGAGCGTACAGCATTTGCGCCTGGCGTGGTCGAGGCCCTTGAGCAGAACCGTATGCTGATTCTCGAAATGCGTAATCGCGATGGTAATCTCGCCGCCGCCGAACAGCGCAACCGTTTTGTCATCGAAAAGGCGGACGACCTGTGGACCCCACACGTGACCCCCGGCGGTATGCTGGACCGGTTGCTGAAGGAGGGGGTCCAGAGGAAGGTGTCACC
>Ga0075121_1000833_pt1 | contig 20429 bp, 16 predicted proteins | sample AntAceMetag02UKG_FD_69793 | JGI IMG/M metagenome (GOLD analysis project Ga0075121, IMG submission 69793) | Saline lake microbial communities from Ace Lake, Antarctica - Antarctic Ace Lake Metagenome 02UKG | ecosystem: Environmental > Aquatic > Non-marine Saline and Alkaline > Saline | place... | reverse complement strand
AAGCAAGAGAAGTGCTAATACCAGAATATATTTCCTCTTGAATACAACAAAGAGAATGACGAAATTTATAATACTCAATATGAGTAAAATTGTGATGTGAGCGAAGAAGCTTATGAAGATAGCAAAAAGTATTCCTCCGAAAATAATCCCGATGCTCTCGTGCACATATCCCTCATGCACAGGATCATGAACGTCCTTGATATACACACAAAGCAAAGGAAATAATGCGCCGAGGATGAGACAACCCGGAGTGAGAACGAGTAGTGCTATGAGAAAAATATTTCCTATGCTGAACATCTCACCCGACACAATGGTGAACACGCTTCCCAAAAGTCGGATGCCAAAAAACTGAAGCACCAGTAATATTGAAAGAAGTATCAACCCGCGTGTGATCCATTTTTCAAGACCGTTCTTCTTAATAAAGTATTTCCCAAGCAAACTCCCGGTCGCGATCATCAGAAGCCATAAGGAGAGGTAGATGGAAAAAACAATCTCGTTCCCGCGCACCTCGATGAGCATTTCACGCAGAAGCACAGTCTGACCAATGAGAGAACTTATTCCCAGTGCGATAAAAAGGAGGTATTTCTTTTTCATGAAAGTCTATTCAAATTCGCCAAATATCTCATATCCGCAAAAATCACATTTCCCATCTGTAATATGTATTTCCTGCACACTGAAGCCATACCGGTCGATGATCTTCTTTCCGCAGTTCGGGCAAAATGTATCTTCAGAAGCGGTCACAACATTGCCTATGTACACATATTCCAAGCCAACATCTTTTGCGATCTCATATGCTTTCTCGAGTGTTTTAACCGGAGTGGGAGGTCTGTTCGTCAGCTTGAATTGAGGGGAAAATCTTGAGAAATGAAGCGGGTACTCCGTTCCGATATTCTCTTTCAACCAGATGCACATATCCCGGATCATCTCAGGATCGTCATTGGCATTGGGGATCACGAGATTGGTTATCTCAAAATACAAGCCCTCTTCTTTGCAGATCTCGATCGTTCTGAGAACCGGTTCGAGTGTGCCGGTCGTATAGGTAGAATAAAAATCTTCCGAAAATCCTTTCAGATCTATGTTTGCCGCATCCAAATAAGGAATAAGCTTACGGAGTGGTTCTTCATTGATGTACCCGCATGTGACCCATACGGTTTTAATATCATTCTCGTGCGCACATTTCGCAATGTCGATCATGTATTCGTAAAAGACCGTCGGCTCCGTATAGGTGAATGCAATGCTCTTGCACTTATACTCCTGTGCCAGTTCTATGATCTCTTCAGGCGTCACAAAATATGATTGCACATCACCGGGACTAGATTGTGAAATGGTCCAATTCTGGCAGAAATTACACCGCAGATTACATCCGACTGTAGCGAGTGAGAGAATATTCGTACCCGGATAAAAATGATATAATGGTTTTTTTTCAATAGGGTCAATGTTTACTGAAACGGGTTTGTTATATACAAGAGAATAGAGTGTGCCGTCTATATTCTGGCGCACCCGGCACAATCCTGTCACACCCTCGGGCAGCCAGCATCTATTCGGGCATAACGTGCACCGAACTGCCCTGTCATCGAGCTTTTCATAGAATTGTGCTTCCCGCAATAGTTCGACATCCTGAGAAGATGCAAGCAGGATGAGAGAAGCCATGAATACAAACAGGATGAGGAATATTTTTTTCATATTTGAATTGGAACAACTACTCATAGTGATGTCAATAAATAGTCAAAAACCAGAAGGCGATAGTGGATACTATCACCTCCGATATATTAATTAATCCTTATTTAAAACTTGAATAGACCGTCCAGCAGATCCTTTGCCTGGTTTTGCGGCACATTTCCAAGTATATCTTCATCCTCACCAATAAGGTTTTCGAGCACTGCAAATTCACCAGTAAATCGTGCTTTCTGATCATCAAAGAGCTTTTGGAGTTTCTGTTGTTGCTTTGCGATTTCCTCGTTGAGCTGATCTTTATACTTTTGCAGTTCAGCATCCACTTTAGCTCGCAGTTCTTTTTTTGCTTGGTCAAGTTCCTGTTGGAATATATCCTTTGCTGCTTGTGTGAGTATTTTATCGAGATTACTGGTCAGGCTGAACTTGAGCTGCTGCTCCTTCTCCTGCCAGAGCTTTGCTTTGAAATCTATTGTGCTTATCAATGCTGCCAGGTTCTCACTGATTCGGACAAGCCGCTCATCCATATTCTGATTTTTTGGTGAAGGAGTGAATTTCACATTCTCAGCAATAAAATCGATCTGTGCATCAAATTCAGGACGATGAAGAAGCATAATCGCATCTATTTTCCCGGTACCGCTTTCTATCCGGCTTGGTAAAAGCGGGGTATCACTAAGAGTCACATTTTTCATTGGAAGACTGCTCATCTGAACCGTCAGCTTCTCTTCACTTTGCTCAAATCGATAATCAAAAGTGAGTTCTACATCGAGCTGTGCATCATCCTGACGAATTCCCTGAGCAAAAAGCACTGTCGGAGCATCAATTAATTTCTGATCGCTTGTAATATTCGTGATGATACCTGCAAATTGGAAGCCGGCTTCTGTTGTGCCCGAAAACTCGATTTTCTTTATCCAGAAAGATGGATGTATCGAACCCAGTTTTACAGGGAAAGAGACATTCTGCCCCTTGGAACGAGGCGTCTTTTCTTTTTTTGGTTTATCATTTTTTTTAAGTTTATCCAGATAATACTTCGCTTTGCTTATGTAGTGTGTGATCTTATCCACTTGCCCGATCACCCTTTTGCCAAATACGATCTTGCCCATGTTCCCCATAGATAGATCCGGCAGTTTCGCATAGGAGAGCACCGTAGTTTTATCCTGATTTATCCACAAGGCTACCTCGCTTGAGGTATTTTGAGCAAGTTTGGAATCCTGACCAATCGCCTGCTGAATATCATCATACTGTTTTTTATATTGATTTGCCTTATCGAGGATACCGTTGATCGTTGCCATTGCCTGCTTGGCATCTTTCACGCTTTTGATATTGTTTATATCAATACTCTTCACCTGTGCTTCAAGTTCCTTCACATCCTGCTGGTTTGGGAGATCTTCTATCCGTTTTTGCCACTGAGTATATTTCTGATCATAGACCTTTTTCAGAGAATCAACTTTCTGCGGCGTCTTAAGATCGACCAATGCAAGCAGACTATCCACGTTGAAATCCTTTGTGTATTGGTTCATATTCATTACAGGCAACTGACTGATCTCGTCTTTGATCCCGGTCTGAATATTTTTGATGAATTCAGGTGTTTCCTTTTTGGGTTTTTCTTCCTTCTTTTTTGGCTTCCACTTTTTGGGAAGAGAGCCGTCGGTTTTCCTCTGGGTATTGAAAGCTACCTCACTCATCTGCAGGTTCTCGATTACAAATTTCTTCTTTAGGAGCGGTGCAAATGCAAGATTGAACTCGGTGTAGCCGGACTCAAAGGAATTTTGCCACACATCATCAGGATTGGCAATCTGCATCCTGTCCCATGATAGCTTCAAGCTGAAAAGCGAGAAATCAACTCCCTCAAATTCGACCCGCGCGCCCGTCATTTTGCTGCCAGCCATCTCCATCTGTTTTTCCAGCCAGCTATCTGAAAAAATGAGTGAAAGCACTACAACAATAATTGCAATAACAACTAAAAATATAATCCCTTTTACACGCATGTTACCCTCCTATTACTTTGATCTTCTTGTACAAGCCCACAAGCTTGGAAGTGGAGAGTGCTTTGACGATCTTGAATTTTTTCACTCTGGCAGAAAGCTTATTCCTGTAGAGCACGACCAGGGCTTTGATTAGAAAAAAAACCGGTGCAATGAGTATGATCGAGCTGACCAATGCTCCCAATACTACGGTATTGTTGAAGCGTGTATAGGGAAATATCGGGGTATTATATAGAGCTGTCCATAAGCCCTGCAGAAAAGAAATTTGTGTGAGAAGAGAAAAGCCGATAGAATGGAACAGTCCGTCCAGAAGAAGCCCGAGTAAGCCACACAGTGCAAAAGACACGATCGCCATGGTGATATTCACATTAAGCAGAATGATGAGAAGTATAATGAATATCTTAAAAAGACTAAATCCCGGAATAAAGCCGAGGAACATACCCAGCACGAATCCCCATGCAAGCTGTGCAGGTGACGCAGCAGATTCCAGAAGTTTGATGATCTTGGATAGAAATTTAAATATGATCATAGCTTCATCCTGTTGTATTTTCTAATATTTGAAATTATCAGGGTTTTTATTGTCAATGAAATGATACAGGATCAAACTAAATTAAATCAAGAAATTAACAAAAAAAATAAAAAATTTGACAAACAAAAACAATCTTCAAAAAGTAGTAGCATTAAACTACTACTAAATAGGAAATATATGAAAGATCAAAAGAAGCTCGCTGACTTGTTTGGCCAAATGGGTCTATCCAACCTCGAGGCAAGCGTCTATATCTGGCTACTCGAAAACAAACGCAGCACTGGTTATAAGATAGCCACCAAAATCGGTAAGCCGGTTGCAAATACGTACAAAGCGCTGAAAAGCTTGGAACGTAAAGGCGCAGTAATAAGCGACAATACCTCAAACAAACTTTACTATGATACCATCCCCGCCGAGCAATTTCTTAATAAGATCGAGAATGAGTTCATCAAAAAAAGAGAAAGGATCATTGAGGAAGTTGATAAGCTAGATGTGAAGCAGGAGCCCATTGGCATTTATGAGCTACAATCTCAGGAACTGGTCTACGAAAAAGCCGCTCATATGATCGAATCAGCAGAACACTCTCTTCTGATCGACTGCTTCCCCACACCGCTGTCAAAGATCAAACCGCACATTCTCAAGAGAGCTACCGGGGGTATCGATATATTCCTCAAGCATTATGCCGATGAGGTGATTGAAGGAGTTCGGCAGATCAAGAGAACCCAATCGGACATCGTACTCGACGAACTACTCGGTCAATGGCTGATCATCATAAAAGACGCTAATGAAACGCTCATTGCATTTTTCGATCGGTCTGGCGAAGAGATGATCCACAGCGTATGGATACAGGATGCGTTCATCTCCCTTATCCATTTCAGCGGCTCGGCCATTGAATGCCTCCTCTTTGAGATACTTGAAAAAGTGTATAATGACGATAATGCGACGATTGATAGCATCAAGCAGATCGTCCGCAGTTACCAATCTATTTTTTCATATTTTAATATAGCAGAAAAAGAAATATTCAGGAGTAAAAAATGAACAAACAAATAACAACTCCCCATTATTCGGAAAAAAAACTACTGACAGTCATCGCACTTGTGTGCCTTGTTCTTTCAATTACCGCTACTGTGCATGCAGACCTTTGCATGTGGGAAATTCAGGATTGTCATAACAAGGCATTCCTGTTAGGATCAATCCATCTAATGCCGGAAAATGCCTATCCGCTGGACAGCACGATCGAAGAAGCTTTCGGTGGAAGTGATGTTCTGGTCGTTGAGCTCGATGCCACCACGCTCAATCAGAACGTAATAAATAATTTTATTGGTTTGAATGCGATCTATCGGGACAGCACCAATCTTCAAAGCAGACTTGACGAAGCGTTATTCGACTCCCTTGTAACCGACTTCGCAGAACTTGGCCTCAACGAACAGCAACTGAACATGTTCAAGCCATGGTTCGTAAGTTTGAATCTTGGAATGGGCGCACTGCAGAAAATTGATATAGAGACCGGACTGGGTATCGATATGCACTTTTTGAACCAGGCACATGAAAAAGAAATGGAGATCATTGAGCTTGAAGAGGCAACGTCACAGCTGGAAGCAATCTCTTCTATGGACGAAGACACACAGATCGACTTCCTTGAGTATGCCGTGGACGAATTTGACAACGCAGGTGAGAACTTCAATGAAATGCTGGTTGCCTGGCAAGAAGGAGATACAGAGAAACTGAACTCAATCTCCAAAGAAAAAATCCTGGGCATGAAAGAAGAAATGCCGGGCATGAAAGATTATTATGATAAGATGTTCACGCAAAGGGAAGAGGAAATGACGAAGGAGATCATTGAACTGGTAGAAAATGAAGAAGCTCACACCTATTTCATCATTGTCGGCGCATTTCATTTGGTGGGAGATGACGGGCTTATTGTACGCTTACAAGATAAAGGATATACGTTAAAACAATTAGAAACGGAAGGTTCTGATGAAAAAAAATAAGGCATTAAGTTACGGCGCATTTATAATCGGCAGTGCGATCATCTGGGGTGCAGTCATTATCGGCGCAGCGCTTATTCTCAAGGGCACACCCTATAAAGACAGTATTACAAAGCTCCTCTTCGGTGGTGTGATCCTGCACCTCATACTTATATGGGGTCCGCTCGGGGCATTGGTCAGAAAGACAAAAAAAGAAGAGGGTACCTTTAAATAATTTCTCAAATAGATATTTTAACTTTATTGAGTATTATTTAAAATACTGATAAATCCTTTTGTGTTAAAAATAATATGATCTAGTACCTTTATTCCTAATATATTCCCAGCTTCAACCAGGCGCTTTGTTACTGCAATATCTTCATTACTAGGCTCCAAATTAGAACCAGTATGATTATGGGCTAAAATTACAGCTGAAGCTCTTTCTGCTATAACATCGGCAAACACCTCTCGTGGGTGAACCTGAGTTTTATTAACCAAACCGATTGTAACTACGCGTATGTTCATTACCTCGTTGGCTCCATTTAACGAGACAACCAGGAAATGCTCTTGTTTACGATCGGCAAAATGTTGTATAATCGGTAAAACATCTGCTGGAAATTTTATCTTGAGACCTTCCGGTTTGATGCGACGACGTACAAATTCGAAAGCAGCAGTTAAAAGTGCAGCTTTGGCAGTACCAATGCCTTCAATTTTGATCAGCTCATCACATTGAAGATCAATACCTGTTTCATCTATTATCTTCACGATCTTCTTTGATAAAGCAAGCACATCAAGTTTTTGGGTTCCTTTACCCAGGATTATTGCCAGCAGTTCTTGATCCGTAAGAGACTGCGCACCTTTTTCCACGAGCTTTTCCCGGGGTCTTTCATTTTTTGGTAAGTCTTTTATCTTCTTCATTATTCACCTGATTATTAATTCTACCAACTTTTCTACCAATCATCAACCAACTTTACACCGAACTTTACACCGAAGAATAAAATATTTTCACTTGTAGCTCATTAGTGAGATACAAAAACATTTGTGGATCTTATTTTGGCATTTAATGAACTATAAGATATTAATTATCCACATTTTCTTCGATAACTTCCCAATGGCCACCTTTATCTGGTCCTACTCTTTTTAATATCCCTCTATCTTGCAGTACTTTTAAATTATATTTAACGCCATCCTCTGTAATGTTGTCTAACTTTTCTGATATTTCCTTTCTGCTTGCCTTAGGATATTTTATTAAGAAATCTATAATCTCGTGTTGTTTCTGGGTAGTTTTCTGGGTAGTTTTCTGGGTAGTTTTCTGGGTAGTCATCTGGGTAGTCATCTTTAATTCTACAAAATCCAATTGGTATGTGTAAGATGGTGCATCATCTATGTACGATTTCCATCCTTTAAATATCTTATCAAAACCATAACCAGCAGTTTCTGCAAGTTTGATAACCCTGAACATCTTGGCAATAAGCGGATTGCGAGGTTGAGAAATGTCTGAACTACGTAGAACATCAAGATCTTTTGGTAATCCACCCGGATTATAAAACTCTATATGATCTAAAAAAATCCGGATGCGTGGCTTGGAAGTACTAAAATAATCTGCATGCATCAACATGTTTACCAAAGCCTCTCGAAGTGCTTGCACATGAGGTTGTTCTTCAGTAGCCATTCCTTCAGCAGTCATTTTAAAAGGAATATCTATTTTTTGTAATAATCTGGGATAGATAGCAAAGTAATACTCAAAAATGTTCTGCTGCTGATCTAATCTGAAGCTATAACGCTCAGTTGCATCATCCAAAGTAGTACCTGGAATCTCGAAATAATCTATTCTGAAATCTGGAATCATCTTTTCAATTTTCTCTGTCTGTCCAAAGAAAAGAAGACCGGCAACTGTTACTTTATTCTCTTTTATCACCTGAAGCTTCTGTAAAAGTTCATCATCAGAAATTAAGTTGTAAGGATGGGAAGGATTTGTAGTAGCAAGATAATTCCGATACCGTTCGATTGATCTTTGATCAAGAGATGTAGGATCTTGATTTGTTAATTCACGATCTTTTGTACCGAATGCCTGATCCCGGTACATGGCATCTATTTCTGCTTGAGTAGCTCTTTGATCTCCACTGGAAGTTCGAATGAAGGTGTTTTTGACATTGTTGTAATAAACTGGCTTTTGAGCCGAAACAGGGATGTGGAAAGCTAAAACTGTTTTATCTTCAATCTCATACTTCTTACAGATCGGATCGATCCTTACATTGAATTTCTGGTTTGATCGTAAGGTAGAGATAAAGCTTTGTTCGATCTTTTCTGGATCGGTAACACCAATAAAGGTATATTTCTCTCTTTGCTGGGATACTCCAAAAACCAACCAGCCTCCACCCGTGTTAGCAAAAGAACTTACAGTTTCCCAACTATTCTTGGGAATTGCTTTCTCAGCTTTCTTTACTTCGAAGTCATCCCATTCAATGTCTTGCAAACGTTTGATCAGATCTTCTTTTGTCATATTTCTCCTGACTATCTCCGTATCAGTTCCCTATCAATTCCGTGTTAGTTCCGTTACAACTCCGTTATTGCTTTTTCTTTCTCTTCGCTTCCAGCTTCTTCTTTTCTGCTTTTATTCGCACTAATAATTCTTCCGCTGTTTCGTAGGTTCGACCTTCCTTTTCTGCTAACTCCGCTTCGTTTGGAACCAACTCTCCTCGAAAAGCTTTTGTCAACACGCTTTTACCTAGGTTTTCAACTTCCTCATTTATCGTTACTAACCGTTCTCCCAGTTTATCTGCTAACCCAAAAAGCGCATCCACCCTTCGGACGATTTCCTGTTGTTCTTCGAGTACAGGTAAAGGTATTTGAAAGTTCTCAATCATTGATTTTGTTAGAGCTTGTCTTGTTACACCATAATTTTCTTTAATTATAAAATCCTGCATGATAGAAGAACCCAAATAGATAGTAAGAAATTTTGACAAAAGACTTTCTGTAGGTCGGATAATGCATACATGCTGATTTACCCTTGCTCCAGTCATATTTTTAGGAGCTGTCGTTACTCTACCAATTGATGCTCCAGTTATATTTAGAAGTACATCGTTTTCTTCAACTATTACATTATCCAATTTTGATGCTTGCATCTCATCAATGAATGCCAGTCCCTTTTCATGGAAACCTTCAAAATGAATATTTAAAGATCTTATTAAAGGAATTCCAGTATCTTTATAATTTTCACTACCACCTCTTGGTGTAGCTCCACTTCCGATTTTAGTTGTATGGTCTTTGAGTAACGCTGAATCCCAATCTCTCTCCCTCCACCCCTCAGTCAATTTACCCGTAACCGCAGCATTGAGCACACTCTTGCGAAACTGCTTTAGCAAACCCTGCGTCTTATTCAAACTCTCTTTCAGCTTTTCTACACGCGGGAGTACGGCATCCAGTTTGGACACAATGCGTTTTTGTTCGGATAGGGGTGCTACATAGATTTTCAGGTCCCCAACATCTTTTAATGAAATGTTGTTCATACCACCACCTCTCGATGTAGCATCCAAATAATCGCGATTGATTTGTGACTGTAGATTAAATAGAAGATATTTAGGATATAGAATCCTTTTGGTTCCCCGAATTATAGCCAAAGCTTGATTTGTATTAGCAGGCAACATACTATTTTTCACAAGACATGATCTACCAATTGTACCAGCTATTGAGTATAACACATCACCATCTAGAAGTTGTGACCTTTTCATTTTTTGATGAGCTTCCTCAGAGATACAATTTTTTATTGTTTCAACTTTTACTTCACCGTTTTTTATGTTTTCTATCTTTATAAATTTTATTCCTTTTTTAATAAAATCAAATCCTATACTTGTAGGAGTAGTTCCTTTTGTAATTTTTGATGCTATGTCTTTCAGTCTCGCTTCAACCCAATCTTTCGGCAGTGCGTTATTCATTCCCATTCTCCGTTTGGTGTTCAATTAATCCGCTCTCTTTTTTCATCAAAGTTTTTAGCTTGTTCTCCAATTCTTTTTTATCGGGAAGATACAGCTTATATTGAGAAACAAAGAGTTTGTTTGAGATTGAACCGGTGGCATATTTCACCATTATCTCATCTTTATCAGCAGCAAGCACAATCCCAATGGGCTCATTATCATCGTCTCTATTTTCTTCTTCCTTAAAATAATTCAGGTACATGTTCATCTGCCCAATATCCTGGTGATGCACTTTGCCAATCTTTAAATCAATTAGAACATAACATTTCAGAATGCTATGATAAAACACGAGATCAACAAAGAAATGAGTATTATTGATGGTAACCCTATACTGCCGACCGACAAAAGAAAATCCTTTCCCTAATTCTAACAAAAGCATTCCCAAATTATTGATAAGCCTTGCTTCCAGCTCGCTTTCAGAAACACTATGACTTTCAGGAATATCCAGAAATTCTAGAATATATGGATCCTTCACCGCATCTTCCGGGGAAGTAACAATAAGTCCATGCTTTGCTAAATCCAGAACTTCCTGCTTATTTTTACTTAATGCCAATCTTTCAAACAAACCGGATTGACGCTGTCTTTTTAACTCACGTACAGACCAGTTCTCATGCACGGACTGTTTCTCATAAAAGGAACGAGCAAGATCATCACTAATGGAGAGAAGTTCGACAAAATGACTCCAATTCAATTTGGCAGGCACTGTCTGCCATTTCGGATAGAGGAAGTAAAAATTCCTCATGTTCAGAATATTTCTTCGACTGAATCCCTTGCCGTATTTTGATTTTAGGTCCTTAGATAATCTATTCAATAAGTTCGAACCGTATTCTGCGCGTTCTTCTCCATGTTGTTCATAATTAATTATTTTCTCACCAATCTGCCAATATGTTTGCAGTAATATATTATTAATTGCATAATAGGTTCTTACTCGACCCTTGTGCAATAAAATTCCAATATCATTAATAAGTTCGAAATAACTCTTTTTAATTATATCCATATTTCTAAAATATTTGGCAGACACTGTCTGCCGTTTTCAATCTACCAAACAGCGTCTGGCATATTTGTTTATTCATTTCCTTCGACTCCGCTCAGGATGACATCATTATTTTCTAAGAGATCGAGAATTTCCTGCAATTCATCGATACAGGCGCTCAGTTCTGTGATGGATTCGCTGGCAAGCAGTTCCGGCTCGGGCAGGTCATCGTTATTGCTCAGACTTTCATCTTTCAGCCAGGTAATATCCAGGTTAAAGTTACGAGCTGAGATTTCTTTGGCTGCAAAGCTTCGAAACCGTCCGGTTTCATCGGTGGCTTGCCGTTTGGCTCTGCCGTCCGGGTCATTACCATAACAGGTTATAAAATCTTCAAACATAGATTCCGTGAGAGGACGATCTTTCTTGGTCACACCGGGAATATTGGTACGATTATCATAAATCCAAACTTCTTCGGTTTTAGGTCCTTTCTGAAAGAAAAGCACATTGGCTTTCACACCCTGGCTGTAAGGAGTAAATGTGCCGTTCGGCAAACGCAACAAAGTGTGCAGGTTGCAATCTTCCATCAGGTTTTTAATCACGTCTCCGGCTTGGTCGGCAAAGAGAACATTATCCGGTAAAACCATAGCCGCCCTTCCGCCTGGTTTGAGGATGGTGACCACATGCTGTATAAAATTAAGCTGTTTATTGCTGGTAGCCACAGTAAAATCGTCACGTGTGGGAACCTGGTTGGCTCCTTTTGTGCCAAAGGGTGGATTGGTGAGAATGCAGTCGAAGCGTAAGCCGCTGTCCGGTTCATAAATGCTGTCACCCAACACGATCTGGGGTTCAACTCCATGCAGGAACATGTTCATCAATGCTAGCCGTCGTGGACGAGCTACTAATTCCTGTCCGTGGTAAGTTTCTTTTTTAACACGTGGCCATTGCCGTTTATCAATACTATCTTTGTATTTTTCCATCAACCATTCATAAGCAACCATCAAGAAACCGGCAGTACCACAAGCCGGATCACTAATTGTAAAACTTTTAGCAATGAGTGGATCTGGCTGCATCACTCTCACAATCGTTCTGATCAAGGGACGAGGAGTGAAATATTGTCCGGCACCTTTCTTGCCTTCACTGGCTGCTTTTTCCAGCAGTCCTTCAAAGGCTTCGCCTTTCACATCGACTTCCAACGAAGTCCATTCGATCTCATCGATCATGTTCAAAACTTTTTTAAGATTCACCGGATTGCTGAAACGGGGAATTGCCTGGATAAAAATTTCTCCTAATATACCGTCTTCATCCCGTAATTTCTGGAGTATTTTGGTATAATGATCTAATAATTCCGTACCTGAGAGATTGATCACACTTTGCCAGTTGTATTCTTTTTTTATTTCAACACCACGTTCATCTGCCATCTTCAAAAAAAGCAGATAGGTGAGCTGTTCGATGTAGTCGCCGTAATCGATGCCGTCGTGTCGCAGGGTATGACACATACCCCAGAGTTTGTTGGTTATGTCCATTAATTCAAATCCTATTTATCTCTATTTATGCTGCCACAGCAGCGTTGATCTTTTTTATCAGTTCAGTTAATTTGTCACCAAAAACTTGTTTGGCAATTTTCTTGCCGCCGTGTCTGGTAAAGGCAGGATGATTGCTGAGATCCTCTTCTTCCAAAGCTAAATTGCTGATGAGATAGTGTTTGATGTAGCCAAGCCATTTTTGCTGTTCTTCATTCAAATCCATTTTAGTGGCGATTGATTGGATAGCTTTTTCCATTCGCTCTTGTGCATTTAAGATGGGAACATCAAAATCAGCAGCATGTTTCACCATGGAAATGATGTCCGGAAGAGGTTTTTTATAATAATACTCATGGGCTCTTTGCAGGTCTTTTTCTTTAAATTTATGCTTTTTCAACGCCAGACGTAATTCTTCCAAAGCATCATAATTCCAACCCTGAGGTTTATGTAGCAGTATTTCTATAGCCTGGATGTGTTCGGGATTTTCTTTCACAAATTGTTCGAAGGATTTCAGATAATCTTCCGGTTTTTCATATTTATCTCCAACCGAGAAGACCAGATCACTACTCACTTCATCTACTGTGTCGTAAGCTTTGAGAAAAATCTTCTTAGGTCTTTTGTAGTTAGTCAGCAGTTTTTGGAATTCTTCATTGCGGAGCAGTTTCATGATTTCGACGAAATTACCTTTTATTTCTGAACGTAAGTTGTCGTTAAATTTCTTAAGGTTGCCATCAGGAATAAATTGAGCAAATTGTTCAATTGCTTCTCCACCCATATTCTGTTCGATCCGTCTTAAACGTTTGATGAGAACAGAAATATTGTATGCCTGATCCTGGTTATTATAGATCCGTTCGATCAGATCGTGATAGGTAAGGATTTCCTTACTAAGTTGCACTTTGAAATCGGTAGCATTTTTGAAGTATTCGATCAAAGATCCATCGAAGCAATCGAAGATGACAAACCTGTCTTTATGAATTTCATTACATAGACGTGTTCCTCTTCCCAGCATCTGTACCCAAAGGATTCTAGATTTCACCATTCGCATAAATACGATATACTCAATAGCCGGAATATCAACACCAGTTGAAAGCATATCAACTGTAACCACAATTTTGGGATTCTTGCGATTACGGAATTCGCGGATTCTTTGTAAAGGTCTGTCTACGGAAGGACTTCCTGTGATCTTCTTAACGAAGTCATCACCTCTACCAAAAACTTCTTTGCAGGTACGTACTACTTCATCACAATGAGAGATATGTTCAATGTCGTTTACTGCGAAAATTAGAGTTTTGGGAAAATGCCCCTTTTCTTCTTCAAATTTATCAGAATACTGTTTAAGTTCGTTGATAATTTTACGTGTGCAGTCCGGCACGGTGATCTTTTGTTCGATTTCTCCGGAAGAATATTCCCGTTCATCTTCCAACTCATCTAATTTTTCGGCTCCGGTATTCGTATCTATTTCGCCAACTAATTCACCTTCTTTCAGGAAAGCACCTTCGATTTTAACTTTGGAATTGATCTTGATAGCGTCATAATCTACCAGGAAACCATCTTCCACAGCCTGATCCGTGGAATAGGAATAAACTTTATGAGTGAACATTGCCATCGTGTGAGCTGCTGGAGTAGCAGTCAAACCGATCTTTATCGCATCAAAGTGATCCAGGGTTTTCTTCCAGGTTCCGGTTTCGCTGGCAGAATATCCACGATGACATTCATCGGCAATGATCACGTCAAAAGCATTGATCGGAATATCCAGCCGTGAAACATCAGGATCATATTCTTTATTTTGCCAGAATTCATTGCCAAATAGATTAATAGTCATTCGCTGAATTGTAGAGATATAGACAAATGTGTGTTTATTCTGCGGATCGGTAAGATATTTATTGGGCATTACTTTTGAATCAAACTTAACATTCTCTTCAAAATCTTCTCGTTGGAATTTCTGACTATACACTTCATATTCTCTATCGAGCTTCAGTCCAGCCAGCGTCGTAAAAGCTGACATAGAAGTTACTGCCTGAGCAGCTAAAGCTCTACGATCAACTAGGAATAAAATTCGTCTGGCGTAACCGGATTTCAAGAGCCGATAGATTAATGAAACAATTGTAAAAGTCTTTCCTGTACCAGTAGCCATTGCAAGTAGCATTTTTCTCTTCTTTTGCTGCAAGGCTGTTTCAATGGCTTCAATAGCGTCAACCTGGTAGTATCGCAACCGCTTTATATCTGATACAGAATTTTCTTTGAGCCAATCAATAGAGACTGAATTATCGTAAGAAAGTAAATCTTCCAGAGCTTGAGGAGCGTAGAAATCTGCGACTTCCCTGCTTATGCTGAGGGGATTTCGAATATCTAAGAAATAGATATTTTCCCCGTTTGAAGAAAAAAGAAAAGGTGCTTTATATTCTCCCCATTCACCTATTGTATTCGATATATCTTTTGAGTATCTTTTTGCTTGTTCAAGCACATTTTCGGTTCCTATAGAAATCTTTTTAGCTTCAATGAATCCAAGAAGTTTTCCATTCACAAATAGTGCATAGTCAGCAAAGCCATTTAATGTAGGATATTCTTCAACAGCGTGATTTGATAAATCAGAATAATCAGAAACCTTCTTTGCATGGATAATTTTCCAATTCTTCCTAAGTTTTAAATCAATTCTTTGTTTTCTCGTTTGATATTCTGATTCTGACATTACAATTTTCCCTTAATTCTTGTTCTTATAGATAGGCATCAAATTATTCAGTCAAGAAAATAATCCACCTATTCCACCAGTTCCATTTTATTGGTCACTGTCTGGGACATAGGTATGCTCATCTCCTTGGCTCCTGTTATTTTCACTGCTCCGTCCCCGCTGCCTGTTGAATTTTGGAGTACAAGCACTCCCATTTTATAATCAAAATAGAGTGTTTCTTTCCCTCCCATTTCCACGGTTGTCTCAATGTCTGCGCCTTCTTTTGTGCCGCTGCTTGAGACAGTGCTGGTATATTCACTGGTAATTTTTGCGCATTCATGTCCCTTTATGAGTTCGTAGCCGGCAAGGGTGTTTTCAGTTCGAGTCACGATTATTGTTTCCATACCTCCCGCTTCTACAACGATCGTATCTGTTTTCGTCCAAGTGTCACCGGGATTCAACACTTTCTCGGGTAGGTCAGGGAATATATGCTCGAATTCGCTTTCCATATTTTGTTCACCTTCGTCTCCAAGTTTATAGGTCAACTCGTCCGCCCCCATAAGCCCTATCTCTTCACCGGAATTCGTCACGGTCATTTCAAATGTTTTTCCGGGAATTTTACTCAGATTTGGTGTGAGATTTGTGCCCGGAGAAGTTACTTTCATTGCAATATCATTTACCAATACCTGCAGTTGATAGGTTTCCTGGGCAAAGGCGAGTGGATAGAATGTCACGGTCATATCCTTCAACACAGTTGTTTTGAGCGGGACACCCATCATACTCATGGTCTGATAATACCCGGTAGAGATCTTGTAGGTGAATGGTTGTCCTTCCGGCATGACATACTTAAGGACCGGTGCTTGTGGCAGTGGCGCCAGCATTTTTACTTTTGCTGCGCATCCTGCCAATATGATCAGAAATAAGAGAATTATCATTGAGGGTAAAAATCTTTGCTGCTTTTTCATTGGTTTCTCCCTTGTGCTTTTTGCTTACATGAGAGGAAGTAAATGTGTGATTTTGTGTCAAGAAAAAATTCGTGGAGCGATCCAGCTCTCGAGTATAAGTTGTACCTGGGAAGGTTGCAGAATTATACATACTATATTTTTTCCGCATAATATGATAATTTTGTGGGGTTGATTATCCTAATCAGCCGGGTTAACAAATCGGTCATTTCGGAGAAATGCCCCTACTTTTCAAATCATAACACGTTGATTAAAATTTGAATTCATCTTTTTCCAAGTTTATGATATACTCTTTAACTATTTTGATTGTCGAAAAAATAGACCAGCCCTTCTCAAGGATTTTTTAATGAAAATGGATGTAAAACCACCATTTATATTTTCGTTTTCCTTTACATTTTTCGGGCATATTTTTTTTCCATCAATATATAAAGTTAAAATTCATATATTCGGAGATAACATGAAAGTATCTGAAAAAATCGAGAATTTGAAACATAAAGAAGCAAAAATCAAAGAGATGGGTGGCAAAGCCCGGATAGAAACTCAGCATAAGAAAAACAAGCTTACTGCCCGTGAACGCATCAATCTTTTATTTGATGAAGGCACGTTCCGGGAAATATACATGATGGTGAAGCACCGTTGCACAAACTTCAATATGCCCGAAAATGAGATACCAACTGATGGCGTTATCACAGGTCACGGACTGGTAAATGGTCGCCCTATTTATGCCTATGCTCAGGATTTTACCTGCCGCGGTGGTTCTCTCGGAGAAAAGCATGCAGAAAAAATTGTACGGACAATGGACCTTGCCATGAAAGCAGGTGTGCCGATCATTGGAATGAGTGATTCGGGCGGTGCGCGCGTGGAGGAAGGAATTGATTCATTAAAAGGGTACGGAGACCTTTTCTTCCGCAACTCCAGAGCTTCCGGTGTCATACCGCAGATATCCCTCATTATGGGTCCTACAGCCGGCGGTTCTGTGTATTCACCTGCAATGACGGATTTTGTATTCATGGTAAAGGGCAGCAGTTTTATGTTCATCACCGGACCAAGCGTTATCAAATCTGTCACAGGAGAGGAGACCACGTTTGAGGATCTGGGCGGCGCAGTGACCAATAGCACCAAAAGCGGGAATGCTCATTTTGCGTGTGAAAGCGATGAAGATGCCATAGAACATGTAAAAATATTGCTGAGCTACATTCCTAATAACAACATGGAAGATCCGCCTGTAATCTATATGGGCGATGACCCGGGCAGGCTGTGCCCCGAGTTGGATACGGTCATTCCAGATGATCCGAAAGCTGCATATGATATGAGGGATGTTATTCATCCTATTCTCGATCATGGAGAATTTTATGAAATTCACGAACTGTTTGCCCAGAACGCAGTGATAGGTTTTGGTCGTTTGAACGGCAAGGCGGTAGGTATAATTGCCAACCAGCCGCTCGTTCTTGCAGGATGCCTGGATATTAATGCATCAGATAAGATTGCTCGTTTTATTCGTTTTTGCGATGCCTTTAATATTCCGCTTATTACTTTTGTGGATGTCCCGGGATATCTGCCAGGTTGTGACCAGGAATGGGGTGGCATCATCCGTCATGGAGCAAAGATCCTCTGGAGTTATTGTGAGGCAACAGTTCCCAAATTTACAGTAACCACAAGGAAAAGTTACGGCGGCGGTTATATTGCGATGAGTTCCCAACATCTTGGAGTCGACACACTTTTTGCCTGGCCTTCTGCGGAAATCGCAGTGATGGGCGCACCGGGTGCGGTCAATATTGTAGGAAGTTACAAAAAAGAGATCAAAGAGTCAAAAGATCCCGAAGCAACAAGGCAGGAAAAAATTGAGGAGTACGAAAAACTTTTCAACAATCCATACACTGCAGCAGAACGTGGATATATTGATGCGGTCATTCAACCCAGTGAAACCCGTGCAAGACTGATTGATGCCCTGGAAATCCTTTGTACAAAGAAAGAAAGTATCCCTCCCAAAAAACACGGAAACATACCATTATAATAACTGATATGGAAGACAATAAAAAACTACGAGCTGCAATCGCAGGTGTCATGCAATTCCTCAAGCAGGAGAAAGAAAATAATAAACCTCACACAAATCAGTGGGTGATGGCTGGCAGAAAGCTGATCATGCAGAACCGAATATTAGTACAGAGAAGAGAACAGAAATGGTAAAAAGTAAAAGGGTAAAAACGCGAAAGAGCATAAGTGTTTAGGGTGTAAACGGTGCATAAAGATCTCGATGTGCGGAAATTAGGAATTGAACTGGTTGCAAAATTTATAAGAACTATTCTCGTTTATGAAGACGTTGAAAACTTAGAAGAAAATTATTGAAATTTATTAAGTATTTTAAAGATAAAAAAAGATGATCACATAACGCGTAAATGCTTTTGCGCTCTTGCATCATAATGGAGTAATATATGAAATTCGATAAACACGGCATTTTGGAAATGACAAAGATGAATTATGATCCTAATCGTCCAAAAGCTGCAAATCTGATCAAGATACAGGATTTGAGTTTCCGGGACGGACATCAGAGCATTTTTGCAACCCGCGGTAGGACAGAAGATATGCTGCCTGTCGCAGAGATGATGGATGAAATCGGATTCTATTCCATGGAAGTCTGGGGTGGTGCGACATTTGATACCATGCACAGATTTTTAAATGAAGATCCCTGGGAAAGGATCAGAACACTTAAAAAATATATGAAGAAAACTCCTTTCTCGATGCTCCTCAGAGGGCAAAATGTTGTCGGATACAGAAACTATGCAGACGATGTAGTAGAAGCATTCGTCCAAAGGGCAAGCGATAACGGGATCGATATTTTCCGTGTGTTCGATGCCCTGAATGATTTCAGAAATTTCGAAACTGCGGTGAAAATGATCAAAAAGAACGGCAAGCATTTCCAGGGAACTATCTGCTATTCACTCACAGAACCGCGCATGGGTGGTGAAACATATAATCTTGATTATTATCTGGAAAAAGCAAAGCAACTCGAAGAAATCGGAGCCGATACTATCTGCATCAAAGATATGGCGGGTTTGATCTCTCCCTATGATGTGTACAATCTTATCAAAGCATTGAAAGCTCAGACAGATATCCCTATTCATCTGCATACGCACTTCACTTCCGGCATGGGTGACCTGGCACTTTTCAAAGCCATCGAAGCAGGAGTGGATATAATAGACACATGCATGGCACCGTATGCCTATCGAACTTCTCATCCTGCTGTAGAACCGCTTGTTGTTTCTCTTCTCGGAACGAACAGAGATACTGGTTTTGATATAAAAAAATTAGCTTTGATCGATAAAGAGATGGAAAAGATCACGCCGAAATACAGGCACCTCCTGGATGACACAAAAAATGCGATCATAGATATCAATGTGATCCTTCATCAAACTCCGGGCGGTATGCTTTCCAACCTTGTAAACCAACTGCGACAGATGGATGCTCTGGACAGACTTGATGATGTATTCGAAGCGTTACCAAAAGTGAGAAAACAACTCGGACAGGTTCCCCTGGTCACTCCCACCAGTCAGATCGTTGGCATTCAAACTGTAAATAATGTTCTCTTCGATAAAGAGGAGGGAGAGTATTCACAGATAACAGAGCAAGTTAAAGACCTCTGTTTCGGATTATACGGAAAGACCACTCTTCCTATTGACAAAGATGTACAGAAAAAAGCCCTGAAAGGATATCCCCGCGGAGAAACTCCAATCTCAACCCGTCCCGGTGACATGCTGGAACCTGAACTTCCCAAAGTAAAAAAAGATGTGAAGGGATTGGCAAAAAATCTGGATGACGAGCTTATCTGCGCTCTGTATCCAGTGACAGGCAAACGCTTTCTTAAATGGAAATATGATCTTGAAGAAGTTCCTCACGATGTAAAACCTAAAACACTGGAAGAAGTAGAAAAGGAAAATGAAATTTTGCGAAAAGCTTTTGCAGGAGAACTCACCACTAAAATAAATAAAGACAAACCTGCCAATGTGCGCTCATTTGATGTGTATGTGGATGGTGAATATTTTAATGTAGAAGTAGCCGACCCGCGCGCTTCTGGTGTAAGAGTAAGCCCGATTAAAAAAGAAAAGAAGAAAACTGTAGCAATAGATGAATCAGGCACACTCCAAGCACCAATTCCCAGTATGGTCTTTGAGTATAGAAAGAAAGTAGG
>Ga0075121_1000829_pt1 | contig 20515 bp, 15 predicted proteins | sample AntAceMetag02UKG_FD_69793 | JGI IMG/M metagenome (GOLD analysis project Ga0075121, IMG submission 69793) | Saline lake microbial communities from Ace Lake, Antarctica - Antarctic Ace Lake Metagenome 02UKG | ecosystem: Environmental > Aquatic > Non-marine Saline and Alkaline > Saline | place... | reverse complement strand
TTGAGAATGACATTACAACAGCTTTTATTTCTGATTTCCATGAACCAATAAAACCAAAAGCAGGACAAGCTAGTGAAACAAAAGAAAAAGAAGTAAAAGACATTCTACCTAAACAAAGCAAGCAAGATTACAACTGTTTTGTCGGTCAGATTAATGAAGATGAACGAGAGCGTATAAGGGGTAAGAGCTGGGACTTATTCAAAAGTTTGAATTTTATAAATACAAACCCGTTACAAGTTTATTCTCAAAACTATCCAAGACTGGTTCGTGTAAAATATGAACTGTTAAAAAACAAGAAAAAAAGTACAAGTGATATAAATGTTTATTCTCTTTTTCGTAAAGAGACTCTTAATATTAAAAATTTTGATTTCAAGCTTCCTGAAGATACAGCTATAAAAGAAAAAAATAATATTATTCGTACCTATTTAATTGCAGATAATATAAAAAACTTTTTTGTAGAATACGTTATACCTAAAGAAGTTAAGAAAGAAAAACAAGAACAGCTTAATCAACAAGAAACTGAGTATATAAAATCTTTTGTTTGGCCTAGCAAAGAGATAATCGCTAAAATGAAAGACCAAAAAGAAAAAGCAACAAAAAAGTCTACGCCAGATGATAAAAATAAAAAAGATGATAAAAATAAAAAAGAAGAGAATTATGAGCAGGTTCCTGCACGAGTTGAAGTTTATATTTCTTTTTGGAATGATAAGTTTGTTGGTTCACAGTCTTTTAACTGTATGATTCCAATTTATTCTTACCCCACATTAAAAGAAGAAGAGAAAAAGCCTGAAGATGATAAAGATAAAAAGCAGCCTCCAAAGCCTGGATCTGGTCAGCCCCCAGCTGTACCTGGTGATAACCCGAAACCAAAATCTGGCGGTAGAGATAGATGAGGTTTAGTTTGGTTAAAAAACAAAAAGCGTCAGTACTTTTATTTACTTTAATAATGCTTTCTATAATAACATTTTTAACTTTGCAATTTGTGCGAAACGTTCTTATTGGTACAAGATTTGATAGCAGTATGATAGCAAGAGAACAGGCGCGTATGGTGGCTGTAAGTGGGATTGATTTAGCAATATCTCAACTAACACAACGGGAACTTGATAAAAAAGATGCACAAGAAAAGCAAGCTGAAGATCAACCTTTAAAAGATTTTTTAACAAGGGTTTTGCCAAACCTTAATAGATGGCAAACTTTTAATCTTAAAGAGGACCTTGATGGTCTTGATGGACAAATTAAATTTTGTATAACCTGTGAAAATGGTAAAATCAATATTAATGAAGCTTTCGATTTTGAAAAACAAGAGTTTAAAAAAGAATTTAATACCTTGCTCAAGGGCTTGCATGTAAAAGGCAAATTGCTCGAAGGAGAAATTCTAAAAAGATTGATATACTCTTTGAAAGAGAGAAAAAGAAAGTTAGATGATATCTCGCAACTTTCAGAAGTTACAGGCTTTGAAGTTCTAGATTTATATTATAAGCCTCCCAAGATACCAAAAGGTAAAAAGAAGGCAATGCCAAATATAGATGTAACTTTGCAAGATCTTTTTACAGTTTCTACAGATAGTGATAAAATAGAATTATTATTTTTTTCAGATTCGTTACGAGCAATTTTTGACATGAAGCGTCCTTTAGCTTTTGATGCAAAGATATTAAAAGATAAGTATAAAGAACTTATACAGAACTTTAAAAAAAATTGGGGAGCTGCTTGGGATAAAAACTGGCAATACATGCAACCAATTTATGGTTCAGAGTCTAAGATTTTAAAAAGCTTTTCTGGTGTTTTATCCAAAGAGTTTGGGCCAAAAGTTTATTCTGTGTTATCTTGTGGAAAAGTAAAAGGTGTAAAACAGAAATTACTTGCGGTAATAAAAGAGATTGAAGAGAAAGAAGAAGAGGAAAAAAAGGAGAAAAAAGAGCCTTCTTCTAAACACTATTTTAAAATAATAAAACTGTACTGGCTTTAGTAATTTTAATTTTCAGTAAAAAAAGTAGGGTGTTCTTGTGAAGACAGAAACACGTGTTGGAATTTTTATAATTGTTGCAATCGGCGTTTTTCTTTATTTGAGCGTGAATATTGGTGCTCTTAGATTAAATCGGGCTCAATATAACACTTATAAAACTTATTTTGATGATACAGGTGGTCTTGATGTTAGGGCTTTAATAAAAATAGCCGGCGTTGATGTTGGTTGGGTTGAAGATATTAATTTATTAGAAGACGGTAAAGCTGCAATCAAATTACGAGTCAGTAAAGATATTAAGCTTGCCAAAAATTCTTATGCCATGATATCTCAAGAGGGCTTGATAGGTGCTAAGTCTTTAGTGCTTGAACCTGGAGATCCTTCTACTGGTTATCTTTTGCCAGGAAGCACTCTTTCTATGCCTGGTAGAGCTCCTGCAACTGTAAGTGATTTGTTAGATCAATTTAAAGATATTGCTTCAAGTGTTCAAGATATAGCATTCTCTTTCAAAAGTGTCTTTGCTACAACAAGAGGCGAAGATGATATGAAGCTTGCCTTAAGTGGTATAGCTAAAGCATCAAACAGAATGGCAGATTTTTCTGAGATCTTGAACAGAACAATTCAAAAAAACGAAGAAAATATAAATCTAACTCTTGTTGATCTTCGTAAAGTTATGGGACATCTTGATACAGGAGTTCCTTCCATTACCAGAAACTTTAATGATACATTCCCCGCAGTTGAACATGGCGCATTAGTTTTGGCTGATGATACTTTACCAAAAATAAGCACAGCTTTTGAGACCATAGATCAGACCGCTGTACATGCAAAAGAGGCATTCAGAGAGGCTGAACAGGTCGCAGAAAAAATTAATACCGGAAAAGGTGTTATTGGTAAGTTGATTAATGAAGATGAAACTTATGATGATATCAAAAAAACTATTAGAGGTTTGAAGGATTATTTAGGTAAGACACAATCACTGGTTCTTGATGTTGATATGCACTCTGAAAATCTGTTAGCCAGAGATTGGAACGCCAAGGGTTATATGAATGTTAGGCTCAGACCTACTCAGGATTACTTCTATCAAATACAATTAGTTTCTGATGAACGTGGTAGCATAACTCGTGATGAAGAGCATAGAGAGTGGTTTGATGCTGATGGTACACAGCTTACTCCCGATAATGGGGATTATAATAAAAATCCAAAAGATCCTTCAGATTACGGAGTTGCTCAAAAAGCACACGATACAATAGAATTTTCTAAAACCGAAGATAAGACGACAAGAAGAAAGAACGACATATTATTTGGATTCCAATTTGGTAAACGTTTTGATCGCGTAGCCTTTAGAATTGGTATGTTTGAAAGTACCTTTGGTATTGCCTGTGATTATTATGTTCCAATGAAGACTGATAAAGTTCACTGGGTTACAACTGTTGAAGCTTTTGATTTTAAAGGTACCAAGCGAATTGATGATCAACGTCCGTATGTAAAATGGATGAACAAGATCTTCTTTATGAGAAATATTTACACTGTATTTGGTATGGATGATGTTTTTGGTAAAAGGACCTCCGGTCCATTTGTTGGTGGTGGTCTTAGATTTGGCGATGATGATCTCAAGTATGTTTTATCGTCTTTACCTATTGGCAACCTGACCGGCGGTGGTAAATAGAAAGTCTGTGGGTTTTAGGCGTAACCACAGTCGTCATCTTGATAGCTATCAGTGTTATCTTCAACCTCATCCTCTGAGTTGAAGATAAAGCCCATATCATAGATTGTATAGTCGTAAGAAGAGTTATACCCTGATTCGTATAAAAACATCGTGTATGTATCAAATTCTGCTGTTTTCACGGTATTTTCCCTGTGTGACCTAATTGAACAAATATCGATAGTATGAAAATAGAAATATACCTCAAGTTCTGAATTTATCAATGAATATTTAATAATACTTAGATTAATTACAGATAGCGATATTTGGATTGTGGTGTCTAGATTTGATTTACTGTTTTAAGAAGTTTATGTTCAAATTTTTGCATAGCCTTATATTCTGTGTCACTTTTATGATCATGTCCCAATAAATGGGCGATTCCATGGGCTAAAAGAGTCTCAAGATGCTTAGAGAGTGCTTGAGTAAGGCGCTTGGCGTCTTTTTTTGCAAATTCTAAAGAAATTATTATATCACCAAGATTTTTATCTTCAGGATCCAAAATTGTAATTTTTTCTCCTGCTTTTAATTCTGTGTGATATGGAAAAGAAAGTATGTCAGTAGCCTTATCTTTTTCACGATAAGTTTTATTGTACTTTTTAATTGTCTGATTTGTTGTAAATAAGATGCCTATATCAAAACCTGGGTAGCCAGCAATTTTAAGCATTGTGGCTACATCATTCTTGATTTTATTCGAATTTATTTTTATTTTTGTTATTTTATTTTTAATTAAAATCATAATCTTAAATTACTAAGTTCATAACCAATTTATCATCTGTTTTTTCTAAGTTAGAACTCTCTAACTTTTTATTTAAGAAGTTTATCTCTTTTGCTTTTGTAATACCAGCCATAAGCTGTTGTTCTTCTTTTATTTTTTCTAAAACATCTTTATCTTCAGAATAAATATTCAAGCTTTCAAGTTCAACTTTTAATGATAGTTGATTCTCTGTTTTAATCTTTCTGCAAGAACTTATAATTTGTATAATTTGATCAATAAGGCTGGCACTTGATGCAAAATTAAAATCATAATTTTTAGCATCAAGTTTGGTTACATGTATGCTAAGTATATCTTTTTTATCTTTATAAAAAGCCTGATACAAGCTCTCTGTAATATGTGGCAATATTGGAGCAAACAATTGCAATATTCCAAACCCAATATTATATAGAGTGAACCTTGTGTTCTCTATTACTTCTTTTGAATATTGTTCAGGATTAAAAATTTGGTCTTTAATAAGCTCTAAATAATTATCACAGAAATTATTCCAGAAGAACCTTTCAGCCGTTTCTAGAGCAAGTGTATAATCGTATTTTTCAAAATATGAGAGATAAACTTTTACGGTGTTACTAAATTTATCTAGAAGCCATTTATTTAAGTTATCTAGATTATTTTGGTCTATATCAGTTGGTGTGTAATTTTCTATATGCTCTTTGCAGAATCTAAAAGCATTCCATAATTTTGTGGTAAGCTTTTGTCCTATTTTTAATTGATTTGGGCTAAATGCAGTATCTGTTCCAAGTTTGCCATTGGCTGTCCAATATCTTATAACGTCTGCTGGAAATTCTTTTAACAGATCTTGTGGACCAGGAACATTGCTCTTGCCCTTAGATTTAGAAATCTTCTCTTTGCCAGATAAGACGTGTCCAGATATAACAATTTCATTCCATGGTATTGTATTGTTGTGATAATAAGCTTTTACTATGGTATAAAATGCCCAGGTTCTTATTATGTCATGAGCCTGAGGTCTCATGCTCATAGGCATAGAAATACCAGCATTATCTTCTGGCCAGTTAACATTAATTTGTGGAGTTAGCGAAGAAGTATTCCAGGTGTCCATAATATCAGTTTCAGGTTTTAGGTTCGAGCTTGAACATTTAGGACAAACTTTACCAGGATATTCTGTTTCTTGAGGATCGATAGGCAAATCTTTTTCTTCAGCTAATATGATTTCGTTACAATCGTTACAATGCCAAAGAGGGAATGGTATTCCATAAAAACGTTGTCTAGATATACACCAATCCCAACCTAAATTGGAAACCCAGTCTTTGTATCTAGATTTCATGAATTCAGGCTTCCAGTCGATTTTATCTGCCAAATCTAAGAATTTTTGTTTATGTTTCAAGATTTTAACAAACCATTGAGGCAGAATTAAATATTCAATCTCTTGTTTGCAGCGTTCATGAACATTAACATTGTGCGTAATCTTTTTTTGGGAGATTAGCTTGTTTGCTTCTTTTAAAAGTTCTATGATTTTTTTTCTGGCTTCATGGAATTTTAAGCCTTCAAGTATTCCGGCTGCTTCTGTCCATTTTCCATCTTGGCCAACAACCTGAACAAATGGTAAGTTGTGAGTTTTGTGCCAATAGATATCTGTTTGATCGCCAAATGTACAGCACATAACAAGGCCAGAGCCCTTTTCTATACTTACTTTTTCATCTGGCAGTATTTTTACTTTTTTATTGAAAATAGGCGTTATAGCAAATTTGTTTTCTAAATTTTGGTACCTTGTATCTTTTGGGTTATAGAAAACAGCAACACATGCTGGTAATAGTTCCGGTCTTGTTGTTGCTATAACTAACTTTTGACCATCTTCAGTTTCAAATTCTATATCATTAAAGTTGGTAGAAACTTGTGTATCGTCTAGATCGGCCTGCGCAACAGAGGTTCTACAGGTCGTGCAATATAGTGATGGTTCGCTTTTGCGATACATCAAATCTTTTTTGTATAATTCTATAAATGATAATTGAGATATTTTTCTTACTTTGTCTGAAATTGTAGAATAGGTTTTTGTCCAATCTATAGACAGACCCATGCTTTTCCATAAAGCTTCAAATTCTTTTTCTATATTTGTAGTTTCTTGTAAGCATAGCTTAATAAAGTCAGATCGCTTTAATAAGTGGGCCTTTGTTTTATGAGTTTTTTCTACAAATCTCTCTGTAGGAAGACCATTGTCATCAAAGCCCATAGGATAAAAAACATTAAAGCCCTGCATTCTTTTATATCTAGCTATAATGTCTGTATGAGTATAAGAGAAGATATGGCCGGCGTGCAGGGTCCCAGAGATTGTTGGTGGTGGTGTATCTATGCTAAATGTTTCTTGTTTGCTACTCGGGTTGAAGTTATATATTTTATTTTTTTCCCAAAGTTCTCTAGCTTCTTTTTCAAATTTTAAATGATCGTAACGTTTATCCATATCCACTTCTCTAATAAGATTTATTTTGTTTAAATAAAGCCATAGCACATACTATAACCTTATAATTATAACAGAAAAATTATTTTTAGCTTATGGTGTTGGCAAACTCCAGGCTCTCTTGTTTTATTTGTTCAGCACTAATTTTTGGCATAACATTGAGCAGGTATTTTTTTGCCTCGTCCTTTTTTCCTACTTGTGTAAGGCAATTGGCTTTGTGTAGTGCTGCGTATGGAAAGTTATTTAAGTCTGATTCGCATTGTTCAAATAATGTGATAGCTTGTTCAGGATTTCCCGAATTTAGTAAAGTTTGGCCAAAGTTATATGCGTTTAAGTTACTTTTGTTTTGGCTATAAATTAGGCCAAAATAGTTGCTGGCTTTTTTATAATCGTGTTTTTGGTAGTTACAATTTGCTAACAGAGATATCGTATTTTTATAGTTAGGCCGATTCTTTGCTACAACTTCTAAGCTAGGTATTGCTTTATCAAGTCTTTGTAGCTGATAGTTTATGGAGCCATGTAGATAATAAAACTCTATATCTTTTAGGTCTCCCCTATATGCCTGTTCTAAATGGTTACTTGCTAGTTCTAGGTTGTTCTGTTCTATATAGATTCTGGATAGGTTATAATGGGCCAAGCTATAGTATGGTTTTAGTTGTATAGCTGTTTTGAAGCAGGATGTTGCAGGTGCATAATTCTTGGCATGATAATGTAGCACTCCCAAATTTAGATACATTTCAGGATGCATTTCTTGCATATTTAATGCTTTGCCATAATATTGCAAAGCTATTGTTTGTTCTCCTTTTGCCTGATATTGGAAAGCCAGATTTATGACAGGTTCTGCATAATTAGGATCAAGCCTACATGCTTTTTTATATACTTTTATAGCTCTATCTGTTTGTCCCAAATCTGCTAATGCAACGGCATAGTTGTTATAAAGCCTTGCTTTGCCAGGTGTTTTTTTTGTTGCATCTTTCCAGAAGGCAAGCTCGCTACTCCATATTAAATTTTGTTTTTGTGTTGCAACGCCAACAGCTATTATAATAAGAGCTGTTAGGGCAAACTCTTGTATTTTTATCTTTTGGGGTACAAATTTTATTATACCTGTTGCGAGCACTGCAATAAAGAAAAGAATTCCAAAAGATGCAAGGTAGGTTTTATAGTCACAAACAAGTTCCGTCGATGGTACTATTGATGCTCTTGGTAATACGCATGCAAAGAACCATGCGATAGAAAAACTAACAAAGTTACTTCTATTTTGTATGAATAAAAATAGACCAGAGATTAGTATTAGCATTAATGCTATAAAGGGGTATACAGCATCTGGGGCCCAAAAACTTCTCGATAAAACAAAGCCATAATCAAAAGTTATACCAAATGGCCAGAAGAACATTGTTATATAGTGTAATATTACTTTAAATTGTGAGATAAAGTACGGTTGCATTGTTATTTTGTCTGTAATTTTTTCTGTTATTGTGTTGCCTCTGTGATTTGCAAGTTCTGTTTTGGGTGCTTCTTTAATGATTCTTGTTGTTTTGATTCCAAAGTTAGAAAGTGTTCCAAAAAGAGTTACAAAAAAAATGGTATGTATCAAAATTCTTGATAATATTTTTTTAAAGTCACCTTGAGCAATAAAAAACCAATCTATTAATAAGACTAGGAACGGTAAGACTACAATTATTTCTTTTGTGCCTGCGGCAAAACTAGTGAATGTAAAAGATAATAAATATAAAAATGTCTTTATATATATGTTTTTTGTTAGTACCGCATAAGCAAAAGTTATTAATACAAGAAAAGAAAATAGTGTGACTGTTCCTTCAAGACGCATTTGTGTAATATAGGTTGCTGTTTGTGTTTGAACAGGGTGCAGTAAGAACAATCCAGAAGTTATAATGCTTATTAGATAGGCGTTTTCTTTTAAAAAAGATTTTTCTTTTAAAAGATTTAAGAGTTTTAATGTTAAGAAAAAAATTAATATTCCAATGGATAGATGCAGTATAAGATCTACTACTCTATAACCAAAAGGGTTTTCTTGCCATAATCGGTAGCTTTGGCTATTAAGCCATCTAGAGATCCATCTATTATTCTTAAAAAAATCAAAAGATAAGAATTGTGAACCATTTATAATACCAATATTTTTAGTGATCGTAGGTAGATCGTCAAAAAAAAAGCCATATATTAGTGATGGATAATAAAATATTGTTGTAATTATAGACAGTAAGAATGGTGGCAAAAGATATTGCCACCAAGAGTATTTAACATTTTGACAAGCTTTATTAATTGTCATTGTTTACTTTCCCCAAATTATTTTAATTAGGCGTTTATTTGAGCCTCTGTTGTGTTTTCAGCGCTAGACATTTTGTTCAAGTATCCTTTGAGCTCACTCATCTTTATACTATTATTATTAGCGTTTAGTTTTTCTTGCATATCAAGCCTTACCAGTTCCTGTTTTGCAGCACTTTTGAAATCTTCAGGCGCTTGTGAAGCAACTATATCGTTTAAATAATTTTTTGCTTCATCATATTTTTTTAATTGTTCAAAGCAGTTAGTGATTCTGAAGTGAGCTTGAGCTAATGTTTGTGGAAGCGTTGTAACTTTTTTAAAGAGTTCTAATGCTTCTTCAAAATTATTTTTTGAAAATAAAACCTCGCCCAGGTTAAATAAGTATTTTGGTTCTAATGGATTATCTAGAGTTAGCTTTTTATATATATTTTCTGCTTTGTCATATTCTTTTGTCATAAAATATGAGTTTGCAAGGTTGAATAGAACTTGGGGATTTGTAAGTCCTTTTTTAATGATGGTCTCAAAAGCAGTAACAGCTTCATCAAATTTCTTTAATCTTATACTCATTTGACCTAGGGTGAAGAATCCTTCAGGAGTGTCTAAATCTCCTTGCGTTGCCTTCTTGAAGTATTGCCATGCGGTTGCGTCATCTTTCTTTTCTACATATAGTCTGCCTAAATTATAGAAAGCTTTGCCGTAGTAAGGTCTTAGTTCTATCGCATGGTTTAATGCTTTTTCAGCATCAACATAATTTTGTTTTTTTAGTAAGAGGGTGCCTATATTGTTATAGGCTTCTGGATAGTTTGGATGAATATTTATTGCGCCTTTAAATGCTGCAATACCTTTATCGATTTCGTTTTTCATAGAATAGGCTACACCTATATTGCTGTATGGGTCTGCATAGTGTGCATCTAGCTGGATGGCGCGTTTGTAATGGTCTATTGCACTATCTACTACCCCTTCTTCGCATAAGGCTACACCTAGGTTATTATGTCCGCGAGCTTTTAATGGTGATTTATCAACTATATCTTGCCAGAAAGCAGAAGAAGAGCCCCAGACTTTATTTCTAGAGAGGGCACTATACCCAATTGGTAGAATCAAAATTAACAAAAATGCTAATTGCTGATTATACATATTAATGGGAAGAATATGTTTAATATTAGTTACATGACTTATTGCGAGTTTCAATAGATAAACGAATAGTGTCCCTAATATAAACATTATACCGGCTGAAGCTAGATAGGTTTTATAGTCACAAAGAAGTTCTGGAGATGGAATGATACTTGTTCTTGGTGCTACGGAAATTAAAAACCAGAAAAGTCCAAATGCAAAAAATGTAAATTTTCTTTTTACTAAGCTATAGATAGCTGCTGCAAACATTCCTAATACAGCCAAAAAAGGGAAAAAAGAATCTGCATCAAAGAAGCTATCACAAAGTTTCCAGTCATATTCTACGCATATATTAAATGGCCAGACAAACATTGTGATATAGTGCAATAAAACTTTAAATTGTGAAATTAAAAAATGTGGTGCGGTGATCATATCATATGCATTGTGGGTTATAATATTACCCCTATTATTGCCAGTGGTTAAACTTAGAGATATAGCTTGTTTGAAGAAATTGAAGTCTATATATCTAAATAATATAACTGTAAAAATAGAGGCAAAACCCATGTACCAGTAAAAGCGTTTTTTAAAATTAGTCCATTTGCTTTGTGAGATAAAGAACCAGTCTACCAAGATTATAAGAAATGGTGTTACAACAATAATTTCTTTTGTTCCGCAAGAAAGGATTGCTACAAGCATGCTTAAAGATAGCAATGAAATTCTGTATGCAAGATTCTGGGTTTTGAATGCTTTTGCAAAAAGCAAAATAGTTGTAAGTATAAACAGGGTCGCCAAGCCTTCTAGTCTTGCTTGAATTACGTAAGAGATTGTTTGGGTTTGTACTGGATGCAGTAAAAATAAGCCCGCTGTAGCAAATGCTATAAACAGTGCATTGCTATGTAAAAATGATTTTTTATTTAAAAAGCGACACAAATCTAGGACTAAATAAAATAAGGCTAGTCCCGATAATATATGTATTATCAAATTAAAACTACGGTAATAAAATGGATCAAAAAGCCCAATTCTATAATTAATATTATTCAACCAGTCGCTCATCCATCTGGAGTGAGAGTGCCAGCGCTCTAGGGGTTTGTCCATACGAATAACAAATTTTTTGGTGATATTTGCTATATCATCAAACTGAAATGGGTATTTTAATGAAGGATAGTAAAATAGTGTTGTTAAAAAAGTTAAAATCGCAGGGGGTATAATTTTTTGTAATAGAGTTAGTTTTTCAATAGAATTATTAGAACTTTTAGAACCTTTGGATGTAGTTCTGGCCATAACTTTTCTCCCTTTCTCTTTTGATTAGTAACATTACTTAAAGAGTTTATTACAAAATAAAAATAAGTGAACCTGTTAGTCGTGTGTATTGCTAATTATTTGTAAAAACTGTTATTATATATGAGTTATTTAGTTATGTTTAAATTTTAAAAGAGAGGGTTTTATGCAAAATTCTTTTGTGGATCTATTAAGTTACTTAGCTATAATATTTCCAGCTTTTTTATTGGCTTTTACTATTAGAGGTTTTTTTAAAGCTTGGGTTGCGAAACTTATGGGTGATGATACAGCGCAAGATGAAGGCTTTTTGACATTAAATCCTATAGTACATATAAATTTTTTTGGGTTATCTATAGGATTATTTGTTTTAGTAATAGTTGGGGGATTACTTTTAGGTGGTTTTCCTAGATCACTATTATTTATATTTTTAGTTCTTCTTGGAGTTAGATGGAAAAATCCTGTTCCAATTAATGAATCTAAATTCAAAAATTATAGCTTGGGAGTAATTTTAACAACTTTGGCTCCGTCATTTGGTAATTTTATTTTAGCTTTACTATTTTTATATGTTTTTAAATATTTTCCATTTGTCCTATTGCCAGGTTATGCGATATTGTCTTTAGGCGAACTTTTTAATGCTGTGATAGAGTTATCGATTTTCTTTGGAGTCTTAGACTTAATTCCTATTCCACCTTTTGATGGGGGACGTTTATTAGAGTTTGTTTTGCCTAAATCTTGTCACAATGTGATTGCATGGTTACATAATTACTCTATTTATATTGTTTTGGCATTATTTGTATTGCCTGGTATCAGTAATTTATTTTTTAGATTTTTGTCTATAATATGCTTTTTTGTAAAACTAGGATTGTTATTTTTAGTTTTTTAAGCGTTTTAATACAAGGGGTTTATAATGGATAGCAAAGCAATTATTGATTTTTTAGCAAGTGCAGCAATAATTTTTCCTGCATTTTTAATAGCCTTATCTTTTCATGAATTTGCACATGCTTTAGCAGCAACTTTATTGGGGGATGACACAGCCAAGAAAATGGGTCGTTTAACTTTAAATCCTTTGGCTCATTTAGATCCAATGGGCACCCTTTTTTTATTACTTTTCAGGATAGGTTGGGCCAAGCCTGTTCAATTCGATATGCGAAACTTTAAGTATCCGCGATTATATTCAATCATTACAGCTTTTGCAGGTCCTTGCGCAAACTTTATCTTAGCTATTTTGTTTTTTATCTTGATAAAATATTTTCCTATTAATTATTTTTCAGTATCTGTTACAAGTACGTTTATGCAAGTTTTTGAGCTTACGGCATACATAAATGTAATGCTTGGGGTTTTTAATCTTTTGCCTATTCCACCTTTGGATGGCAGCCATTTAATAATAGCTTTGCTTTATAAAAGGTTTCCCAACGTTGTTGTTTGGCTTTATCGATATTCTATGTTTATTCTTATATTTTTGTTTTTGATGCCTTTTAGTAGAGAATGGCTAATAAAACTTATATTCTTGGTTTATAATTTTTTAAAAAGTTTAGTCTTTTAGGTTAGAGAGAGTGTTATGAATAATAAATTGAAGCAGGATTTAGAAATTTTAAAGAGTGGTACAGTTCAGGTTTCACCAGAAGATGAGTTTATAAAGAAACTTTCAAAGGGTAAGTCTTTAAAAATAAAACTAGGTATGGATCCAACAGCTCCAGATTTGCATTTGGGGCATGCGGTTGTTTTAAGTAAGTTAAAACAATTCCAGGATCTTGGACACGAAGTTATATTTTTGATAGGAGATTTTACTGCAAGAATAGGTGATCCCACAGGCAAATCAAAAACTAGGCCACCACTTTCTCTTGAACAGGTCAAAATCAATTCTGAAACCTATCTACATCAAGTAGGCAAGATTCTTGATATTAATAAAACTAAAGTTTGTTATAACTCTGAGTGGTTATCGAAATTATCTTTTGAAGATGTTGTTAAGTTAGGTGCTAAAGTTACTCTTGCACGCCTTATAGAACGAGAAGATTTTGCAAAGCGTTTAAAGGAAAAACAGTCTATTGGTTTTCATGAACTTTTTTATCCAATAATGCAGGGGTATGATTCTGTTGAGCTTAATGCTGATGTTGAGCTTGGTGGAACCGACCAGACCTTTAATCTTTTGATGGGACGTTTTTTGCAAGAACAATATGATCAAGAACCTCAGGTTATTATGACCATGCCAATATTAGAAGGTCTTGATGGTATACAGAAGATGTCTAAGAGCCTTGGTAACTATGTTGGCTTTTGGGAGCCTGCAGATCTTGCTTATGGTAAACTTATGTCAATCTCAGACCAGTTAATGTGGAATTACTACTTATTGTTGCTAGATAAAACAGAAGCAGAAATTGGTTTGATGCAACAAGATGTTAGAACTGAAAAACTTCATCCAATGAATCTCAAAAAGGAAATGGCATATAATATTATCAGAAAATTTTGGTCAGATGATGATGCCAAAATGGCACAAGAAAAGTTTGAAGCTCTTTTCCAGAAAAAAGATTATTCAAAGGCTACCGAAATAGAATTATCTGAGGACACCCAAAATCCTATCTGGATAGTAGATTTATTAAAAACTTTAAACGCAGTAAAAACCTCTTCTGATGCCAAAAGACTTTTAGAGTCAGGTGCTGTTTCTATTGATGGTGAAGCTGTTAAAGATTTTAAAGCAGAAGTTTATTGGACACCAGGTCAGGTTATAAAAGTCGGTAAGCACAAGATTTTTAAATTAAAATAAATCTTAGCTTTGATGTGCGTAAATTAAATTTAGGTCCAATTTATTTTGTTTGAACGGTGTATTTACATTACTACTTATCATAAATTTAAAATTATTATCTTCAAATACTTTTAATATTTTTGAAAGACTATTATTTTGTGCATGTGGGTGATATTCAAGAATAATTTGTTTTACAAATTTTAACTTGTCTTTGCCTGCAAGCTCTTCAAGCACATTAAGCTCTGCTCCTTCAATATCTATTTTTAAAAGATCTACTTCTTGGTTTACGTATTTGGATAAAATAGTGGTTCTTACTGTTTCTTTATTTGGATGCAAGCTTGGTGTTTGCAAAGAGCCTTCTAGGGCTCCTGCTTGATAAAAAGTGGCATGACCTTTTTGGCTTGAGACTGCTTTGTTATAAAGAGTTATATTTTCAAGATTATTATCTTTTATATTTTGGCTTAATATTTTAAAGTTTTCTCCGGCTGGTTCAAAAGCAAGAATTTTAGCTTTGGGATAAAGTGATTTGAAAAATAAAGTTGCCATACCTATATTGCTTCCACAGTCTATAACAAATGGATCTTCTTTATCGGTCTCAAAAAAATATGTTTTTTGCATAAATATTTCTGCTACCAAAGAGTGTAGCATGCTATAGCTCAAAAAATTAATTTCCAATTGCCCTAGTCTATATTTAAAGGGCTTATCAGATGTTGTCGTTTCATGGTTGAATTTTGAAACTAGATCCATGTGAGCTTGAAACATGCTAAGTTTGCTTGGATAAGATTCTTTTTTTATTGGCTCTTGCATTATTGCCTGTTTTATAAAAGATCCAGTTGTATGAAATAAATAATTGAACTTACAGTTTCTGAATTTAACTAAACCAAAAACTGTTATTAAAAATAAAATAGAAATTGCTAAACAGGATACGCCCAATAGTTTATTATCTTTAAACTTTTTTAAGAACATCTCTACTCTCTCTTTTTTCATTATAGATAATTAAGTTTTACGTTTAGGAAAAACCTAGCATTTTTATATTTAGTTTGCAAGATGGCCAGGTGCTGTTGTATTTTGAAGTCGTATTTTAAAATATTAAAAAAGGAGAATTTGTATGAATAAGGCTTTGAGATGGGTTTTAATATTGTTCTTTGTCTTTGTTGGGATAGGTTCTATTGCTTACGGGGGTTACAGGCTCTATAATTATTTAATTGAAAATGCTACTAAAAGAATTACACAGGGTGTAAAAAAGGGTGTTCGTAGCGCCATCAATCCTCTTAGCTGGTAGTAGTAAATAGTCTTAACTTATTATATTTTGACTTGTTATGTGTTTCCGGATATAAATTTGTGACTACACTTTGAATAACAGTTAACTATTTGAAGGTTAAGCCTTAATCCTTACCAGATGTCTTAGCCGGAAAATATCCAAAAGAGCCAATTGAAATAGATCTAACCAAGCGGTCTGGCTAGCCCCCCGTTTTATTTTTTTGTAATTTTCCAGCAAGGTTTTCTGAATTGATAAATAATAAATGGAATAACTAATATTGTAATGACTCCTGATGCTAGTGAGGCTCCATAAAATCCCCCACTTTTTATTGAAAATTGTATTGGTGGAAAGAAGGCAATGATAATGCCTAGCAATAGTGTTGATAGCCCTACAATACAAGTAATCCACATTCCTATATTTCCAAAAGGAATCTTGTAACTTCTGTAAACTTGTGGTGCTTTATATCGTAAATGTAGAGCGGAAAGAAACATTAAGATATACATTATAAAGTATATTATCATGGCCGTTGCTACTGAAGTCCAATATGCTACGTTCAAACGAGGTATAAGTAAAAAGGTACAACCGATTAATGAGATAATAATTCCTTGAGTTATAAGAAGAGAATAAGGTGCGCCATTTTTATTAACTTTTTGAAAGAATGGAGGAAGCTCTCCGTTCTTTGCAGTTGCAAGCAATCCTTTAATTGGCCCCATAATCCATGTGTTTACTCCCCCTATTGCACCGACTGTAACCAAGAGTCCCATAATTGGCGTGAGCCATTTCATATTAAATTTAGAAAAGAAAATAGAAAATGCTTCCATAAATCCAGAGAATAAACAGATTTGTTTTTGGGGAACTGTAACTGCGATAGAGAGTGGTCCTAAAATGTTAAAAAGAAGGCCCAAAAATATAACAATGAAAATGGCAATTGGATAATTGATTTTTGGTTCATCTACATCGGCAGCATGACATGAAGATACCTCTATCCCAGAAAACGCTCTAATAAAACTAACAAGCAACGTCCATCCTGAAAGTTGTTTAAGGTTAGGGATTACGTTTTTAACTGTTAAATGTATATCAATATTAAGATGGTTTTCTTTAAGAATATAAATTATACCAAAGATAATAATCAAAATCCCTGGAATCAAGACACCGCCTAAAAAACCGATAGTACTTATTATGTTGGAGGCTTTTTGGCCAAGAAGATTAAAGAATGTTATTCCCCATAGCATGATCAGAAGAATAAGCATCAAAAAGAATCTATTTTGTGAAAGATGTGGTGCAATAATAAAGGAGAGGGAGCCGCCAACAAAATAAAGCATAGAAATTATACCAACTATCATATAACTCCATTGGAGCCAAATTCCAACAAAGCCCAGACGGTCGCCAAATGCTTCTTTTATCCATATATAAACCCCTCCTTGTTTTGGCCAGCCTGTTGCAAGTTCTGCCGCAACCAGTGAGGTTGGAATGAAGAAAAAAATTGCTGCAAACAATGCAAAAAAGATCATATGCATGCCTGTTTCGGCTTCGGTTGGGAAATTGCGTACACTAATTGTGAGTGCTGCTGAAATCATTATAAGTGTGAATAAGTTCATTTTTTTTATCATTTAAAAATACCTTTTAATATAAAAACAAAAACAATATCTTGAATTTAAACGTTAAGTCTAAGGTATAATAAATGATGTATTGTTATAAAGATCTAAGCTAAATAGGGAGAATTATAAATGAAGAAAGACGATGCTAAAAGGGATCTGGATAAGCTTAATACTGTTGAGGCTATTGAACAAACATTTTTATCATGGGTACAAACAGGGTTAACTTTGATCGGTGTTGGTTTTGGTGTTGGAAGTATCCTAGCAGTTATGAAGGTTCGGAATTATGATAAAACTATGATTCAAGCGATGAAAATTGTTGGGCTGCTATTAATTTTTGTTGGTTTTATTTCTATAGTTTTATCCCTAGTTCAACATAGAAAGAAATTAAAAGAACTTAAAAATGAGAAACATCACTATAAGTATTTGCCCAACCTACCGTTATTTATTGGCATTCTGATTGCTTCTTTAGGGATAGTTGCTTTTATAGTAATTTTGATACATCTAATTTATTAATTAAAATTTTAATTAAGTTGGAGACCAAACGGTCTCCAACTTAATTTCTGATTCTAGAAAAATTATTGCTGAATTTCTGTGTTTTTAAGATTTATTTTAGGGCTGATAAAATCAGGTTTATCTAATTCTAAATCATTAGTATTAACGTTTAATTTATTGAGCACATCCATTCTTTTAACTAGGTGTGGATGTGTAGAAAGCTTTTCTGCGAGCCAGAATGCAAATCCTGAATGATCTTCGGTGTTATTAATAAAGTTTGAGATATTGATTTTTTTGTATAATTTTTTACCGGCAGCAAGAATAAGAAGACCGCTTATTGCTCCTTTAGCAGCTAAATTACAACCAATATTGTCACATGTATATTCACGTGTTCTAGAATATGCAGAATTCAAAAAAGGAACAAATATGGAAGGGAATGTTAAGATTGATTTTGCAAAGCTAATATGTTTTCTTTTTATGTGTCCCAATTCATGTCCAATAATGAATGAAACTGCATCCATTCCTTCTTCGTATGCCATTTCAAAAATAGCTGAATATAATACTACAAAATTCTTTCTTGCAAATCTGGTAGCAAATGCATTTAAGACTCCATTGCCTTGTAATACATACATACTAGGAACTTCTTTGAGGCCTAATGCTTGAGAATGATTTTGTAAAATATCAAAAACATCTGGAAATTGGTTTTTGCTTATTTTGATTGCATTACCTTTTATATAACCTATAAGAAACGTAGACATAACTAGTCTAAAAACTAGGAATAAGGCGATATAAAATAAATAAATTAAAATTATATTTAACGGTAAAGATCCTGAAGATAAAAGGTATGCAAAAGAGGAGTATCCCAGAATACCTATGACTGACATGATGCCAAAATATAAACGTTCTTTGGAGTGTATCTTGAATTTCATACTGAATGTCCCTTGAATTAGAATTTGCCCGTAAAAAAAATGCCAACATATAGCTTCCCACAGCTAAAGTTGGCGAGGCCAGGCGAAGTTCCGGAGGAACGAAGACTGGCGGGGCTAACGAGACTCGAACTCGCGACCTTCCGCGTGACAGGCGGACGCTCTAACCAAACTGAGCTATAGCCCCTTATAAGAACTGTTAATATAGTGCCATAAAACAGTAGCCTTGGCAAGGCCAAAGCTTTAGTTTTTTATAAATTTATGTTTTTTTCGTAATAATGTGTCAATACCTTAATTAGTCCCTTTTGAAAAGGGTGAGCCGATGTTAAGGGTATATCTATGTTATTTGATAAATAAGGTATCATTGTTCGTACTTTAGGCGAAATTATTGTTTGGGCTGAGTTAATATCTGTTTCATTATGATTTTTAAGATTAATCCCTAAATATCTAAAACCAGCTTGCTTGCCGTTTTGACTATTTTCAGTGACATCAGTTATATATGATAAAGGTGGTTTATAAACAAAAATCTCTTTAATATTTTCCCATTTAATGATTTTTGAGTTTAGATTTATAAGATTTTTTTTGTCTAAAATAGGACGGATACCTTCTTTGTTTATAGCTAATAGAGGTATTGTTTCAGAGTATTTATAGACAGGGATAAGGATTAAAAAGATTAATACTGAGCTAAGAACAAAAATCGTTGATTGAGTTTCAAAAGATAGGCCTGGTATGAAAAGTGTTGCTGTTGGAACCATAAAAAGAGATAAGACAAATAGTATTGCTCTTATTTTGTCAGAGTATATAGTTACTTCGCTTTTGTTTTTTGTGTATTTGTAGCAAGAGCCAAACATAATATTGCCCCAATTGTTGATGATTAAAGATTTAAATTATAAAATTCCCTAAAAGAACAGTTCTTTTATAATTTAACGACTTGTTATCTATTGTGCAAATGGGTTTGGATGGAAAACTAGGGCTTTGTGGGCTTATCTTCTTCTTAATTTTAATCTATTGGTTTATCAAAAATGATTGCAGCCAAGTTTTTGTTGATTTTTTCTATACAAGAAACATCTAAGTTACTCAATGTAATAACACAAGCGTTATCATCAATGTATCGTGAAATTAGAGCAATAAAGCCTCTAAGGACGCCTCCGTGGTATATGCACGTTTTTTCGAAGTTTTCTTTTATAAACCAGCCATAGCTTATATGTCTGTCATCAGCACAATAGTGTTTACCAAAAATTTGATTTAATGACTTTTTAGATACTAATTTTTCTGTATATAGGGCTTGATCCCAAATAAACAGGTCTTGGGCAGTTGAATAAAGGGCTCCGGCTCCAGCCGATTGAGACATATGCCAGTTTTCTGTTTTGATTATTTTTCCTGTCTTATCAAGCGTATGACCAGAACTATCGTTTGTTGGTGGATTTTCATTACGATAATAGCCTGTGTTGCTCATTCCAAGTGGTTCAAAAATGTTTTGTTTTAAAAACGCTTCATATGAAAGACCTGAAACTCTTTCAATAATAAATGTTAGTAATACGTAGCCCGAATTGCAGTAACTAAATTTTGTACCAATTTCAAACTCAAGGGGTTTATCTTTAAAAAGTTTTATGAGGTCATCGAGTGCAATGAATTCTGTTACAGTATCGGTGAAGCCTTCTAATGATGTATAGTTGTAAATGCCTGAAGAATGGGTGAGCAAATGATGAATAGTGATTTTATCACCATGGGGGTAGTCAGGAATATATTTTGAAATTGGATCGTGAACGTTTAACAACTTTTTTTCTTGTAACATCATGATTGCCATTGAGGTGAATTGTTTTGTGATAGATCCAATTCTGAATTTTGTTTCAAGCTTATTTTCAATTTTTTGTTCATTATCGGCCATGCCATATACATTTTTAAAAATAAATTTTCCATCTTTTGCAACTAAGATTGTTCCACTAAACTGATTTTGTTGCATGTAGGTATTTATGTGTTTTG
>Ga0075121_1000816_pt1 | contig 20733 bp, 20 predicted proteins | sample AntAceMetag02UKG_FD_69793 | JGI IMG/M metagenome (GOLD analysis project Ga0075121, IMG submission 69793) | Saline lake microbial communities from Ace Lake, Antarctica - Antarctic Ace Lake Metagenome 02UKG | ecosystem: Environmental > Aquatic > Non-marine Saline and Alkaline > Saline | place... | reverse complement strand
AAATACATTAAGACGCTTGAGATATTAACATCGATCTTGATTATTATAACTTTCATTGTTTCGCTCTACAGTATTCTTAACATTCAAATATACAAACCATTTACACCGGATTCGTTGCTTCCCGGTGTTCTGAGCCAGGATGTTGTGTCGATAGTTGTTTCCATTCTGCTCCTGGTAGTGCTGGTGAAACTTCATAATTCATCAGAAAAGATATATCTTGTGTGGATCGCACTTATCGGATACCTTTTTTATGCGTATGGCATATATGCTTTTGACAGAGTGTATACAATGTTTTTCCTGTGCTATATAGCTATCTTTAGCTTGTCTTTGTTCAGTTTAATCATATTTTTCAGTTCGATCGATCTGGATTATTTTATTGAGATACGCACCGAGCATATTCCGAGAAGGTCAATTGCAGTATTCCTTTTTCTGTTAGGAATTTTATTCACTTTTTCGTGGCTGAAAATTATCATTCCTTCAATGATAGATAAAATTCAACCTGACGGGAATTCGATCTTTGTCTTCGATCTCTCTTTTTTTATTCCCTTGCTCATTCTTACAGCGATCAAGCTGTTCCAGAATAAAAAATTAGGTCATCTCCTTTCGGGTATTCTTCTGATGAAAATGGGATTTCTTGGTTTTTCCGTATTGCTCGGAACGCTTATCAGCCCTTATTTCGGACAACCTCTCTTGATTTTTCAAAGCATACTCTTTGCAATATTGGGAATAGGAAGTTTTATCTTTGCAATTATTTACATAAATGCTTTACGTTCCGATTGGGACCTGGAGAGTAAGGACTGAGATTTGATTCATTCAGAAAGTATTAAACCATAAAAACCCGACAATGCAAAACGACGGGTTTTGGAAATGTGAGAGAATTAGGAACTCTAAAAATAAACTTAACAACAAGTAGTCGAGAAAAATTTTTTCGCAAATTCGCAGAGCATGTCTTAAGTTGAAGGATAGCATTCGAATTACTTATCACAAGCTCTTCGACCTGTGACAAGGTAATTCTTTATCTGGGTAAATTATTTCAAATTTTATCCGCCCACTGGTGGATCTGCGAATGCCGTCAGGCGAGTCTGCATGCCATTAATTAAATACTGGATTCCCGTTCCCCAATCCGCTGGCTGGCGGAGGACAAGCTTCACGGGAATGAGATGCCTTTTTTATTTGATTTTTTAAAACTTTGCGTTTTTGCGTGAGTCTTTTTGGATTCCTGTTTACACTGTTGGAATACTTATCCTACAAGGTTTATCCGAGCTAGCAGACTAATAATTCTCACATAAAACTTCAAAGTATGCTTTCGGATGTGCACAAGCAGGGCACTTTTCCGGTGGTTTTGTGCCTTCGTGCACATATCCGCAGTTGCGGCATTTCCATTTTACTACTTTGTCCTTTTTGAACACAGTGCCGTTCTCAATATTTTTCAGCAAGCCAAGATAGCGCCTTTCGTGCTGAAGTTCTGCTTTGCCGATATGCCTGAAGGCAACAGCTATTTTTTCGAATCCTTCTTCATCTGCAATTTGTGCAAATTCAGGATACATAATTGTGTGTTCGTAATGCTCGCCAGCAGCTGACTCGGTGAGATTTTCTACAGTCGTACCGATCTTTCCTGCGGGATATGCTGCGGTTATCTCAACTTCACCGCCTTCGAGGAATTTGAACAATCTTTTGGCGTGCTCTTTCTCGTTGAGAGCAGTTTCTGTGAATACACCCGATATCTGCTCATAGCCATCTTTTTTGGCCTGTTTTGCAAAGAAATCATAGCGGTTGCGCGCCTGGGATTCACCTGCAAAAGCAGTTAAGAGATTTTTTTCTGTTTTTGAACCTTTGAGTTCTTTCATATATTTTACTCCTTAGAATTTTATAAAAAATTATTATTTTGATCCTTTCACTGCAAGGATAACTGCTGGCTTATCACCACAATTTTCTAGAAAATGAGCGATATCCTTTTTTGCCTGCAATGCATCTCCGGCTTCTGCAATGAATTCATGTTTGTCAATGTGAAATTTTACACATCCTTTGATCACATAGAACATTTCTTCAAATGGGTGTTTCTGAACCTGAACCTTCTTGTCAATGGGTATCGTATACATATAAGGTGCGAGATGCTCAAAATTTCCAAAGAAAGGGTGAATTTCAATATTATCAGAATTGGTTATTTTATCATGTGCTTTAATATGTGCATGCTCATTTTCATCGGTGATGGCATGGAACATATGTTGAGGAGCATTACAATGAGGACACTCTTCAGGGGATTCTGTTCCCCTGAAAATGTGTCCACAAACTTGGCAACGCCAGTGTCTCATAAATTATTCTTTTGACGTTGCAGGAGCGACAAAGGTTCGTACTCCAAGCTCTTTATCCAGCATAAGAAGCCCGTTGCCGTTATCGCCAATATATTTCAGCTTATCGATGATCTCGTTATCGTTTCCTTCTTCCTCAATCTGTTCCGTTACAAACCATTGAAGGAATATTTCTGTTGCATAATCATTTTCTTCTTTTGCAAGCGCTACGAGTCCATTGATGCTTTTGGTTACAAATTGTTCATGTTCGAGTGTTTTTTGGAACATATCCATCGGAGAGTCAAATTCTGCGGGAGGTTTCTTTATCTCATCGAGAATCACTTTCTGATTTTGTTCGAATACATAATTATAGATCTTTTGTGCATGACTCATCTCTTCCTGAACCTGGATAAAGAACCAGTTTGCAAATCCCTTCAAGCCGATATCCTGCGCATGAGCAGACATTGCGAGATAGAGGTATGCTGAATAAAGCTCTTTATTGATTTGAAGATTGAGTGCATCGGTCATTTTTTTACTTATCATAGAACACCTCGCATTATTCCTTTTTCCACAAACCGTGGATGTTGCAATACGCACGGACTTCGAGTTTGTCGCTATTTTTGACATAGAATTCTGCTTCAGGTTCATCATCGGGTGTGAGGTGTTTGCGGTTTATCCATGCACCATTCTGCACTTCGATCCACTCGATGTAGTGTTTCTCCATCATTGGATGAGCAACAGAGCCGACTTTTACCCTGATGCCTTCAGCGATCTCTTCAACAACAGGAATATGTTTTTCAACAGCAGCATCAACGGTATTTTCGTCCATTTTTACCATAGGCTGTCCGCAACAGACAAGTTCTCCTGCGCCGCCGTGAACCATTTCCACGATGTTGCCACATATTTCACATTTATAGATTTCCATAAGTTTTGTCATGAGTGCTCCTTATTTGTCATCTTTGTGACAGAACCACCAGTCGAAGCATTCGAGACTTTTATCTTCCTTACGTGCTTTCACTGCTTTCATGTCTGATGCCGGGGGTACGATCACGCGGTCACCAATAAGTTCATTATTGGGCCAGTTGGCAGGAACAGCGATCCCTTTCGTATCTGAAAGTTGAAGCGCTTTGACTGATCTGACTATCTCGTCCATATTTCTACCGATTTCTTGAGGGTAATAAAGTATGAGTCGGACTTTGCCTTTTGGGTCAACAACAAAGACTGCCCGAACTGTGCTCGCTCCTTTTCCGGGATGAAGCAATCCGAGCTTGTTTGCAATCGAATCATTTGCTGCAATTATGGGGAATTCTATATCAACATCCAGGTTATCTTTTATCCATTCGATCCATTTGATATGTGAAAATACCTGATCGATGGAAAGACCGACGAGTTTACAATCCATAGCTTTGAATTGTTCCATTCTTTTTTGGAAACCGACAAATTCAGTGGTACATACAGGAGTGAAGTCTGCAGGATGGCTAAAAAGCACAAACCAGTTCCCTGCCATTTCATCAGGGAGTTTCATCATTCCCTGCGTTGTCTTAACTTCCATTTCCGGGAACGAATCGCCCAGTAATGGCATGTTCATTTTTTCTTCCATTTTTTCTCCTAAATTTACTAAGATTTTCTAGTTTACGGACCTACATGCATCATCTCAAATTCAGCATCATACATTTCATACGTTTCTGCCTGTTCTTTTTCAATTTCAAGAAGGCGGTAATGTCCCATTTCCATTGACGCAATATACTTCAGTCTTCGCGAGAGTTCTTCATCCATTTTGAATTTGTTTGCAAGCGAGAGATAGAAATAATGCGCTGCTTTTTCTGCATTCATTGCCTGCAGAAATATATCGCTGAACCTCAGTTCTTCGGAATCAATGGTGATTTCCGGTAAAGGGACAGGTGTTTCATCAGGCAGAATTATCTCTTCAGCGGGAAATGCTTCTTTCCACAGTCCGGTAAAGAAATCATAATGCTTTTGCTCTTCTGCAGAGAGGAATTCAAGCTTATCTTTGAGCATGAAATTCTTTACTCGTCCTGCAAGATCGTGATAGACATTTTTGCTGTCCTCCTCACTTTTTAATGCAGTGAGAAATAGGTCCTTTTTGGAATATTTATCAATATTCATTTTATCCATGATAGTTACTTCCCAAGTTGACGTTTCATCTCTGTGAGCTGCACAACGTGCTTTCGTTCCTCATCGATGATTTCATCAACCATTTCTTGCTGGTGCTTCGGAACCACATTTCTCATTTCATGATAATAGAGAATCGTGTCGAGTTCCTTCCCGATAGCGAACTGAAGTGCTTCATTAACAGTATTCACGCCGCTTATACCCTCGTCGATCTTATCGATCGTGAAAACAAGATTATCTGCGTATGCATGAAGATAGTCAAAATACTCGCCGGGATAACTTTCCTGAGGATTGTAGTCCTCGATCTTTGTCAACATCTCTTTAAATATTTTTTCGTGGCGTACTTCTTCGACTGCAAGAAAGCCAAAGAGTTTCTTCACTTTTGGATCATCAAATTTTTCTACCATTGCACGGTAGAATTTTTCACCATTTTCTTCGATCTGAACTGCGAACTGATAGATTTCAGTAACATCGAATATATTCATTTTCGTTCCTCCGTGATTATTAAAGATTTTTATGTTTAATAGCAATTTTTTCTGCCAACTCGTCAAGTGCCTTGAAATCAGCTTCTTTTGGATAACCTTTACATATGACGGGCTCCAGTAATTCACCTTTGAAATTCTTGAGTATTTCTTTGAGCATATCAACCATCCTCGAACCCCAGCCATATGAGCCGATGATCGATGCAAATTTCGCTTTTGGTCTGAGCATATTAGTAAGATAGGTTGCATAGATCATTTTTGGATGCGGACCGACATGAACCGTTGACGAGCCGATCACTACAGTTGCAGCATCGACCAGTTCCATTGCGAATTCTCCAATATCCGTCACAGACATGTTAAATGGAATAACAGCAATCTCGTGTTCGGTTAGTTTTTCTGTGAGATAATTTACCATCTTTTCTACACTTCCGTGCATGGAAATATAGGGTATAAGCACCTTATTTTCAACCTTATCTGATATCCACTCATTATACTGTTCGAGGATGAATTCAGGATTATCATAAACCTGCCCGTGAGTAGGTGCAATGATCTCAAGCTCATAATTATTCAGCATGCCCATATGCTTCTGAATATTTGTTCTGAATGGCATCATGATCTCAGCAAAATATCTTTTAGCAGCGAAATATACCTTTGCTTCATCCCGCACGAATAATTCGCTGGACGTCATATGAGACCCAAAGAGGTCACCCGGAAAGAGGATTTTATCTTCTTCAAGATAAGTGAACATTGTTTCTGGCCAGTGAACCCACGCTGCCAACAAGAACTTTAAGGTTTTATTGCCGAGAGAAAGAGTGTTTTCATGCGCGATCTCGAGGAATTTATCATCGGGAATATTAAGAAGATCCTGCAAAAAGGTCTTACATTTTTGGTTTGTTACCACAACAGCATCAGGATACATTTCCAAGATGACAGGAATTCCTCCCGAGTGGTCCTGCTCGGCATGGTTGGAAATGATGTAATCCAATTTTGTAATACCAAGCTTTCTCAGGTTTGTGAGAAGTTCATCAATTTTCGGTGGATCAACGGCATCGATCAGAGCGGTCTTTTCACTCCCGCGAATTAGATAGGCATTGTAGCTTGTGCCGTCAGGGAGGGGGATGAGTTCATCAAAAGTGCGCCTGTCCCAATCCTGAACACCCACATAATATACATCTTTTTTGATTTTTTGAAATCCCATGTTTCTCCTAAATTTCTACAAACATATCTTTGTTAACACCACAAACCGGGCAGATCCAGTCGTCTGGAATGTCTTCAAATGGAGTTCCGGGTTCGATACCTGAATCAAGATCGCCAACTTTGGGATCATAAATATAACCACATACGCTGCATTGATATTTTTTCATTGTTTTTTTCTCCTTCTTTATTTCTATTATTTTATCATTAATATATGTTGGTGCAGATTTTGGAGCTTTACCTTTTATTACTTTATGGTAATAATCATAAGTCATTGGTTCATCTTCTTCATTTATAATTTCAGCATTGATTATTTTCCCAATAAAAATTGTATGAGTTACGGCATCAATATTTTCTAAGAGATCACATTCTAAATAACCAATACTATTTTCCATAATAATCGGCACACCCTTTTTACTTATTTTATATATTACATCAGAAAATTTATCAAAATCTCTTCCAGATTTAAAACCAAAATTTCCAATCAATTTCATCTGTGTATTTTGAGATATAATAGATATTGTAAAGATTTTGCTTTCCTGAATAAATTCATGGGTTAAATTTTGTTTGTTTATACTAACTGCAATTGTTGGTGGTTCTGATGTAATTTGGAAAACTGTATTAGCAATCTGTCCATTTATCTTACTATCCTTTTTTGAACTAATAATATATAATCCATAACTTATTTTGTGTAAGATTTTTAAATTCATCCTATTCTGCCAGTAATTTATTTTTTTTTATAGAATAGCCCGCATTTCTTATAGCGATAATAACTTCATTTCTATTATATTCACCAATTACATTAACCAGTTTATCGGAAAGAGAGATGTCAATTTTTTTCACTCCGGACACCTTCTTGATTTCATTTTGAATGGACATGACACAGTGCTTACAGTTCATGTCAGGTATTTTAAATATATTTTCCATATTTTCATCCTGAATGATTATTTTCTTATTCATAAAAAATTTTAAAAGAAATGCTCTGAGGATAAGTAGGATCAACAGTATAGCTGATGATGTTTTTATCCATGCGGGAAGCATCTTCATACTGCTGGTAAAAAAGTTTATATTTTTACCGGAAAGATTCCAGATATGATCAATAAAAAAACCGAAAAGCAGACCTGTTATTATGATAGAAACGAGATATGATATCATCGACTTTTTGCCGAGTTTCCCTCCTACAAAACTTATTGTTGCAGCATTTGTCGCAGGTCCGGCGATCAAAAAGATCAAGCCGGCACCCGGTGTCATTCCTTTTAATATAAGTGAGGCAGCAATGGGTATGGAGCCGGTGGCGCATACATACATTGGGATGGAAATAATGAGCATAATTGGATATGCAAACAACGGATTTCCAAAATAGCGCTCCACAAAATTATCCGGTACAAAAAAAGAAATAATGCTTCCAATAACAATTCCGATCAGTATCCATTTGGCTACATCTTCAATCAAATCAAAAAATCCATAACGAAAAACTGCTTTCACTTTCTCATGAAATTTGTGAGAATGTGGTTCGGTCTCATCGCAGAGATTGCATGAAAATCCTTCCTGCAGTATGATATTATCATCAGGAGTTTTATCGATGACATTAGTGAGCGTGCCACCAAAAATTCCTGCAAAAAAGGCGGCGATAGGTCTGATAATTGCATAGACGGGACCAAGAAGTGCATAGGTTGCGAGGATCGAATCCACACCCGTTGTGGGAGTTGATGAAAGGAATGAAATTGTTGCCCCTTTTCCTGCGCCTTCTTTTCTTAGATAAGCAGCAACCGGTATGACACCGCACGAACAAAGTGGCAGCGGAATTCCAAAGAGAGATGCCTTTACATTTGACCAAAAAGATTTTCCTGAAAGGTGTTTATAGATTTTTTTTGGGGGGATGGCAATATTGAGGATTCCTGCTATAAAAAACCCAAAAAGCAGGTAAGGTGCCATTTCTTTGAGAAGAAACCAAATTTCCTGTGCGATGCCTGTGATAATATTCATCTTAATTATTTTGCCATCTTTTCTTTCTCAAGGCAGTCCCTGCAAATACCGCGGAAGTAGCTGTGTTGCTCTCTTATCAAATGCCCTTGAAAGTGTTTCTTCTTAAAAATGGGGCATTCGACTTCAAGATCATAAATTTTTCCGCATTTTTCGCAGAAAAAATGATGATGTGGTTTTGTGGCAAAGTCGTATCGAACTTCCGAGCCGGTAATGTATAATGGAGTGACAAACCCTTTATCTATAAAGAGGTTAAGTGAATTATAGACTGTAGTTTTTGATATAGTGGGCACTTTCTTAAGCACTTCTTCATAGATCATTGCAGCAGTTGGGTGATTGTGTTTTTTGTCCAAATACTGGAGTATGCTCAACCGTTCGAAGGTTGGCTTAATACTCGCAGCTTCTAAAATATTTTTTAAGTTTTCCATATTTGAACTCATTACAAATTTATAACGAAATCATAAAGATAAACGTTACAGTGTCAAATATTTTATTTGAAAATGAACTTTTTCTGCATATACCAGAATGCAAAATCAATATGTGATATCGGTATTCCTATCTGATGTGAGAATGTTTTCATCTGTATTTCAATTTGGAAATACACCTTTTTAGATATAGAAGTTGGGATAGACCCAATTACTTCAAATTCAACCAGCTTCTTTAGAATATGTCTGTCCAAGATTGCTAATTCTTCACCCAATCCGATATTCCGGAGATAATGGCTTGCTTCTTTGTATCCCATTCCTTTTATATTTTGCACAAGCCATTCACGCTTCTCGTGTGGATCAACTGATTTGTTGAGTTGATCTCTAATGCAAATCTTATTATTTATGAAAAGCACTTCATTATTCTTCAGAATATTCTTTGCTTTTGTATGATGAAATCTTGTATAACCGCGCAGGCATTCTGCGATTTTTATAGGATCATTACAGAAAAGCAAATTTTTTCTTTCGAGTTTTTCCACAGCCAACCAGCAGCGTTCTGCATTGGATTGCGGCGTCAGCAGACAGAAGATGAGTTCTTTGTACAATTCAAACTCAGAACCATTTTCCCTAATATTTTGAAATCCTGCTAATCTCTGCTCAATTTGAGGTCTGATGCTTTCATAGATTTCTAATAATTTATTGATTTGAGATTTCATAGTGTAATATTTTTATCAACTATATGAACCTTGCGAACGGTTGCCCCAGGCATCCTTCGCAACGGTTCGACAGAATAAGTTTTCGTTTCAATGGTTCGATCTTTCTCCACTCAACCTTTGCGAAGGTTAAAAAGAAACCATTCGCAAGGTCTCGACCTAAGGTCTCGTTTATCTTAATATCACAAGTTTCTTAATTGCCGAATAATTGGCTGAAGAGAGTTTTACAAAATACACCCCTGCGCCTACTTTCTTGCCATGCTCATCCTTCCCATCCCAAACAACTTGCTTCACACATGCTTCATTATCCTCTACCTCAATCCTTCGAACTGATCTTCCGCTTACATCATAAATTGCTACTCTGGATATTCCATGATAATTAGTTGGTGTGGTAAAGGATATAGTGGTCATTTGTCTGCTCGGATTCGGATAAACTGTTAAGCCATGCGTTTCCTGATGCGGATCTATCGATATGTTGGGTAAAAGCGTACTGTCTGCTATAGAATTATGGACACCCTTCGGCTCATATTGATCTCGAATAAAGCAGATTACATTATGATTGGAAGTGGAGGAGTTCCATGTATGGCTCAATTCAAAAGTGTAACCAGAGTTCTGATAATCACTCCACCCTGTTTCAGTACTATCCCCATCTTCTATAAAGAAAAGTTTGATAGAAACATCATTCTCATCAGGATCTGCAACAGTGATATCTAAGTTAGCGACAGAGCCATCAGAATAAAGATAGCTATCTACATATGGAGCATAGTTCCAAGTATAAAGGCAGACAGAACCGTTATAAGCATTACCAATTAAGAAAATATGAAAATCATTTGTCAAGAAATAATTGCACCAAGACATAGATCCAGGGTGGTCAGTTTCATCAGTCCAAATTCCAGAGGGAAGATGATATGAATAACAGGTCTTAGTAGCACTAATAGAAGTATATCCACCACCAATGAAGAGTGATTGTAGTGGTTCAATCCAGACAGCGCCGTGCATACAGCGACCAAGAGTGAAAGGATCAAGTTCAGTGATAGTATTAGAAACTGTGTTATAGAGAACAGTTTGATTAAAATATTCACCCCAAGCATAGCCACCAGTTAAGGCAATTTCAGAATCAGAAACAACTTCAGTGCGAGCAAAATATACAGGATTAGGAATGCTTGGACCAAGAATCCATTGTTCAATGTCAGGATTGAAAATCTCAATTTCTTCATCAGTAGGATTTCCGGCCATAGCAATAACATTATCAGAAGCAGGGTCTAATTCTAATTCAAAATCATGTCGACCTATTATAGAATAAAAAATAGATCCCCAGGTTTCAGTTTCAATATTATAGACCTGCCACTTATAACCGTCACTCTGACTTCCACCACCATACAAAACATTATTGTTTTTCATAGTGACAGCATCAGATCCGCTACTAGCATTATCAACATCATCAGTATAAAAAGAAAGAGTAAGTATAGAATCAACTAATGCTTTAAGATTTAGAATTTCACAAGAAGTAATCTCTCCATTTTCATTGATTCCAGAAATGAGTAATAATCGGCAGTTTTTAATTTCTGTTCCAGGGAAATAGCTTCTTTTATCCAACATTTGGCCCTGAAAAACAGTTTGTCCATTTTGTAAATTTACAATTACCCAGTGATCGGTGTGATCTTCATCGCCAGGGGGGTTTCCTCCGCCAATCCATGCCATGTCTGTATAACCTAAAATAGCGCAAGTAGAGTCGGAGAGTTGAATAATTCTAGCTCCAGAACTGATTCTTTCTGGAAGCTGTCCGCAGATTTCCCACTCGCCTCCCAAGATAAAGGAGGGAATGAAAAATAGACAAATAACGAATAAGACAATTATTTTATTTCTCGACAAGCTTGGATTAAAGAGATAGTTTAACATTGTTCCTTCTGCGAAGAGGAGAGTAACTTATTATAATTTTTTCTTTGTTCATAATATTTCCCGTAAAAGTATTGTTGGCATTAAGAAAATTGTAAATGTGGTGTCAATGTTTTTGTGTGGGGAAGGATATGTTCGACCGTTCGCAAGGATTACAACCGTTGCGAAGGTCTGCTAACCGTTCGCAAAGTTTCAATAAATAATAAATAGGACACAGATAAACACTGATTTAGCAGATCAACACAGATTAAATATAAAATGAAAATAAATGTAATAAAATTAATTATTTATCTGTGTGAATCTTTTCAATCTGTGCAGATCAGTGTGCTATTCTTTTTCATATTTTCCTTTTTATCGGATTTGTATATCGTTGCAGAATGATGCCGGCAATGATGAAGACCAACCCAATAATCGTTGAGATAAGAATTTTTTCACCAATAACAACACTTACCACAAAGAGAGATAGGAATGGAGTAATGTATATGAAATTGCTCACCTGCGCAGTTGTTTTTGCAAACTTGAGAGCGCTGAGCCACACAATAAATGTCAAGCCCATTTCAAAAAATCCAACATAAGCGCAACCGAAAATACCTTTGAGACTTGGCAGAGAAAATCCCACAGAAGTTGAACGGACAATTATAAGAATAATACTGAAAATAAGCCCAAAACAAAAACTCACAAACAATTTCACGACAACATCATGCCTGTCTTTGAGACTGAATATCCAGAACAGTGCCCAGATCACCGCACTGCCAAGAGGAAGGAAGTCACCTTTAATATTCGAAAGATTTAAACTCGCAATATTTCCACGCGTCGCAATTATGATCACACCAAAAAAGCTTATGATAATAGCAACAATGCTCAGAAATTTTATTTTTTGTTTGAGTAAGGGAATAGAAAGAAGTACGAGCATCAGTGGCCACGTGTAATTGAGCGTGATCGCTTCCTGTGCAGGCAAGATCGAATATGCCTTGAAAAGCACAATATAATAAAGGAAAGGATTAAGAAAACCAAGAAGTGCCGCAAAGAGATAATCCTTGAATGAGTAGGTTCTTAATAGATGGAGTTTTTTTCTTACAAGAAGTACCAAGAAAATAATTAGTGTTGAAAAAAACGAGGCATACAGCAGCAGTTCGAGATAATCTACATAGCGAAGACTAATCTTAAATGCTGACGCAACAGTTGACCAGAGTATAACTGCAAGGATCGCAAAAGAATATGCTTTTTTTTGGTTATCCATTCCTGCTAACTGCGCTCTTTTGTTATACTTCTGACCTCTTTTTCCTTGAGATATCGCCATTCACCCTTCGGCATCTTCCCAATATTGATCTCACCGATCTGCACACGTTTGAGTTCGATCACGGAACTTCCAACTGCCTTTAGCATTCGTCTTATCTGCCGATTTCTTCCTTCGTATATAATCATGCGGAGTTTTGTCATATTTTGAGCTTTGTTAAAACTTTTTATGAAAACTTTTGCAGGAATTGTTTTCCCGTCTTCAAGCTGGACTCCTTCCCGAAGATCTCTTAGTTGGCGGAAGTAAATTCGTCCCTTAGCTTTCACAAGATAGGTTTTAGGAAGTTTCTTACTTGGATGTGTGATCTTTTGAGCAAAATCTCCATCGTTGGAGAGAAGTAATAATCCTTCGGAATTTTTATCAAGACGCCCGATAGGGAAGATATACTCTTTAAACTCAGGAAGCAGGTCAAACACGGTTTTGCGTTCGAAAGGGTCATCAGCAGTGACGAGATAGCCAAGTGGCTTATTCAGCATCAAATATATTTTGTTTGATGAAAGCTGTAGTTTTTTACCTTTGAATTCCACCACATCATTCTTCGGATCGATGTCTGTTGCGAGGTCCTTAATAATTTTGCCGTTTACCCGGATTTTACTCTCAAGTACAAGCTGTTCGCAGGAGCGTCGGGAACCGAGTCCCGCTTGCGCAAGATATTTATTGATCCTCATTATTTACCATTGCTCGATCGTATTTGAAAGGATCACATTACAGAGTTCGAAGATAATAGATTTTTGTGCATCCTCTTCGGAAAAGAGTTCGATTCCCTGACCATCTTCCTCTTCCGCTTGTGTGCCTGTGCCGTATGATGCAGAGAGACTCAGGCTGTTATTCTGCCATATTACTTCATCGCGCACAAGGTCCTTTGCTTCGATCTGAAAGGCGATCGTGACTTTCCATTCAGAAGGATTTTCCTGTATGTCATAAGCATTAACTAGTCTTTTATAAGAACTGACAGTTCCCCGAATATCGAGATCGGCATCATCACCCTGCACATCGAGACGGTTATCCTCTATGAATGCATCGGTCAGATATTCTATGATGAGTCCCTGCAGTTCGTATTGCTCGGAATCGTTTTCAAACTCTGTGATCATGACTGTCTTAAGATGTGGATTTGAGCGTGTATAAAATGAGTAGTGTCCACATCCAAAAATGCAGAGCAAAGCGACTGAGAGCAATATATATTTTTTTATCATAGGAATCTTCTTTATAAAAAATGGATACTCTTTTTTATGTGTCAATTAAATCGAAATCACTATTGTATATTTATTTTAAAATAATTATTATAAATAATTTGACTACAATTATTACAATTATATCTTATTTATCGGAGGCTAAACATATGGCAAAAGATGAAATATTAACCCTGAATGAAGCTGCGAAATTTTTAAATATGTCACCGGAAACTCTGGTGAACCTGGTTTCTCAAAAGGAACTCAAGGGTATTAAGGTCGGGAACCAATGGCGATTTATCAAAGAGGAAATTGAATTGTGGAAAGACACGCAGGACAAGCCCAATGTTGAGAAGATCGCACTTGAAAATGTGGTCAGCAGATTTTTTTCGTTTATAAATTCTGATTTTATTCTCAGAGACCTTAATGCAAAACACCGCTTTGAAGTGCTTGCTTCTATGTCTCAATTTGCAAAGGAGAATAGCGTGTGCACCAAACAGAGCTGGCTCTTTGATATGCTGAGCAAGCGTGAGCGTCTGATATCCACGGGTATTGGAAATGGTGTTGCGTTTCTGCATCCGCGCAGCATTCATACTGATAAAATCAACTTTTCTGCAGTACTGCTTGGGATTTCACAGGAAGGTGTTGATTTCCGCTCTCTGGATAGAACACCAGTAAATTTATTCTTCTTATTACTACTCAAAACCGAGCAACAACATCTTTTCGCACTTTCATATCTCAGCCAGCTTTTCAGAGAAGATCATCTCAAACAAAAGATAATGAAAGCTCCCGACAGTAAATCTATCCTCGAATTGCTCAAATTACATGTGGAGTAATTTTACTCATTACAGATTATTCGATTGTTTTTAACAACTAAAAAATAATGAAAAAAATGGTGGGCCCAAGAGGAATCGAACCTCTCACCGCCCGGTTATGAGCCGGGAGCTCTACCAACTGAGCTATGGGCCCTGATAAAATGGTAAGGTATTTGTCTGTAATGTAATGGATAACCTGTCAAGTTTTACAAGAAATCATGAAGCACTTTGAATTAGTATCAGATTATGCTCCCCAGGGTGACCAACCTCAGGCAATCGAGGAGCTTACAAAAAACATCAAAAAGAACATTCCTTTCCAGACACTCCTCGGTGTCACAGGTTCGGGAAAGACTTTTACGATTGCAAATGTTATCAAAAATACAGAAAAACCTGTACTCATTATTTCTCATAATAAAACCCTTGCTGCTCAGCTTTTTGGGGAGATGAAGCAGCTCTTTCCGAATAATGCTGTTGAGTATTTTGTGAGTTATTATGATTATTACCAGCCCGAAGCATACCTGCCGGTGAGTGACACCTATATCGAAAAGGACGCTGATATCAACGAGCAGATAGATAGACTTCGGTTGCGTGCGACTATGTCCTTGATGGAACGCAAGGATGTCATTATCGTTGCAAGTGTGTCGTGCATTTACGGTTTGGGAGTTCCTGAACAATACCGGGAATCACTCATCGACTTAAAGGTCGGGCAGGAGATAGAACGGGATGCGCTTCTTCATAAGCTTGTAGATATTTACTACGCACGCAATGATTTTGAATTTCAGCGCGGAACATTCCGAGTGCGTGGTGATGTTGTCGAAATCTATCCTGCATATCTTGAAAATTCTATTAGAGTCGAGTTTGATTTTAACAAGATCACAAAAATATATCGCATCAATCCGCTTACAGGGGAAATTCTGGAAGAACTCGAAGAATACGCAGTATATCCGGCAAAACATTTTATCACTTCTCCGGAACATCTGGAACGGGCTTTGGAATATATCAAAAAGGAAATGAACGAGCGGGTTGAATATTTCAAGTCAAAAAACATGTGGATCGAAGCTCAAAGAATACAGCAGCGAACGAGTTTTGATCTCGAAATGATGCGTGAGGTCGGATATGTGTCCGGTATAGAAAATTACTCCCGGCATCTCTCAGGACGAAAAGAAGGTGAACGACCCGCATGCCTGCTCGACTACTTTCCCGAAGATTACCTGATGATAATCGATGAATCCCATGCCACAATTCCGCAGGTGCATGCAATGTTCGGCGGGGATTTCTCGCGAAAGAAATCACTTGTGGATAACGGATTTCGCCTGCCGTCTGCGTATGATAATCGTCCTCTGAAATTTCCTGAATTCGAGAAAATGATGAATCAAGTTGTGTTTATGTCTGCCACTCCTGCAGTGTATGAACTCGACAAATCAGAAGGTGTGATCGTTGAACAGATCGTACGTCCCACAGGTCTTATCGACCCTGAGATCAAACTGAAAAAAGCAGAATTCCAGGTTGATGACCTGCTCGAGGAAATACAGAAACATGTGGCGAAAAAGCAGCGTGTGCTTGTTACAACCCTCACCAAAAAAATGGCAGAAGACTTAACGAATTATGTGTCTCAGATCGGTGTGAGAGCAAAATATCTGCATAGCGGAGTGCATACACTCGACAGGATCGAGATCATCAGGGATCTGCGATTAGGAGAGTTCGATGTGCTTATTGGTGTGAACTTGCTCCGTGAGGGACTCGACCTGCCGGAAGTGGCTCTTGTTGCTATTCTCGATGCTGATAAAGCTGGCTTCCTTCGTTCTGAACGTTCTCTCATCCAAACTGCCGGACGCGCAGCACGTCATATCGACGGCAAAGTCATTTTCTATGCTGACCGCGTGTCTGAAGCAATGAAGTATGCGATAAGTGAAACGAACCGTAGAAGAAAAATTCAAAAAGAATATAATAAGAAACATAACATCACTCCCGAATCGATCAGCAAAACCATAGAAAGCATAATGAAGTCCACCTCTGCCGCGGAATTCAAAAAGGAGCAGAAAAAAGGTTTTAGCAACAATGAACAGAAAAAACTTGATTTCGAAAAATATCTCACAATAAATAACAAAGAAGATGCGGTCGAACTGCTGACACGTGAGATGAACCGTCTGGCAAGGGATTTGCGCTTCGAAGAAGCTGCCGAGATCCGTGACAGGATACTTGAGCTCAAAGAAATGTAATGAGGTTTGTATGGAAGAACGAATAAACGATCCTGAAATTATCGATGACGATATTACCTATGATACGACACTACGCCCGAAAACACTGAAAGATTTTGTCGGACAGGAAAAGATAAAAGAGATACTTTCTATTACAATTGAAGCATGCAAACAGCGGAATGAACCGATCGACCACGTGCTGTTTTACGGTCCTCCGGGATTAGGCAAGACCACGCTTTCCATTATTATTGCAAATGAGCTGAAAACCGAGCTCAAAACTACATCCGGTCCTGCGATAGAGAAACCCTCAGACCTTGCCGGCATCCTGACGAATCTTAGTGCCAAAGATGTATTTTTTATCGATGAGATACACCGCCTTAATCATGTGATCGAGGAGTATCTCTATCCTGCGATAGAGGATTTCAATCTCGAGATCATTATTGATCAGGGACCGAGCGCGCGAACGCTCCGTTTGAACCTCGAACCCTTTACGCTTGTGGGCTCGACCACCCGTGCGGGTTTGATAACTTCACCTCTTCGCAGCAGGTTCGGGTTGGTGCTTCGGCTCGATTATTATGATACGAAAGAAATTTTTAAAATCGTGCTGCGCTCTGCAAAATTACTCGGTGTCGAGATCAAGAAGGATGGCGCACAGGAAATCGCATGCCGTTCCCGCGGGACGCCAAGAATTGCAAACCGCCTTCTCCGCCGTGTCCGTGATTATGCTCAGATAAAGGGAGATGGCATCATTACTAAAGAGATAGCTGATGCTGCACTGAAAATGCTGGAAGTCGATGAACTTGGTTTGGATGAGATGGATAAGAAGCTCATTCAGACGATCATTGAGTTTTACAAGGGCGGTCCGGTTGGACTAAAAACGCTTTCAATGGCGATTGGAGAAGATTCCGGCACAATCGAAGAAATTTACGAGCCTTATCTTTTACAAAAAGGATTTCTGAAAAGAACACTCCGCGGAAGAGAAGCTACCGAGAAAGCATACAAACATTTTGGCATCGAACTCACAGGCAAAAACGCAAAAAAGCAAAAAGAGATGTTTGAGTAAAATTAAGTAAAATAGTTTCTGTTAGTAGTAGTGAGAGTGAGTTAAGAAAATTGACATAATTTCGACTAATGAATGTGATATAGATAATATACACCATACAAGGAGGTATGTGATGTTAAGAGTGTTGAAATATCGAAGTAATCAGGCAAAATGCAGTGTAGTATTGATTAGTTTGCTGCTCATTGCAGTATGTGCTTTTGCCCAAACACCTGATTGGCAATGGGCAATAGGCGCTGGTGGTAGCGATCATGATTACGGAGAAGCAATAACGGTAGATGATGCCGGAAACAGTTATGTAACTGGATATTTTAGTGAAACAGCAACCTTTGGTTCCAATTCTATAACAAGCAATGGAGATGTTGATATTTTTGTAGCAAAGATGGATATTAACGGGAATTGGGTATGGGCTATCAGGGCTGGTGGAATTGACAGGGATTCAGGATTTGGAATTGTAGTTGATGATATAGGTAATAGTTATGTGACAGGAAGTTTTGAAGGAAGCGCAACTTTTGGTTTACATTCTCTTACCAGTGAAGGTGGCAAGGATATATTTGTCGCCAAGATAGACCAGAATGGGGTCTGGCAATGGGCAACAAATGCCGGTGGAACTAACCCTGATTACGGGACTGGGATCACAATGGATACTGCCGGGAACAGCTATGTGACAGGAAGTTTTGAAGGAAGCGCAACTTTTGGTTTACATTCTCTTACCAGTGAAGGTAGTAAGGATATATTTGTCGCCAAGATAGACCAGAATGGAGTATGGCAATGGGCAACTTCTGCTGGTGGAATTGACAGGGATTCAGGATTTGGAATTGTAGTTGATGATATAGGTAATAGTTATGTGACAGGAAGTTTTGAAGGAAGCGCAACTTTTGGTTCCTATTCTCTCACGGGTTATGGATCCGATGATATTTTTGTTGCGAAGATTGACCAGAATGGGGTCTGGCAATGGGCAACAAGTGCTGGTGGAACTAACCCTGATTACGGAACAGGAATCACAATCAATGATGAGTCGAACTGCTATATGACAGGAATTTTTTATTTTACAGCAACTTTTGGTTCCTATTCTATTACCAGCAGTGGGATGGCTGATATATGTGTCGCAAAAATAGACCAGAATGGGGTCTGGCAATGGGCAGAAAAAGCTGGTGGTAGTAGCACAGACCATGGAGAAGCTATCACAATTGATGATGCAGGAAATAGTTATATTACAGGAGGGTTTGAAGGTGTTGCATATTTTGGTTCCGATTCTTTAACAAGCTATGGAGGGAGAGACATTTTTGTAGCAAAGATTGATTCAACAGGAATGTGGGAATGGTCAATTAATTCAGGTGGTATTTTATCTGATATAGGATGTAGTATCACTATAAATAATGAAAACAGTTGTTGGGTAACGGGATTTTTTGAAGACATATCAACCTTCGGCACTCATTCCATTACCAGTAGTGGTGGGAGTGACATCTTCGTAGCAAAATTAGAATCACCTGTTTCTTCAGATCCGGAAATTATGCCTGATGCATTCAATCTCTCTAATCATCCTAACCCATTTAATACGAATACAACTATAAATTATTCTCTTAAACAAGATTCTCCAGTTTCTTTGGAAATCTATAATCTCAAAGGGCAATTAGTTGAGATTTTACTCAATGACAACATTCAGGCAGGAGATCATAAAATTGAATGGGATTGCCAACGAATGCCATCCGGAGTGTATTTCCTCAAGATGAAAACAGGAAATGAAGAGAGTACCAGGAAGATGATTTTGCTGAAATAAAGTAATACAAAATTCATTTGTTGGAACTTCAATAATCAGCTTAGCTCACCAAAAAAAAACCATCGCAATGCTTATGGCTGAATTTCTTGACGAAATTTTATAAATTTAACACTTCAATTCTAAAGCATAGCAAAAAGAAAATCATCCAAGGAGCAAGTATGTTAAAAAATTCAAAGTTTTCTGCACTTTTTTTGAAAGCTACATTTGTTGTGACGATAATCTTACTTATTGCTGTTTATGCATATGCACAAGCGCCAGAATGGCAGTGGGCAACAAAAGCTGGCGGTTATGATGCTGAGCAGGGCAACCGCATTTATGTTGATAACTCAAACAACTGTTATGTGACAGGATATTTTCGAGGAACAGCAACTTTCGGTACATATTCTGTAACCAGCGCAGGATGGAGCGATATTTTTGTTGCTAAGATGGATGCAAATGGAATTTGGCAATGGGCGTCAAGAGCCGGCGGAGTTGGAGATTCAGATAGGGGAAATGCTATCACGCTTGATGGAAACGGTAATATCTATGTGGCAGGACAATTTTCTGACACCGCAGATTTCGGTTCATTTTCACTCACCAGCTATGGAGAATATGATATATTTGTGGCAAAGCTGGACCAAGATGGGAACTGGCAGTGGGTCACTAAGGCAGGGGGAATCGATTCCGATGCAGGAAGAGCAATGGCAATGATTGATAATGAAAATTTATACATTACAGGAGAATTTTCCGGCACAGCTACATTTGGAACATATTCTGTGACAGCTTCCGGTTGGGCAGATGTGTATGTTGCCAAAATAGATGCCAATGGCACTTGGCAGTGGGTAGTTGATGCTGGTGGCAGTGCTGAATTTGATGGCGGGTATGGAATCGCCATAGATGATTCTTATAACTGTTATGTGACAGGCGTTTTTGCTGGAACGGCAAACTTCGGATCGTATTCTATAACAAGCAATGGTTGGAGATATGATGTTTTTGTTGCCAAGACAGATGCCAATGGAACCTGGCAGTGGGCTACAGATGCCGGAAGTTCAGAAAATGATTATGCGAAAAGCATCGCTCTCGACGGGGCAGGACTTCCGTATGTGATTGGTTATTTTAAGTCTACAGCTTTCTTTGGGTATATGTATGTTACCAGCTATGGAGATTATGACATTTTTGTCGCAAAAATGGACCAAAATGGGAATTGGCAATGGGTGACACAGGCTGGTGGCCCCAGTGTAGATTACGGGTATGATATCGCAACAGATGCGACAGGAAATTCTTACACTACAGGAAGGTTCAAAGAAACTGCAATCTTTGG
>Ga0075121_1000803_pt1 | contig 20937 bp, 16 predicted proteins | sample AntAceMetag02UKG_FD_69793 | JGI IMG/M metagenome (GOLD analysis project Ga0075121, IMG submission 69793) | Saline lake microbial communities from Ace Lake, Antarctica - Antarctic Ace Lake Metagenome 02UKG | ecosystem: Environmental > Aquatic > Non-marine Saline and Alkaline > Saline | place... | reverse complement strand
TATTACATTCATACATTCTCCTAAAAGTAATATTATATATTTAAGATAGCATGAATGCATGATAAGTCAAGAATAAACGGCTGCTAACGTTTTTTATTTTTTTTCTTTTGGGAAAAAGTTTAAAAACATCCCCGGGCGATTCCACCAGCCGATCAATTTTTTCGTTCATGTCTTTTTTTGCCTTCACATCCTTTTTCTCCCAGGCTCCTTCAATTTTGGCGACCAGTTCATCGATTTCACAAGGTTTGGTCAGATAATCATAGGCACCCAGCTTGATAGCTTCCAGGGCTGAATCAATGGAGCCATGACCGGTAAGCAGCAAAGTCTCGGTGAAAAGACCGAGGTTTTTGATCTCTTTTAGTGTAGTGAGCCCGTCCATACCGGGCATTTTAAGATCCAGCACCACCACATCGAAATCTTTTTCTTCCATAACCTGAATCGCCGCATCACCACTGTTTACAGCAGTTACGACATATCCCCGATTGGCCAGCAGTTTCGACATATTTTTAGTGAAGACCGCTTCATCATCTACCAGTAATATTTTGGCTCCTATCATTTTTCCCTCCTTTGGGGTCGTGGCAAAACGAGACGTCCCTGATTTTTCCCTATATTAATCAAATTCTCCGTCACCTTTTTCCATAGCTTCAATCAGTTTCGCAGACGGTTTGTACGGCAGGTAAATTTTAAATTCCGTACCTTCGTTGATAATACTGGTAAGGGTAATCTCTCCCCCCAGCCGTTTGATAATACTGTAACAGATGGACAGCCCCAGTCCGGTCCCTTTGCCTACCATTTTAGTCGTAAAAAACGGATCGAATATTTTATCCACGTTTTCAGGTGTAATCCCGGAGCCGGTGTCGGCGATTAATATTTCTACTCCGTCCCGGCTGCCACTGATTCGGGTATTGATACTGACACTGCCGTATGGTTTTTGCTCATGGGCGTCGATGGCATTGGTAATCAAGTTCAAAAACACCTGCTGTAATTGAGAGGGGTCGGACAGCATCGGCGGTATATTTTCGTCAAAATCGGGCATGAATTTGATCCCGCTGGACCGAGCCTCCCTTTTCATAAGTTCGATGACTTCGCCCAAAAAAGAATTGATATTGACGGTATCAATGACCGATTTAGTACGGCGGGCAAAGCGGAGCAGATTCTGAGTAATGCGCTTACAGCGCTGGACCTGCACATCGATCTGGCTCATGGAGTCATCAAATTGTTCCACAAACACAGGCTCTGGATGCGGGCAAAGCCTGCCCGCATCCAGCAAAAGTTGTCTTTCGGTCAGGATAATTGCCAGGGGATTGTTAATCTCATGCGCAACACCGGCGGAAAGCTGACCAATGGAAGCCAGTTTACCGGCCTGCATAAGCCGGCGGTTTAACTGATCCGCTTCCCGGTCGCGTTGTTTGATCACATTGATCATGTGCCTGGTAATAAATACCGTTACAATCAAAATGATTAATGCGCTGAGATGCAGGAAAAACAAAACGGCATAATTGGCATGATTGACATCAGTAAAAGCCTCGGCATAATCCTGTTTCACCACCAGCAGCCATTTGGGCTCATCCAGCCACACATGGCTGACTACCTGGCGCGGGTGGCGGGTGCCGTTTGCCGGTTGGGCATCTAAAATTCGCACTTTAATACCGCTATGCACCGGCTCCATTTCAAATGCGGCTTTTTCCATGATCCTGCCTTCAAAACGCGAACTTGTCTGAAAAATTCCCTGCTGATTCAGCAGGTAAACTTCACCGGTTTTGCCGATCCTGACATTTTCAACCAGTGATCGAAAGGCTTCGCTGTCAACAGTGGCACGCAATATCCATTTCTTTCCCTGACTTGAACTGGTGACTGCAATCACAAAATGCGGCTCCTGACGAAATCCCATGAACATATCGCTGATAAAAATGCCCTGATTCATGACCTCTTTAAACCAGAAAGTCTTGGAATAATTGCAATTCATCAGATCATACGGCCCGATATACGCCAAATGCCGGCCGTTTTCATCAATAAGGCCCAGGTCGGTTATGGAGCCCTTTTCTCGATTGATTAGCTCAAACATTTTGCTTAAATTCTCTGCCTGGTTCAGGTACTGTTTGGTATGAGAATGCGCGATGAGTTCAAGCATGCTGCTGCGTTGCCTTAAAAACAGTTCAATGACCTGGCGATGATGTTCTATACGAGTTTGAAAAGACTTCATCACCCGGGTGTTTGCAAAGTCGGAATAATGAATATTAATTGCCCATCCCACCAGCAGCAGCGGAATCAGAGAGCATAATATGGTCAAAAGAACAAATTTACGAAAAATTTTTCTGTAATACAATCGGCGCTGATCATCCGGCTGCTCTTCCAGATTAATATCGTTTATTGCTGTTTTTTTCAGCATTGTTTATTTTTCCCAAATGACCTTTATCCGTGTCTGTTTCATGATTATTTTTTATAGACAATGGGCTTGTCATATATTTTATCCAAAAACCATGCCACAGATACAAACAGGCTTTATATCATTCACAACAACTTGATATAACTATATTTATCAATTCTATTACTTTGGGTGAACGTTCGGAAAAAACCCCTGGGATGTAAACATGGAGATGACAGCAATCGGGCACTGAAAGTTTCAGTGGATAAAGGGATGAGGGCGGCCGCCGTATTGTTGTTGCGTTCCTCTATCAACGTGCATTTGAAAATTTCCAGTATTTTTTTTGAACATCGACTACTTTTTTTATAACAGACAGGTTATTATAACGCCTATTTTGAATTTTTTTTGTCAATTTTTTCCTGTCAAATGCAGGAACATCACACAATTCCTGCATGACACACAGACCGCACTTTTCAATCCCCTGGACACTGTACCCGCCCTCCATAATAAAAGCTATCCGCCCGCCGCATACTTCTTTTGCAATTTTTTTTAACAGAAAAGTGATCATGGCATATCCTTCGGAAGTCCCGTTCATGCCGGTCAACCGGTCATGCCGATAAAGGTCAAATCCGCAGGAAACCAGAATTATTCCCGGTTGATACGCATACGCCAGCGGTTTAACAACCGAATGAAGGATTCCGACAAAATCATAGTCTCCCGTTCCTTTTTCAACTGGAATATTGACGGTAAAGCCCTCTCCCCTGCCTGCCCCTACCTCCCCTATGTTGCCGGTCCCCGGGTAGCAGGGGAATTGATGCATGGAAACAAAAAGGACTTCATCCGTGTCATAAAAAGCAGTCTGGGTACCATTTCCATGATGGGCATCAATATCAATAATCATCACTTTTTTTACACTGTATTGCTTCAGCAGATAGCGGGCACCCAGTGCAATATTGTTAAATATGCAAAACCCCATGGCCTTGTCGGGTGTAGCGTGATGCCCGGGTGGCCGGATAAAGGCAAAACCGCATTTCGCCTCTTTTTTAATAATACCGTCCAGAAGGCTGAAAACCGCGCCAACCGCCAATCTGGCAATCTCATAAGTTTTCTCGGAAGTCTGGGTATCCAGATCAAAAGATGCAAGTGGTTTGCCGGCGGTGCGGGCGATACGATCTACATGTTCAACAGTGTGCACCAGGGTGAGTTCTTCCCTGGTTGCCATCCGTGGTGTTATTGCTACCCATTTTCCTTTGAGGGTGGCATCATCCAGTATGGTTTCAACGGCTTTAATTCGTTTGGGGCTTTCCAAATGAAAAATATTTTCCAAATGCAGGGTAAATCTTGGATCTGTGACTACAAATACGGGCTGTCCAATGGGCAATTCACTGTCTTTTACTCTGACGCGACCTTTCTCGGTCCCGAACCGGATCAATTCTTCCGCTTCAGGTATTTTACTTTTTTTTCTGAGAAGCGCTTTGATGACCGTTGTGGCAAACTCAGGTTGCGATTTAGAGAAAAGACATGTTTTTAAAAAATGGACCACATGTTCGCGGTCTGATTGTTGACCTTTTCGGTATTTTTTTTTGAGGAGCCAATCAACCTGTTTTTTAATAAAATTATTGATTTCCCGAATCGTTCTTTGATTAAAAACACGACTTCTGTCCGCCATTATCACAATGGCATTCAACAGATAACCACAGGGAGCTCCAAGCACATACTTACAAATTCCTCTGGGATGGAAACCTATTGATTTATAAAAACGGACGGCAGCAATCTCTGAATCGAGAAAAACCTCCCTGACCCCGTCAAACCGGTCTTTCCAAAGCATCCATACGCCCGCCATTAAAAAAGTGCCGATTCCTTTAAATGGCGGCTGCATATGCCCTTCAGCGTCAATGCCCTGCCCCCGCTGTGTGGCAATATACTTAACTTCCAAGCCCTTATAGAAAAGAGCCGTTTTTAACTGGAGATAAACCAGTCCGACGATTCTTTGATCTGCAACACAGGCAAAAAGGTGTATTTGCCGATCTCTTACCAGGCATTTTAGAATAAAACGAATATGGAAAAATTCAAGATCAAGCTCAGCCACCTGCATTAAGGCCTCAAGTGAATAGGGAAACTGAACAAAGATAGCAGGGGTGTCCGTATCAACAATGCCCGTATATAAAACAGCCGGATCATCGGTTTGAACTATTTCCGACTCGAAATCATTTTGTTTGATCTGATTTAAAAAAGAAATAATTTTTATAGCAATCCGGTCATCAGCTTCAGTATCCAGTTTTTTCTTTAATCGCTCAAGGGCGTAATCGATTTCATGAATAACCAGCAGCCTTAGTCCGGCCCTTTTGATCAACAGGGCATCACGCCGATAGTCGACCGGCTTTCTTATGGTCAGGATTTCCTCTTTCCTGGCCAGTTCACCATATTTTATCAATAACCGCTGCTCTATCGCCACCGACCCTTCATTGAAAAAAATTATCTTTTTGACCTGTATTTTTTCGTTATCAAAAAGAAAATCAAAATAATCTTGAGCAGTATCATCTGCGCTGCGTGGAACGACATCTATTCTCCCGGTAACAAACATTTCATTCAGGGTATACCCAATCTCGGAATCCCTGGCGGATATGGCATCAATGGCCTGTTTAAGATTTTCTCTTTTCAGCATGGATACAGTCGGTTGGCTATTTGTTTATATACTCAAAACTCGCAAACAACGAATTGACGTTTCAGCGCAACCCATCAGGAGTGGATCGGTAACGGCAGGTCCACAATAAAAGACGTCTTTTCTGAAACTTTGGAAGTAACCGAGATAGTTCCACCCAGTTTAGTGAGAATATCCCGACAAATTGAAAGCCCCAGACCGGTCCCCTCGGGTTTGGAGGAATAGAGCGGTTCAAAAATTTTTTCCAGGTTCTCTAAGGGAATCCCGGGGCCGTTATCAGTAATCATTACCGTAACCGTATCGTTGTCGCTACACGTTTTCAATACGATAACGCCATCTTTTTCAATAGCCGCAACAGCGTTTAGAACAATATTTTGAAATACCTGGCGAAGCTTGCCGCGATCACTTCGAACAAACGGAACCTGTGTTTTGTAATCCCGTATTATTTGAATATTTAAAAATTCGAGTTCCTTTTGCATGAAATACATCAAATCATCAAGCATATCATTGACATTTATCTCCATGATGATCGGATCAGAGGCCCTGATAAATCTTATGAATTTATCCAACTGAGTCCTGCCGCGCAACACCTGGGAACTGATCTGTTCCATTCCGGTTTCAATTTCAATTGTTTTTTCAGCTTTTAACTGTTCCTGAAGCAATGTGGCGGTAATATTGATATTCGCCAAAACATCCTTTATCTCATAAAAAAAACCAAGGCAGAGTTCCATGGATGAGGAGAGATAACTGGCACGCCGAAGCTGTTTGTCCAGCCTGGAAATACTGCGCCGCTTGAACTCCAGCTTGGAAACCAGAAAATTGGTGGTTAAAAGCACCGTACCTAAAATTACGATGCCCGACAGGATAAAAACATAAACAGCCAGATAACGGACGCGGCGCAGGATTGAGTATATATCGGCCTGCTCCATCTGAACCACATTCAGCCAGGGGACTTTTTCCTGCCATATTTTCATAAGGATCACCCCGTTATCCTCTTCCAGACGAACACCATTAAAATATACAGAATTACTGAGTTTTGAAGGCTCCATCAACTTCCCGCCACTATTTGGCTGGGATTGATAGATTCCCCTGCTATTGACTAAATAAGCGTCCCCTTTGTACTTGCCGGGTATTTGAGCAACAATTGAGTTGAAATAATTGGAATCAACCGTAGCCCGGATAATCCATGCCCCCTCCCTCGACGTTTTTTTAACGGCAATAATAAAATGAGGTTTTTGGCGAAATCCCATGAAAACGTCGCTGATATATATCTCGCCGGTCATCACTTGCCTGAACCATTGCGTATCCTGATAATTTTTAGAAAGAAGATTGTAGGGTCCGGCATAAGCCAGATGTCGCCCCTGGTGGTCAATAATACCCAGATCAACAAAGCAGGGGAGTTTCTGATGAAGGGATTTAAATACGGTTTCGATGACACCCGGGCGGGTCAGGGCTTTTCTACCCATAGTATCGGCTAATTGTTGCAGGTCAAGGGTTCTTTCCATAAGAAAGCCGTCAACAATCATTTTCTGGTTAAGGACTTCCCTGCGCAGGGTGCCGAGCATCTGATCTTTTAAAACCGAAGACGCATAGTAATACAACCCGCCCCCAATCAGGATCATAGGAACAAAAGAGGCCGCTAAAAGAGCGGCCACCACCCTGTTCCAGGTTTTACGAAAAAAGGGGTAATCGTGGCGGGACCTGTTTGAGGTATGGGGCATCTTTGCCATGGCCTGTAATCTCTCCATGTCCAATTTTATAAACGTTGACAGCTATACTGTTTTAACCACTTTAATCGCTGTACAGAAGGACATCCTGCATCCGGACTATACCCATAACGACTTCATCCTTAACCACCGGCAGGCTTCGATACTTGCCGGCAATCATCTGTTGGGCAACATCGGATATAAAATCGTCGGGATGAACCGTCATGGATCTCGGGCGCATGATCTCATCAATTTTGGTTGAGGGAAGCAAATAGGGATTTTTGACGATTTCTTCCCATTCGACGCGAATTTCAGAATTGGATTTTCGGGCAATATTAACAAGATCCTGTTTTGCTACAAGCCCCTGCAGCCGATCTTTGTTATCGACGATATAAAGAGTTTCGGCCGTACTTACACATTTGTAAAAATTAAATAGATCCAGTGCTTTAATCAGGAGGTCTTCAGGGTATAGCCTTTTAAATGTGCATAGAATGATTTCCCTGACTCTTGTTCGCGGCCATAGTATGGGACGGCGTTTAATTCGCTCCAGTTTATCAGCCGCGATAATTCCGGCAGTAAGGACTTCAATATCACATGGTTTCAAAAAATAATCAAATCCACCTTCCCGCATTGCCTCGGTACCGGACGCGATATCAGCATGCCCGGTGAGCATGATTACCTGTATGTCCGGGGCAAGTTTTTTAATTTGCCGTAAAGTTTCGATTCCATCCATGCCCGGCATCTTAACATCCAGAACCACGACATCAAACCCGCCCTTTTCCTTTATCAAATCTACAGCCGTAAAACCGTTAAAGGCGGTTGTAATATCAAACCCCCTGGTCCCAAGCAGTTTAGCCAGGTTCGAAACAAACCGCTCTTCATCGTCCACAAGCAGAACCCGAATACCGTTATTCACGGAACCTCCTTTCGGTTTCAATAAACCAAAGAGCCGTAGATAAAAAAATGCACATCAAATTACGAGGTTACCATATCCAATACCACAGTCCCCAAGCCACCGGCAACCCTATTAAAAATACTATTAAAAGTGACCCGGAAATAACCATAGCAGTGGTTGCAACGCTTTTGGGCCTGTCTGTGTTTATTTTTTTTCGGGCTTTTTGACGGCATTCCGACAATACTTGTGATGGAATCATTTTAAGTGCCAGGGCGATACCAAGGGGCAGTATAACAATGTCATCCAGATATCCCAATACCGGAATAAAATCCGGAATAAGATCCATGGGACTCAATGCATAACCCACCACACAAAAAATAAAGACCTTGGCAAACCAGGGAACACGCGGATCTTTATACGCAAAGTATAGTGTATAAATTTCTTGTTTAAGCTGTTTGGCCCAGGTTCTTAATTTTTCGGTAAGTCCGACTTTTTTGACATTCTGATTATTCATGCCAGAAAAAGCACTATCCCGGAAAATATCAGCGAAACGAGCCAGATCGAATGACTGACCGGGCCTTTTTTAATTGAATTAAAATGGACGTCATCGCGTTTGTGGCCATGTTCACAGAGATACCGGACGTCCCTGGTGCCGATTTTGCGATCTGTTGTCTTAATTCTGCGTACCGTTGCATTGCATTGCCGGCCATCTGCATAGGAACAGGTGCAGGTCATACGGGCACCAATCAAAAAACTTACCAGGTTGAAGGCCCAGTTCCAAGTTATGGAGACCATCATAATGGACAAGAATATTAATATAATATGGGTTTGTGAAACGCCCAGATCCGCCAGGAAATTTCCCAGTTTTTCAGGCTCAAGCGGACCCTCGACATTCCCGAAAAGACCTAAAAAATAAAGAAAAAAACTGCCTCCCATGACCATCATTGTCGCCCCGAACTTAAATAGTCGCTGCTGGGCATAACTTTTTTTATACATTTTACATGGAATATCGGGGTCATACGCCTTTTTTTCCTGCATAATATATCTCCTACAGCTAAGGGAGTTGCGGGCCCCTCATCCAGCCGGAGCCCGCCTGAAAGTACAATAAATATTCCTGGAACAATCAGATTAACCACCCAGTCTTGCGATGACACCCGGGGCAATTTTCCAAAAACAGACCACGGCTACGAGGATGCAATAAGCGGGAACGATAATTTTCCACAGTTTTTCCGGAAACACCCGGGTCATATAAGGCGCCGCTATTGCCGAAAACATGGTGGCAAGCATCATGGATGGCAGGAGCAGGTAATCAATCTGGACACCACTGGTTAAAAGCGCCAGCCATACAATAATCGCAAAGGTGCTGACGGTCCCCTCCGATATGGCTGTAACCGCCAGCATACTCTTGACCGGAACACCGGACATCAGTCCGCCGATTGTGACTACCGGTCCGTATCCACCGCCGCCAACCCCCTTGTTAAATCCTGCAAGAGCTGCAAATCCCAACATTTTGCCTGGTTTGTAGGGTCGTTCCTTTCTGGACTGGAATGCGGAAATAGCGCCCATCATCAGCAGCAGCAGTGCTACATAGAGCTTGATCCAGATTTTATCAACACTTAAATATTTATAAACACTGACGATCGATATGGTCACGGCAATACAACCGACAACACCGATAATAAGCCACAGCTTAACGGTTTCCGACATGGGATTAAATTTCCATTCCACGTTTTCAAACTCTCTATGCAAAAAAGCCCCGACAAGACCTGCAACACCCTGTTGAATCATGACAACCGGCACAATCTGTCTCGGATCAAAGCCGATAACCAGCAGAATCGGTGTCAGCGCTGTTCCAAAACCCATGCCGGCCGAGGCATCCATAAATTCGAAAAATGCCGCCAGCAAAACAACGCTCCAGACAAGACACCATTGATTTCCGACAAGGCCGTGGGCTGTCACCCAGTCGGATTGAATGCGCACCGTTGGTCCAAATGGATTTTGGGCCAGCCAGATTCCCACCAGGAACACCAGAAAGAATACAAATATGCCGCCTAGTGCAGCCTTGATATGACGCCATTCCGGTATGAATCTTTCCATTATGGTTTTCTTTTCCTTTTCAAGGTCACGAGCCACTTCCCATCCCATACTCTGTTTTTTGTCTTCCATAATTTTCTCCTATTTGAATTTTGATAAATAGTGTTTGTCTGTTCATACTCAGTTATTTTCAGGATATGTGCCAATAGGATCAAAAAATGGAATTTTATGTTTAATATTCCTAACATGCTGATTTTAATTTAATATAAAAATATTTTATATTAAATTGATTTTTTTGCTGGTGATCTAACTGCCTGTAATACGATTTTTTTGTAAATAATCAAGTTACATTAAAATTAGAATGTGAAACACTTGGTTTACATGTTAATCACAAGGATACCCTGGTAAATTGTTACAAACAGAATATATAGTGTCCAGCCGGAACTGAGGATAGGCACTATATAACGTATTAGATACGAATGACCTTTTGCTTTTTCCCTGTTTTGGCGAAACAATCATATTTATGGCGTATATATTGCATAGAATGCGTTTTAGAATTAGAAAGTTTGCCGAAAGCTTTCCAAATAAATACAATGCGTGTAGGAGAATGTCGGCAACTGTAAACTGAGCTGTAAAAGGAGAAATACTTCATGATACTTCAATATGTACTTCTGATTATGGGATTTGCACTGCTCTATTTCGGCGCTGAATGGCTTGTTAAGGGGTCATCGAGCCTGGCTAAAAGTCTGGGCATATCGCCGGTTGTCATCGGGCTTACAGTAGTTGCATTTGGGACTTCGGCGCCCGAACTGGTGGTTAGCATTATTGCATCCATTCAAGACAAAAGCATGATTGCAGTGGGGAATGTTGTCGGAAGTAATATCTGCAACATCGCACTGGTGCTGGGTGTCGCTTCTTTTCTAATACCGATTACCTCAAATCCTTCGGTGGTAAAACGGGACTTCCCTTTGATGCTGGCCATATCAGTCTACCTGCTGCTTGTTTCCCTTAACTCGGAAATCAGCAGGTTTGAAGGGGTTACACTTTTCGCAGGAGTTATTCTTTACACATTTTATAATTTCTATATTTCCAAAAAAGAAGCATTGGCGGGGGGAAATAGCGTAAGGGCTGCTGAATTGGAATTGGAAGATATCGGCTATATTGAATCCAAAACAAAACAGATATTATTCATTGTTGCAGGCATTGCCGGAGTAGTAATCGGAGCACAGGTTCTGATAGACGCCGCCGTAATTATAATGAAAAAATTCGGGGTTAATGAAAAATTCATCGGACTTACGATTGTGGCCTTCGGGACTTCCCTTCCGGAATTGGCAACATCCGTTGTGGCCGCTCTGAGAAAAGAGATGGATATCAGTATCGGCAACCTGGTGGGCAGTAATGTGTTCAACATTTTAAGCGTAATCGGGGCCGCAGCCATTGTCAGGCCGATTCCGATCCCCGGGGGGTTCATCGAAAGTGGTTTGATCTTTGACTATGTGGTCATGATGTTTGTCAGTTGCCTGGCATGGCTGATGATGCGCAAAAATTTTACGGTCAGCCGGTCAAACGGTTTTATTCTTTTATGTTGTTATGTGAGTTATCTTGCTTATCTGGTATATACGACCTGACAGCAATGCAAAACAGTGCCTGAGAAAATATGTCGGGGTAATTAAATCGAAAAAATTTGAGATTGATATATGAAGTTATCGAGGGGCAAAAGGGTAAAAGATATAGTTCTTCCTTTGAAAGAAGAGATACCGATTTATCCATCTGTAACGATGACGGATCTGATTACCCGCGCCATTGAACTGATGGTAAAAAACGATCGAAAAAAAATCGCTGTAGTCCTGAACGATAAACCGGTCGGCATGGTTCGACTTGCCGATGCTTTCCGAAAAATCGGGCTGCTATCAGGTAAAGTTGGAAATTAAAAATTTAACTTTCATGCCTTTGTACTGTTGATAAACGCATTCAATTTTGGGCCAAGTTTATCAATTATTGCTTTGTATTCTGTCGCGTTTGACTCAGTTAAAACTTTTCTCCTGATGAGTTTTCGCAACCATGATTTGCAAACTCGTTTCATCCCTTCCTAATTTCAAATTTCAAACCGTGAACGGTTACCGTCACCTGCCCAGTTTATAGTCTTCGGCTTCGACTCCGGTTTCCTTCATCAGGCGATGCAGATACTGCCGTTGTATTCCGGCTGTTTCGGCCGCCCTGCTGATATTTCCGTTTGATTTTTTCAACAAGCCCTGGATAAACCAGACATGAAACTGCTGCAGCATTTTTTCTTTCGCCTCTTTGAAACTGAGGTGCGATATTTCCGGCTCCAAGCTGGATGAAAACTCAGACAGCTCCGAATCCAGGGACAAATCTCTCAAACCCAGCGTATCTTTGTGGCAGTAAATAACCCCGCGTTCAATAATATTTTCAAGTTCCCTGACATTGCCGGGATATTCATGCATCATCAGTGCCTGCATGCCGGCCGGTGAAAATAATTTTATTTTTTTATCATTACGCTTATTATATCTATCCAGAAAGTAGTGGGCCAGAAGAGGAATATCCTGGCTTCTTTCCCTGAGTGTCGGCAATTTAAATCGAAGAACATTTAAACGATAGTAAAGATCTTCCCGAAACGCTTTATTCCGAATATCTTCCTTCAGGTCATGATTGGTGGCGGCGATAAACCGCAAATCGGCCTTTTTGGTGTTTACACTGCCCACCGGCTTGTATTCACCCTCCTGCAACAGCCGTAAAAGCTTGGTCTGCATCAACGGGCTTAAATCACCGATCTCATCTAAAAACAGGGTGCCCTCGTGGGCCTCCTCGACCAGTCCTTTTTTATCCTTCCAGGCTCCGGTAAAGGCCCCCCTGACATGTCCGAAAAGTTCGCTTTCAATCACATTTTCGGGAATCGCAGTGCAGTTTACCGTCACCAGTTTTCGGGCACTGCGCCGACTGCCATAATGGATGGCACGGGCCACCAGTTCCTTGCCGGTTCCGCTGGCGCCGGTAATCAGGACTGTAGCCCTTGTGGGCGCAACCTGCCGAACACGTTTAAAAATTTCTTCCATAACCGGTGTCGCTCCAATTATGTCCGACATATCATCTTTCTCTACAAAGGCCTTTTTCAATGCCTGATTTTCCTTAACCAGCGTCTGCCATTCCATGACTTTTTCAATGGTGAGCAGAATCCGTTCCCGCCGGAATGGCTTGGTAATATAATCATAGGCCCCTTTTTGCGTCGCCTCCACAGCCGTTTCGATGGTGCCGTAGGCCGTCATGACCACGACAGATACATCCGATCCTATTTTTTTCAGATGTCCAAGCAACTGAATACCGTCCATTTCCGGCATTTTCAGGTCGGTAATCACCATATTAAACGGCTGGTTTTTGAACCGGTCCAAAGCCTGCAAAGGACTGGTTTCCGTTGTGACTTCATATTCCGTATCTTCGTTAATGATCCGTTTGAGCAGGGCCAGCATATCTTTTTCATCGTCCACGATTAATATTTTACCGCCCATTATCTCTCCTCCCTCAGCCTGACCAGCTTAACGGTAAAGGTTGTGCCACCCGGTTTTTCGGAAGTGCCGCCCGTCTGACTGACACAATCTAGGGACCCGCCGAACTTATTAACGATACCATAGCTTATAAACAACCCCAGACCGGTTCCCTCGCCTTCGGGTTTGGTTGTAAAAAACGGCTCGAAAATATGATCCATGTCATCGCTTCTGATTCCATGACCGTTATCTTTAAATTTAACCAGAGCCTGGTTCCTGTTCAGACTCGTCGTAATTGTCAAATTACCGCCCCTCGCCATAGCTGCAATGGCATTATTGATCAAATTCAAAAAAACCTGCTGCAACTGCCTTGTGTCACCCTTAACCAGCGGTGACCTTTCAGTCAATTCCACCGCAAGTTCAATCTGTTTCATATCCAGAGTATGCTGGACAACCTTTATAATTTCACTGATGCACAGATTTAAATTGGAATATTCGGTGATATCTTTTCCGATACGGGCAAAACTCAACAGATTTTCCACCACCTGTTTGCAGTGCATGCCCTGTCTTTCAATGGTTTTCAGGTCTTCATATTCCTGGGAGTCTTTTTCTTTTTTCCGGATCAGCAGATCGCAAAATCCTAAAATAACGCCTAACGGATTGTTGATTTCATGGGCCACGCCCGCGGCAAGAGTTCCCAGGGATGCCAGCTTTTCAGCATTAATCAATTGCCGCTCCAGGTTTTTGTTTTCCGTTATATCACGCGCAATGCACAAAATGGAGCCGACATCACCGGTCTCATCCTTTATGGGCATAAAGTTGGCGTTGAGGTATATGCGGTGATCATCCATCATGATTTCCAATTCGTCACGCACAGTTTTGCCGAACTTGTAGACCAGATCGATCAGTTTGAGATATTTTTCAGGCATATCTTCAGCAAAAAGGCTGGAAAAGCTTCGCCCTATAAACTCATCGGGGCACCCGCCGAAAAAATTGGCCGTAAACGTGTTCATGGAAAGAAAATTACCCTTGGGGTCCACCGTAAAGATAAAGTCCTCAGCGCTTTCCACCAGAGATCGATACTTACCCTCGGATCGTTTCAGTTCATCTGTCCGCCGGCTGACCTTTAGTTCTAGAATTTGTGACCATTGTATTTCAAAAAATAAAATAGCGCCACCACCAAGTAAAACAATAATGATTACAAGCCCTTGCAACAATAATTGCCGTCGATATCCTTTCTGAACCGCAGCCTCGATCTCCGAAACCGGCGCCACCACGGCCACCGACCAGCTTTGCATTGGATTTTGCGACACGCTCACCGGGTGATACGCGATCAATTTTTTAATCTCCCCGGAAATTCCGCGATGCCAGGCTGAGGTATACAACCCCGTTCCTTTACCGCCATTGAGCATCATATCCTGCTGAATATGATTGATGGTTCGGTAGGATAAACCGGAGTCTATTTTTTTTCTTATTGTAAAAGCATTTTGACCGATATAATCGGCCTTGGGATGGAAAAGAAAAAAACCCTTTTGATCCAGCAACCAGGCGTAACCGGTCCGGCCGGAGCGAATATTATTAATATAAGGGTTTAAAAACCAGGACAGATTTATATGAAAAACCAGGAGCCTTTGAGAATCGCCGGCCGGCGACAGGGCCATCATCAGACGTATACCGGACGGTTTTATAAGGGGTTGGGATACCCGGACCGATTTATGATCGTCAAAATCAATAGAGGAAAAATTATCATGTATCTCGCTATCGGCACCTTCCTTGGACCAATATCGATATGGTACAAAAATGTAGCTATGCTGCTTTTTCGGATCAATGATTTCTATTTTACTGACGCCGCTTTCCAGTATCCGGACAAAACTTTGCCGAATAATTTTAAACCAGGCGTCAGGCTCCGACGAACATGCAGAGATCTCTTCACCGACAAGAGTGATCTCCTTTTCCAGCCGATGCAACTCTCTTTCAATCAGATGTGCAATATGACCGGCAATCACTAATTGTTCTTCATTAAACTGCCCGGCTACAGTTTCCCGCAACGCTCTTTCAGACCAGAAACCCATAAGAATCGACGCTGCCAGCAGAATAAAGGTGATCAGTGATATAACGACAATAAACTTTTTTTTGATTTGAAATCGACGGGCGGTTTTCCTCCCGGAATCAGACAATAAAAAGCTTTTTTTTAAAAATTCAGCCATGACCAACCCGCCTGGATTTTAAAAAATACCCGTAACAGTTCACGGTTGTCGGTTCACAGTTCACAGTTTTTCTAATAAACTGTGTAATGATTGGCTTTGCTCATCGTTGCAGGCACTTTTCATTGTTCTTACCCCTGATTGCAATAAAATCAGGATTACAATTAAACTGCCGGCCGGGACTATATTTTGCAAGACCACTCACAGGTTAGAAATCATCATCTAACACCTTGCTGGGATACCGGATTAGTTCCTGGATTTTGGCGCTTCTGATTTTTTTGTCATGAATATCTTTTTTTTCAAAGGCGGCCGCCATTTTAATCAGCAATTCCTCGAATTTCATGGGCTTGAGCAGATAATCAAAGGCCCCCAGTTTCATTCCTTCAATGCTGGTTTCCACCGAAGCATGACCGGTCAGTAAAAGTACTTCGGCCAACGGCTGAATCTTTTTAATCTCTCTCAAGGTCTGGATACCATCCATCCCGCCGGGCATTTTAACATCCAGTAAAACCACATCAAACAATTTATTGTTCAAAACTTCGACTGCAGCCTCACCGGTTGTAACACCTTCTGCATCGATTTTTCTCTTTTGCAGCCGCTTGACGATGGTTTCCAGAAAATCGACCTCATCATCGACCACCAGCACTCTGAACATGTTCATCTCCCACCTCCCGTCAATATTGATCACTTCTTCTCAGGCAGCACAAGCGGCAGTTTTATCGTAAAAACAGCCCCCCCCTGCTTTGCCTCGCCAAATACAATTGAGCCGCCCAGTTTTTCGATGATATTAAAACTGATGGACAACCCCAGCCCGGTTCCCTTTCCCGTAGCTTTGGTGGTAAAAAAAGGATCAAAAATCTTTTTTTGATATTCCTTGGGAATTCCAGGACCGTCATCCCTGATTTTTATCACAACGTCCTGATTTTTCAGAAAGGTCGTGATTTCCACAAGGCCGTCTTTTCCAATTGCGTCCACCGCATTGTTTATCAAGTTAAGAAATACCTGCTGCAACTGGGCCTGATCACTGGCGACAACAGGCAAATCCGGCATCAATTTTTTATGGATACTGATATTATTGTCCCGGGCATGATTTTCCAGCAACGAAAGAGTCTGTTCCAGCACGGAATTGATATCGACATCATCCAGGTGCGGCTCCATCCGGCGGGCAAATCCGAGCATATTATGGGTTATTTTCCGTGCCCGCTCCACATGTTCTTCAATTTTCTCCACCGAAGCAACATATTCCTGCAGATTTTCGCTGTGCTGGAATTCCTCTTCCGACAGCAGATCCATCATCCAGCCGGCCTTTTCGCCGATGACAGCCAGAGGGTTGTTGATCTCATGGGCAATACCCGTGGCCATCTTGCCCAAGGCCGCCAGCTTATCGGTCTGTACCAACTGGGCGTTCAGCACACTCATCTCCCGGTCGGAATCTTCCAGACGCCTGACAATCATATGGGTGGTCAGCAGTGTCGTCAGGATAATACCAAAACATCCCAAAACAATGATCAGTATCTCCATATTCCTGGACATCAGCAGACCGCCCATGCCCCGGCAGGTCTCTTCGCTGATGATCAGGAGCCAGTTATTATTTTTCAGCCATGCCCCGGCGTAAAATTTCTTTTTGCCGTCTTTATCGACATGCCTCACAACGGTCGTTCCCTCTCCGAACTGTCGGGGATCAAGATCGCTTTTTTCCAAAATCATACCGTGAAATCGCGGCTGTGTTTCAAAAACCCCCTGTTTGTTGATGATAAAGGCATCTCCGGACCGGCCGGTCTGCCCGGTACGCACCAGAGAGTTGAATACGTCTGAGTCAATGGTGGCTCTGAGTATCCAGTTCTTATTGCCGGATCGCCCTCTAACTGCAACGATAAAATGTGGAAGCTGACGGAACCCCATGTAGACATCGCTGATAAACTCGCCCTTGCTCATCACCTCCCCGAACCAAGGCTCGCTATAATAATTCAAGCCCTCAAGTTTAAAGGGTCCGGCATAGGCCAGATGCTGTCCGGTATCGTCAATGACCCCCAAATCTACAAGCCCGAGGCCGTCTGTCCTGTGGCTCAGTACTTGAAACAAATGTGAAAGTTCTACCTGCCGCTGCAATTTCTCAAAGGAAAGGGTGTTTACCATGGTCGACAAGTTATTAACCCGCTCCTTCAAAAAAACATCGATAGCATTGGACTGGGACCGGGCCATCTGCCTGATCTGGTATTCAATACGCTGCTTACTGACGTTGACGAACTGACTATAGATCATCCATCCCAAAACCACCAAGGGCGTAATGGCCACAGCCAGCGTAATGGCAACGATCCTGAGCCGCAGTTTTTTATAGACCAGTTTTTTCATAAATTTACCTGGCACTGCTTGAAATTTTGCTAAAATGTCAGCAAACGCCAATACCCGAAAACAGCCCAGAACCAGAGTACCAGCCAGGCCAGTATGGTGACCGGCAGACCGAATTTAACAAAATCCATCACTTCCAGCAACCTTTCTCCGGTTTCAGGGTCCCTGCCCATGCCGAAACAGATGGCATTGTTGGGCGTACCTACCACTAAAAAATTGGCAAATGACGAAGAAAAAGAGGTGATCAACCCAACTTTCCAGACACTTACATTGGCCAGTGTGGCCATGGGAAGGACAATGGGGCCAAGGGCCGCCACGGTGGCGCCGTCGCTCATAAAATTGGTCATGACGCCGGTGAGAAGACTAACGCCTATCACCAGACCGTCTCCCTGTGTCAGAAAATCGGGCAAAAATCCTACAAACGAATTGGCCAGCCAGAGGGCTCCGCCGGTAAACTTAAGGCCGACCCCCATGGCACAGGCGGCGGCATACAGCCCCACGACATCAAAGGCCACACCATCCTGGATATCTTCCCACCTGACAATGCCGCATAAAAACATGGCCATCACCGCATAAAGCGTCGGTCCCCCCAGGCCGGATTCCTCACCCAATATAATCCAGCCGATGATCAGCAAAACCAGGATACCGGCCATCGTGGCTTCCCTGCCCCCGAATTTCGGCATATGTTCCACTTCGGCCCGAACAATTTCACTGGGGTTCATACCTTTAACCTGAAATTTGGGTTTACAGCGGAGATACATATAGGCTCCTATGATCACGGACATGAGCGGCACAAAGGGCATACCGATTTTCATCCATTCCAGAAAACTGATGGGAGCACCGTATTCCATCAGGTATCCCACCATGATGGCATTCCGCCCCCCGGCCGCCGGTGAACCGGGGCCGCCGTGGTTGGCTGCAAAACAGACTCCCAGCAAAAGGAAAATCGCCAGGGCTCTGTCTTTTTTAACACCATACATATTGCAGGTTACCTTGTAAATACCCATCAGAACAGGAATCAACAGGGCCACCAGGGCGTGTTCGGACAAAAAACCCGCCGACATTGAAAGCAAGGGCAAAAAAACAAAGGCAAACGCCCTGGTACTCTTGATTCTGCTTAAAAGAATCAATCCGATCCGTTTGTCCAACCCGGTCTTGGCCACCCCGACGGCCACCGCCAGAATTCCAAAAATAAAAAATACGGCATCCTTCATATATGCCTTGGAAATTTCATTTACAGGCAAAATACAAAAGAGGTATAACATGACCCCCACCATGATATCCGTGGCCCCCAGGGGCAGGGCCTCGGTGCCCCATAGAAAAGCGGCCAGAAAAAGAATAGCCACCATGATCTTGGCCAGATGGGCAACCTCTTCACGACTCATCAACTTTTCTTTGGTCCGGGTCGCTACAACCGGTTGCGTCTCCTTTTGCGCTCTAAAAGCCGCCGGCCTCAATTTCTGATTTACAGTATCTGCTATGGTCGCGCAATCCCGGCCCAACTGATACCCCGGCGGATTGACTATGCCCACCATGTCAAGCATATTTTTCGGTGTGGGTGCAAGCACCAGGGCAGCAAACACCACAGCGGCGCTAATGAACAAAAGAGGCTTATAACCCGGCCGGCTCTTCAAAATCCATGCTCGACTCTGTTTCCCGGCAACTGATGTATAATCCGACATGTACCCTCCTTACGTACTTTTCCAATATCCACTTGTAATAAAATCCCTTGTTGAATCTTTCCGCCATTGATTACAGGCTTTATCTCTCTGAATCCCTGATAATTTCACGTGGAGATTTCATCAGATGGCGCATGCGGGCCACTCGTATTTTCTCTTCCATGTGCTCTCTTTTTGCATAAGCCTTTTCCGCTTTGCTGACGATTTCCTCAATATCGGCGGGTTTCATCAAATAATCCGTGGCGCCTGATTTCAGACCGTCTATTGCAGATTCAACCGTGGCATGCCCCGTCAGCATGATGACCTCGATCATTGGAAATTGCCGCTTGATCTCTTTCAACGTGGCTATACCGCCCATACCCGGCATCTTGACATCCAGTATCACCACATGAACCTTCTCGACCTTTAACCGCCCCAGGGCCTCGGCCCCGCCGGATGCCGTAAGGACATCATACCCTTTGCGCGCCAGAAGCTTTTTGGTGGTTTTGAGATATCTCTCCTCATCATCAACCAGCATCATTCTCATTGCTTCCATTTTTTCTCCTCGTTCTCTTTTTATTGCAACCGGATATCAGGATCGCTTTTCCGTCTGCTCCCCCGGCATCCCAGTAAGAAGTATAATGAATCACAGCATAAACCATTGATTAATGTGTTTTACAGCAATCTCTGTGCCAATAGTAAGACAACCTTTTGATCATTGGTTAAACCTGATATATTAAATAATTATATTTTTTTTTACGAAATTTAACAGATAAATTTTACAGCCGGGCTTGTCGGTATTTTTTACAATGTGTAAAGCGGTGTCCGACTGTAAAAACGGCGTTATATAGCGCTCAAAGAATTATTTGGCTACCCCGTTTTTCAGGGATTTCATGCACGGGCAAAATAATAATTTGAATACATTTTCGTATCTTGTTGCGATAATAGTCTGCGACATCCGCACTGACCATAAGACATCAAACTGACGGATTTTGAGAGTCAGACAATCCGAAATTTTCAGGCAGGCCTTCGCATTATCCATTCTCTAAATTTAAAGATTGAACAGTCGGCCATGTCAGGCCGGAAATTTTGGTTTCATGCAAATTCCGGAAAACTGATCCTGTCTCACGAAGTTTTCGTACTTCTTGACAAAAAATATTTCCTATTTTATTTATATATATTTCACAACAGCCGGGGGAAATAATGATCACCTCCATAATCCTTAAAAAACTCAAAAATTCTTTTACTGATCTGCTGCCCATTATTCTTGTTATCGCTTTTTTTCAGATTGTTGTCCTGAAGCAACCATTACCGCAAATGGGAGAAGTCCTTTTCGGAGCTCTTCTTGTGGTGGCCGGTCTTACCTTGTTTGTTCAGGGGCTGGAAATGGGCCTGTTTCCCATCGGTGAGACAATGGCCCATGCCTTGGCCGGAAAGGGCAGCCTCTTCTGGCTCCTTAGCTTTGCCTTTGCCCTTGGTTTCTCAACCACCGTGGCAGAGCCCGCCCTCATAGCCGTGGCTTCGGAAGCTGCAGAAATTGCCGGTCAGGAGGGCCTTATTGACC
>Ga0075121_1000799_pt1 | contig 20962 bp, 15 predicted proteins | sample AntAceMetag02UKG_FD_69793 | JGI IMG/M metagenome (GOLD analysis project Ga0075121, IMG submission 69793) | Saline lake microbial communities from Ace Lake, Antarctica - Antarctic Ace Lake Metagenome 02UKG | ecosystem: Environmental > Aquatic > Non-marine Saline and Alkaline > Saline | place... | reverse complement strand
AATAACTTTAGCACTTTTTTCTGAACAAACAGAATGGAAAAAGTAAAGCCAAGTCCAATAAAACAAAAGAAAATGCCTGTAAAACGAATATCAAAATGAAATTTTTGAGTTAAAATCAAGGGTATAGACGTGACAAAAAAACACCACCCTATATTTAACATAAGAAATATCAGGCCAAGTCTTCTTACCCTTGAATCTGTAAAAATAAAAAGAAAAGAAGAAAAGACTTTTGCCAGTTTGATTCTTGCTTGTTTGTTTATCTTATAAGTTTCACTAAAAAGTAAAAAGAGTAACACCCCGTTAAAAAATGCCAGTAAAGCGGCTATCCAAAATGGTGTTGTTACAGAAAACCACCGAATATAACTACCATCTGAAGTAAACCCTGAAATTATAGGACCGAGAATCATCCCTATAGACACAGCAAATGTGATCCAGCCCATATTGCGTGCTTTTAATTCCGGTGTGCTAATGTCCGCCGTAGCAGCCTGGGCTATATCATAACATCCACCAAAAAACCCTGAAAAAAAGCGGCTAAAAAAGAAAAGAAAAAGCGACCCTGTAGATATTGATATCGCAGATAAAGCATAGCTTGCTCCTGTCATAAAAAGGCATATAGATAAAATTTTTCTTCTTCCAAACCTATCTGATAATTCGCCAAGATAAGGTGTCCCAAAGAAAGCACCAATAGGCCACAGAGAAAAAGCAAGGCTATAATAAATATATCGTATATGGAGGCTTGTGTTAATGTCTATAAATGAATTACTGCCAGATATAAACAGTGATGACAAAAGAGGAAAAATCAGTCCAAACCCCATCATATCTATTACAACTGTCAACATTAGAGTTGCAAGTATATAACCATTGGATTTGTAAGGTTGGACAGTTGTTTTTGACATTTTTTTGTACATGGGAAATAGTTAGTTTTTACGAATAATCCACTTATCTTTGTTCACGCCAAGGTACTCGATAATATCATCAGATTCGAGCATTGGTTTTCCATCAATAACAAGACATGGCACCTGAGTTTTTCCACTAATTTTTAGCAGTTCTTCTTTGAATATTTTTTCCTGTCTAATATCCTGCAGAATAATACTATGTTTTGTTTCTGGTATAAATCTCAGTACTTTCTGACAGAACGGACAGCATTCCATATAATAAAGTTGCAATTTCATAATTAATTCTTTCTATGTAGAGTATTAAAATTGTAATAATTTGTTATTTATAGTAACACAGATTGTGATAAATTCCTTTCATAAAAAAAATAAATTCCAATAACGACATGAAGACCTGTAACTATATCAATTGCAAAAAACTAACAATAGAATATAATTACAAAAAGTTAGCTATTACAATTTTTTTTCTTTAACATACTGAAGAGGCATTATAATTAGAGCTCTTAAATAAATACTATTAAGGTGAAAATATGTATTACATTGGAATTATGTCGGGAACAAGTCTGGATGGTATTGATACTGTGCTTGTAGAGGATATTGAAGGTTCTCTTAAAATGGTTGATTATGTAACTGTTCCCTTTGATAAAGAATTGAAGGAAAAGCTTATTCAATTAATTCAGACTTTTGAAACCAATCTTGAAGATTTAGGAGAAATTGATTCAAGGTTGGGTATCTGCTATGCCGAATCAGTAAACATGCTGCTCAAAAAGGCAAATATTAAACCTGTAGAAGTTTCTGCTATTGGATGTCATGGCCAAACCGTATTTCATAAACCGCGTGGCAAATATCCGTTTACTACCCAATTGGGCGATAATAACAAGGTGGCAGCCTTGACTGGAATCAGAACCATTGGTGATTTTAGAAGAATGGATATGGCTTTTGGAGGAGATGGTGCACCACTTGCACCTGCTTTTCATCATGGATATCTTAATTCAAACAGCTCTAAAAGAGTGATTCTTAATCTTGGTGGAATAGCTAATATTACAGTACTTGGGAATGACAATAATATACTGGGGTTTGACACAGGACCAGCGAATTGCCTTATGGATTTATGGATTCAGAAAAAGAAAAATATGAAGTATGATAAAAATGGTTCATGGGCGGCTTCAGGAGCTGTCCATGAAGAACTTCTAAACAATCTTTTGTCTGATGAGTACTTCAAATTGCATCCACCTAAAAGCACAGGTAAAGAATTGTTTAATCTGAATTGGCTGGAACCTAAATTAAAAAACTTTTCCGACATATCTCCGGAAGATGTACAGGCAACTTTATGTGACCTGACAGCCAAAACAATAAGTAATATGATAATTAAATTTGCTCCTGGAACAGATGCTGTTTATTCATGCGGAGGCGGAGCATATAACGAATATTTTCAGGGTAGATTAGGGCACTATCTACCTGGGGTATTAATTAGTACTACAGATGAGCTGGGAATACCGGTTCAATGGGTAGAAGCAATTGCTTTTGCATGGCTTGCTAGACAGAGAGTCAACAAACTACCGGGAAATATCCCCAGCGTGACCGGTGCCTCAAAAGAAGTTCTGCTTGGAGCTGTATATGAGTGTTGATAAAATCATTAAAAAAGATATAGCAAATGGTTATCCTGGGTGTGTTCTTGTTGTTTTGAAAGACGACCATATTATTACAAGGTCAGAATATGGTTTTAAATCAAGGTATGACAAGAATGGTGCTGAACTTGACCATCCAGAAAAAATCAAGTATGATACAGTTTTTGATTTAGCATCAAACACTAAGATTTATGCAACAGTCTTTGCAGTGATGAAACTTGTGTCTGATGGTTTACTTGACATTGATAAACCTGTAAAACACTATATCAGAGAATTTGCTTACGATAATGTAACTGCACGGCATCTACTTACCCATTCATCCGGATACGGCCCTGAAATATGGTTTTTTCATGACAAAAACATGTACGGTAAAAAGTTTTATTCTCATGATAGGGGAAAAACCATTGAACTACTCCTAAAAGAAGCACCACAGGAATATATTCCAGGCGAAAAATCAATTTATTCTGATACGGGGTTCATGGTATTAGGTTTATTAGTGGAAAAAATATCGGGTTTGAGGCAGGACAAATATCTTACTAAAAACATTTATAACCCTTTAGGGCTCAAAAAGACACTCTTCAACCCCCTGAATAATAACATTAAACTTGACGATATTGCTGCAACAAGTTTCGGAAACACATGCAATAATACTCTCGATTACCCCAAGATCAGGAAAGATGTTATCAGAGGTAAAGTACAAGATGAAAAGGCGTATTATTCTATGGGGGGAGTAGCAGGACATGCCGGATTGTTCTCTACAGCCAATGAAGTAGCTATTCTTGCTCAGTTGATCCTTAATAAAGGTGTTTTTAAAGCAACAAGAATTTTTAAACAGGATGTAGTCCAGGAGTTTCTAAAACCCTCCACTCCTGATAAATCATTTGGGTGCGGTTGGAGAATACTGTGTGATGAAAAATGTAGAAACATGGCAGGTGAATATGTCAGCAGCGAAGCGGTTGGACATACCGGGTTCACCGGTACTGTTACTGTAATAGACATGAAGTATAATTTGGCTGTTATTATGCTGACAAATAAGATACATACACAATGCATTCATCGCCAGGATTATATTGGAAACCAGTTTAATACTGGAAAATATCACCCTGTAATATCAGAAATTTACAAAACATTGAATCTGACTTCTTAAAGCATAGGTCTGTCATCACATATAATATTTATAAATAGTAAAAGAGGTATCGTTTATGATAAAAAGAAAATATTTTTTTAATATGCTAGTCTTTGCCGCGTTATCAGGTGGTTTGTCTGGATATATGCTGGGGGTAATTTCAGGAATATTGCCTATCTTAGAAAACAGCTATGGGTTTACAAGTGTGCAGATATCCCTTGTTGCAGGATCAATACTTCTAGGGTGTGTAATAGCCAGTATTTATACAGGTGTATTAAACGACTATATCGGTAGAAAGAAAGTAATGATCATTACTTTTCTTCTGTACATTATAGGTACACTTGGCTTCCTGTTTTATAGTACGTTTAATTCAATTTATATATTCAGACTTATACAGGGAATAGGTTTTGGTATGGCTGTTATAGTTGTGCCTGTTTACCTATCTGAAGTTGCAACAAAAAACAACAGAGGAACAATAATAACCACTTTTCAGCTGTCTCTAACCGGAGGAGTGCTTGTATCAAACCTTATTAACCTGCTCCTGGCTATAGACTTAAACTGGCATCTTGTTGTAGTCATAATGCTTATACTATGCCTAGTAACTTTCTATTATGTTTTTACCCTTCCTGAATCACCAAGATGGCTTTATAATCATGTAAGTCTAAAAGATGCAAAAAAGGCTCTTGCATGTTTAAATGAGAAGTTTAATAACCATTTGGTATGGGACGAAATCAATGTTCCAATAAATAAAGAAAAAGTAAATGTCAAAGAAATACTAACCAATAAATTATACTATAAACCTATTTTAATTGTAACAGCAGCAGTATCATTAACCCAATTGTCCGGTTATAATGCTTTTATTCAGTGCAGTGTTTCAATACTGAAAGATAGTGGAATTAACTCGGAAATTGTTGGGTTGCTTGGAGGCGTTTCAATTACAGCAATTAATTTTCTTGCAACAATCCTCACGCTAATACTGGTTGAACGCATTGGACGTAAAAAAATACTAAAAATCGGCACCTTTACACTGCTGATTGTACTTCTCAGTCTAAGTTTTCTTAACTTTGCACTACCAACCGGTATTCTCAAAGGTTATATAACACTTCTCGGCATTGTTTTAGTCGTTGGTTTTTTTGCGTTTGGACCGGGTGGTGTAATCCTTGTTCTCTGCACAGAATTACTCCCCAATCAAGTCCGTGGCATTGGCCTTTCGATAGCCTTTACAATAGGCGGTCTAGTAGGTATGTTTTTTGTTTCAGCATTTCTGCCGTTAAGCAAGATTATAGGATTTAGTGGATTATTTCTGCTTATAGCATTTTTTACATTCTGCTATGTTCTGATCTCATTCATTATACCGGAAACCAAAGGTAAAACCCTAGAGGAGATAGAAGAAGAATTCAGCAAATAACAGGATGAGACAAGATAAATCTTGCTTTTGTCTATTTGTTATATCGTGTTAGTTAATTTCATTGACTAATGAGTATGTTTAAAAGCAAATAACAGTAGGAGAAAACTTACATTTCTCCCAAAATTCTCTTCATCCTTAATCTTAAGACAGGGAATTTTACAGGTTTCACTATATAATCAGCTGCACCAAGCTCAAGACATTCTACTTCGAATTTTTCTTCATTTCTGGCTGTCAGAAAAATTAAAGGTACATGTATCTTGTGAGATTTCATTATTTTCAATAATTTTACCCCATCAAGATTCGGCATATTTATATCACTTATTATAAGATCAAATTCATTGTCTCCCAATAGTAGAAGTGCATTCACGCCGTCATCTACAACTTGCACATCATATCCCTGTTTTTTGATATAATGCTGCAGTAAATTCCTTACATTTACATCATCATCGATAAGAAGTATTTTCTTTTTCCTATTTGGATCTGATTTTTTTTCATCTTCTTTTTCAGAAGAAACACTCTTCTTTTTCGGTGTGGGCTGAACCGGTTCAGCTGTTTGAATTACAGTTTGGGCAGGTTCACTGTCAGAAAAAGCAGAAGTTCTACCAAGTATTCTATTGCGTGAATCTATAACTTGTTCTTTCTCTTCCCTTAGAACCTGCTGATAAACATCGTCAACGGTGAAAACTTTATCCCGCAATTTATCTAAAGCATTGTCAACAATAAGGTATGCACCCTTTGATCTTAGAAAGTTTCTTATTTCCAAAACAGAAACTCCTTCTCTGATATGTTTAGCTATCTCTGGTGTAATCGTCAATATTTCATATACACCCTCCCTGCCGTGGTAACCGGTATTATTACATTTCAAACACCCGTTGATTATAACCACTTCGGAAGGGATATCGTCTGTAAACGGTTCTAGAAGTTTCACGTCTTTAGGTCCAATATTTACTATTTCTCTACAGTACCGACATGGCTTTTTAATAAGCCTCTGCGCAACAATACCAATAATTGCATCTGCCATAGCTGCCCGCCCGACTCCAAGCCTTTCAAGTCTAAACAACGCTGCTACAGCATTTTTTGTATGCATAGTAGTCATCGTTAAATGGCCGGTACTAGAAAAGTCAATAGCCATTTTAGCCGTATAATCATCCCTTGTCTCACCAAGGAACAACACATCAGGGTCCTGTCTTACTATTGATTTCAAAAGTTTTTCAAAAGTAACACCTCTTTTTAAATTGATCTGCTGCTGATTTGCATGAGGAATCCTATATTCCACCGGATCTTCCACTGTACAAAGACTTCTAGCAGTACTATCTATCGAACCAATCAAACTATAAATCGTCGTTGTTTTACCTGAACCTGTCGGCCCAACAACCAATATGAGTCCGCTTGGTGTTTTAGCAAGGTCCACTATATTTCGCGTCTGGTCTCTTGTCATTCCAAGATCGCCTAATTTTAATATTTTTGCGTGCGGTTCCAGCATCCTGATAATCATACTTTCCCCATCAGGTGTCGAAGTAGTAGCTAGTCGTAACCTAAACGCTCTTTCGCCTACTTTAGTATCAACACTACCGTCCTGCGGAAGAAGTTTCTCTGATATATCAAGCCCCCCTACAGATTTAAAATGATTTAATATCATATTACCTGTAGCTCGTTTTACTGACAAGACGTCCTGAAGTTCACCGTCAACCCTAAAACGGACGGCAACAGTGGATTGTTTAGATTCTATATGAATATCACTTGCACGTTCCATAACAGCTTTATAAATAATCTTGTTGGCAATATACTTTACTGGGTTAGGATATTGAGCGAGCTCTATGTCAAGTTCAACCTCTTTTTCCCCAAAAATAACATCCTCGCCATCACCCTGCTCATGATCCATACTAAAAACTACTTCGTTTTCCTTGGATCCCATTTTATTAGTCTCTTTAAAGAAAGATAATACATTTCCAGGTTCTGTTATAAAAATCCTGTAATTATTACCTTTAGAAACCTGGTCCAGTGTATCAATAAGTTCCCAGTTAAACGGATTAGACAACACAAAATCAGTCCCGGCGGCATACGTCTCCTTTATTGGTATAACAAGATTAGCTCTGCAAAACTGAGCACCCAGAATTTCAGTATTTAAAGTTCCGGGAATAATAACCTGTAAATATTTCACATGAAGAAATGCTGCTATATACTGTGCCATATTCCTATCATTAATTTCAAGCAGTTTTGCCACATTGTACGGTTGAGATAAATCAAAGCCATCAATTTTTTCTTTTGTTTCTTCATCGAAATTAAGTTGGTTTTTAAGAAAGTCATTAAACTTGTCAAAATAATCAGCTGTGAGTACCTGCCCCAACGGAATAGCACCATTAGCGACCTGAATCCATTCAAAGCTTCTCGTCAGATTTATCCATACTTTGTCAAGGAGAGTCTTTTTTTTAATTGGCTTTTGAATATAATCAGAAGCGCCCACCTGAAAGGCCTTAGCTTTATCTTCCAGCTCATCGAGGGCGCTTAAAAATACAATAGGTGGATGATAATCAGAATCCTCTTCCTTCCTAAACTCTTCACAAAATTCATAGCCATTCATATCGGGCATAAGAATATCAAGTAAAATGAGGTCAGGCTTTTGAGTACTTATAATGTTTTTTACATTATTGGCATTGTCCGTAGTAATAACATCATAATTTTCTGCCATTAAGAAGGTTTTTATTAGACGCTGACATTCCGGATCATCATCAATGCTCAAAATTAAAGGTTTTTTTATGCTCATAACTTTATGTGGTCGCTGTTTCTATCTAAAATAGTTTTATGTATACCGGAGGTATTTTTATTTTGGGTTTATCGCCAAAGGACAATTAAAATTTGTGGGGGTTTTACACTCAATTTTCATTATTCTTTTCCGAAAAATATTTCATTTTGGGTATAGTAAACAAAAAGACAAACTTACTGCTTTTCATATACAAGATGGACTTTCCCAATATATTCAGTGAGCTTTTCAACTTCTTCTTTAATTACTTGAATATTCTTATCTGTACCGGCCTGTTCAAGCGCTTTTCCAACTTCAGAGATGAAAGCAAATCCATAGCTGCTTCCGGTACCTTTCATATTATGGCCATATCTGTAAATGAATTCGAAATCACCTTGAGCTATTGCATCGGGTATTTTTTTGCCACCACTTTTTATATTTTCAAGATACTCAGGAACGATACTTTCTATATCTTTATCTAACGTTACTGTTATTTTATCTTCTTCTTTTGGCGTTTCTTCTGTATTTGCCTCTTCAGAATCAGCATCAGTCAAAAGACTAAAGATATCCTGGAGATCACCTTTTTTGATAGGCTTTATTAAATAACCATCATAGCCAACATCAAAATTTTTCTCCATTTTTTCAGTTTCATCTTTTTCAGAAACCATTATTATTAAAGCCTGTTTGTCGCTATTTTCTCCTTCAATGCTTCTCATTTCTTTAACCGCAGTAAAACCATCCTTTTCAGGCAAAATATCTGTAACAAATAAAAGATTATATTCTTTTAATTTAAATTTATCTATAACTTCTGCACCATCTTTTGCTATATCCAGTTGACATCCATAGCTATCAATCAATTTTTTAGCTGTTTGACAAAATGAATCATTACCATCCGCATAAAGAATATTCAGAGAAGATATTTCATTTTTTTCATTACTCATGTATAAACCAACCCTTCAAGATAAATTTTCCCGGCTATTCAACAGCCTGTCCTGTTGACTAACTGGGAGGACTTGTTTTTTTGTCTTTTTATGTTTTGTTGCGCGGACTAATCTTTTTGACTATTAATACGTTAAAAATCAATTTTCTGTACGTTTAAAGCCAATATTAAGTTCCAATAAACGTAATACTAAAATCTAATCTTTTTATTGATATTTTACAAGCCGTAACGTACTATTGATTTAGTCAATTATACGAAAACTCATTAAACCGTAAACATTTTGCACTTTTGGCTAATGTTTTTTTTAGATACTAATATATATTACGGGATTATAAATGTATAATTTAAAAACCAACACCAAGTTGAACTTGTTTTATTCTTTTCATTATAGTTCAGAAATTTTAGGTTGGTATTTATCGCATACTGAGCACTAAATTCTCAATATCATTAAACAAAAAACATATACCCAAACAATTTACAGGAACTATAAATGCTGCTGACTATTCTAAACTATCTCTACGTAGGCTTCTTTGTACTTTTCTTTTTTGGCTTCTGCATATTCATACATGAACTGGGGCATTTTCTTGCTGCCAAATGGCGAAAAATGCATATAGTTGCGTTTTCAATAGGTTTCAAAAAAATATGGGGGTTTACCCGTAATGGGATAGAATACAGGATAGGATGTCTGCCTTTCGGCGGTTATGTGGATATACCGCAGCTTGAAGCATCGGATTCATTGGAAGATCAAAATGGGAAAAAACTTCCGCCAATAAAACCGGTTGATAGAATAATTGTTGCTTTTGCCGGACCTTTATTTAATGTCCTTTTCGGTTTTGTGCTGGCTACATTTCTGTGGATACACGGAATACCACAAGTCAGTCCTAAAATGAATTCTATTAAAGTAGCTGAAATCACTCAAAACAGCCCTGAATACCGAGCAGGTTTAAGAAAAGGTGATGACATAGTAAGATTTAACGAACAAACCTTTTATACCAACTGGAATGGTTTTATTCAGAAAACTATTTTTACAATTGGTGATGTCAATCTTGGCATTAAAAAAGGACAAAACATAGAAACAATTAGTTACAGCCCGGCTATCAACCATAATGTTTTTCCTGAAATGGCAAAAGAAGGACTGCCGTACCCTTTTTTCAAACCTGAAATACCTATAGTAATCCAAGTCGCTAGCAACTCCCCTGCAGCAAAGGACGGTTTAAAATCAAAAGATAGAATAATAAAAATAAACGGTGCCACGATCATTGATTATAAAGATTATACAGTTGCACTTGATAAAAGTAACGGAAAAGCGATGGATTTAACAATTCTTCGTAACGGGAAAGAAATATCACTTAAAATAACCCCCAATGCATATGGAGATGGAAAGAAGTATCTGATTGGTATTTCGTTTAACCCTGAAACATTACCAATTGCCGTAGAAAATATAAGAGAAAATTCACCGGCACAGAAGGCAGGTCTCAAAGCAGGAGATACTATTTTAAAAGCAAATGACATTACCCCCGAAAGTATAAATCAGTTTACAAACATTATTAATAACAGTAAAGGCAAACTGGTAAATTTCCTCGTTAGAAGAGATGGCAAAAACCTTAACATCGCTATTACCCCTAAGTTGTACTATTTCATAAAAGGTGCCTCAGTCCAATATTATGATCATACCAATCCATGGCAGCAGTTTATAAATGTTATTCAGATGAGTTATAAATCACTGCGCGGTATATTTTCTGATGAAAGCAGAATCAAAGCAAAACACCTGAGTGGCCCGATAGGTATTGTTACTGTTATTGGAAAAGCTGTTTACCATGGTTCTGTAGTATATGCTTTAAATATTATTACATTAATTACGTTCAGCCTGGCACTGATAAACCTTCTACCACTGCCGGTCCTGGACGGGGGACATATTTTAATATCAATAATAGAGATAATAACAGGCAGAAGTTTACCGACACGTCTTCTACAGCCTATCTGTATGGCTTTTGTAATCCTGCTTATTACTCTGATGATTTTTGTAACATTCAATGATGTAAACAGAATCACAAATTTTACAAAATATTTTAAATCAGAAAAGAAAGAAGCACCAATAGGTAATAAGGCAAAAAACTTGCAGGAAACACCCATTCCCGCCAAATAGGAATAATGAAGAACCCACCCCTTAATCCCCTCCCAATAGGGGGACAAATGAGGCAGGTAATCCGCACTGAGAATGGAGATAAATCTCGAAAAAACAGTATTAATAATGAGACAAAATAGAAGAATATCCAGTGTCGTAAAAGTTGGTAGCGTTTATGTTGGAGGCAAACATCCAATATCTATTCAATCAATGACTAATACCGACACAAGAGATGCCAAAGCAACCATCGCACAAATTAGAGAATTAGAAGAAGTCGGTTGTGAAATTATTAGGATAGCCATACCGGACAAAAATGCCGCAAACAATATTAAGAAAATTGTTCAAAGTTCCTCCATCCCTATTATAGCAGACATCCATTTTGACCACAAGCTTGCTCTTGTCGCAATTTCGGCAGGAATACACTGCATCAGAATAAACCCTGGCAACATAGGCTCGAAAGATAATGTTAAAGCTGTAGCCGAAGCTGCCGGAGAAGCAGGAATCCCAATACGCATCGGCGCTAATTCAGGCAGTCTTTCCAATAATTTTAAAATTAGTAAAAAAAATGATTCTTCTAAAACAAAACCAGAAATACTTGCGGAAGCACTTATAAATAGTGCATTAGAACAATGCAACCTCTTGGAAAGCTATGGCTTTAAAGATATCAAGGTATCACTAAAAGCATCGGATGTTCTAACCACAGTAACCGCATATCAAAAATTTGCAAAAAATACAAACTATCCGTTGCACCTCGGCGTTACAGAAGCCGGGACTCCTTTTCACAGCACGGTTAAATCGTCCATAGGTATTGGTTCTCTCCTTCTAGACGGAATAGGTGACACCATACGTGTAAGTGTAACAGGCAACCCCATAGAAGAAATAAAAATAGCAAAGGCAATACTTGAGAATACAGGTCATATACTCCCCTGCCCCGAAATCATTTCATGCCCAACATGCGGCCGTACAGAAGTAAACCTTTTAGACATTGTAACAAAAGTAGAAAATGAAATCGAGGCTATTAAGCAAAACGGCCTAAAATTCAGACCTTCAAAAATAGCTATTATGGGGTGTGCTGTAAATGGGCCTGGTGAAGCTAAAGACGCCGACATCGGAATAGCAGGCGCCGGAAAAGGAAATTTTATCATTTTCAGAAACGGCAAAACGATTGGAGCTTTTAGCGAAAAAGAAGCATTCACCCATTTTAGAAAAGAAATAGAAAAACTGCTTATAACACCAAATTAATCCTTCTTTTATCACTCTATTATCCTATTAACTATAGTATAATTTCGGATTTAATAAATCCTAGCCCAAGTTATTATCATAGCGCTTTTTTTTGCCTTTCCTATTCTTTCCCGAATATCAGACGATTTTTTCCATAGAAGGCTTTCAATACTACGAGGCTGAAATGGAGTTTTTCTGGCTGTGGTATTCCAAACATGGAACATTTTATGCATCTTCTGCACTTAGTGAACTAAAACTCATAAATTAGGCTCAACTTTAGTATTTGGTAAATTGTAAATTTTAAGAGTAAAATATTCTTTATCTTTGAATCCGTAAGCCTGCCTTATAATCCATCTTACTTTGTAGTTAAAGCCTTCCATTCCTGCATTTGAGAGGGCATCAGTTTTCCAGTAAGCAATTATTCCTGATAGATTTATTTCTATCGCCTTATACATTTCAATAAGTTCCTTAAATTCTGTTTGTCTTACAATCGAACACCAGTTTTTAAATGCAGCCTCTGCTTGGGAATTATTTTTTGTCATGAAATATATACTTCTGAGTGTTTCATTTATCAAGTTCGTTGAAAGTTCTTCTCAAATTGTCAAGTAGCAGTTTTGCATCAAGCTCAAGGTTCTCAACATTTCTTAGAAATAAGAATCTTTGATTTTTCAGGAGTTTTCTCTGGTATTCATCAAGTCCTGCTGAAACTCTTCTTCTTACTTTAGCAATCTTGTCATTCATAAGTTTTATAACATGAAAATGATCAAAAACTATCATTGTATTAGAAAGTTTTTTGTTTACCCATGAGATATAGACTTTTGACATATCCATAGCTGTCGCAGTAATTTTTGCTTTGGAATGTCTGAGTTTTTTTACAAAAGATTCAAGAGAAACAACTTCCTTGCCATCACCAATATATAATACTGCACCACTCTTTAAGTCCCTAACAATTGTTATATACTTTTCTTTACCTTGACTTTTTATGTATATCTCATCCATCCCTATTATGCTGACATTTTTGAGTTTGACTGTTCTTAATTTCTTTTTTAGATAATACTTTTTACATTCCTTTACTGTTCGCCAGTCTATTTTAAAATAATCAGCAATGGCCGATATGCACATCTTTGCACGCAACTCAATAATAGTTCTTTCCAGAGAGGAACTGATTCTAGATTTAAGGTAAGATAAAAAAGACAGTTTCTCGAGAAGTAAATCTTTACAGTATTAACAATATATTCTGTTAATCTTTAGCTCAACATAAAAAAACTTTCGACATATGTTGCCACACTGTATTCTTCTGGTTCTAATTGGTGTAAAGGATACCTTATCAGAGGAGCAATTCATACAAGTATGCTTTTTACGACGAATTCGTTGAATTACTTTTTGCTTTTCATATTTATATGCTTGATGTTAAAATCCGGATATACCATGTGTATAGTTTAATAGACTTGTTGACATAACTGTCCCTCTTAATTTTTTGGAGAAATTTAAAGATATGCAATCAGTCTGTATCTTAAAGTACTCTAATACAAGTTTTTCTTTTTTTAAAAACTTACACAAGAAATAACTTTGAAGGATTTATTGACAAATTTCCGCCAAATAGTATTGTCGGTAATAAAGTTTTATGGTATATTTAAAATTACGAACATGTACAGCTGTTAAGTTAAGAGCATTAGAATATAGTTAACATGATTATGATTCGGATACATTTCCTGTATTCTATTGTTGAGCTAATTTCAAAACTCTATACAATGGGTTTTTGACAGAACAAAAACCTCCAACTTTGCATACACAAAATGGAAGGTGATTCCATGACTGCGGGATCGTTTCCATAATTAGCTTACATTTTGAAATTAACACAAAAAAAAATAAATAAATTAATATTTACAATGAAAATTGGTGACTGCCATGAAGAGAGTTAAAGGTATCATATTTTCGACTATTATACTAGTTTCAATCGCATTAGGTTTTTTCCGATCTGATGCGTATGCTTCGTCTTTATCGAATGAAGTATTAGATAAAGCAGAACTTCAAGAAGTAGGAGGTGAACTTGTTTTCATTAATAAAAAATTTTTGGGTGAAAACTTTGATTTTAAATCCTACGAGGTAATCAAATTTAAAGACTGTTTATTTGAAAATAGTAAAATTGGTTGTGGCCCACAAATTCTTTTATCGTTTATAAACAGTACATTTAAGAACTGCACAATAGACTGTGGCAACAAGAAGGACGCTCCAAAAAAATTATATATAGCGAATTCTTTCTTAAGTGGATCCTTATTGAAAACAAGACCTTTTGGGATCACTGATCTATCGGCCATTACAACCTTCGACGGCAATTGCGACCTCACATTCAACCCTGACAGCCTGGTTGTAATTGACGGTGAAGTGAAAGTTTATAAGAGTAAATTTAATTTTGCTGGAGGGTTGATATGCTTTAAACGGGGTTCGGAATATAAATACTCGGCAGGTGTGACGACGGGTCGTGGATTTTTTCGCGGTTTTGGACCAATTATGTTAAATATATCCTGGCAAGAGCTCTGTCAAGCTTGGAATACAACAATGTTAGAATTTAATCTGTGTCATTTTTATCCTGGTGGAAGTTATGGATTGTTTTGGAATGAAGGTCGCGGAAAAAAATGGCTGGACGAGTGTACTTTCAAAAAACCGGCGCCATAAAATAAAATACTACGCCCGTAGAACGCAGTATTGCTTTGAACCACCCAGACAGGACGACTTATTTGCTTGTCCTCAGAGAAGGCAAGCAAATTGTACCCTTGTTAATATTTATTTGTTAAATTGAAACTTTTGAAGAGACCATTACTATAAGGAGTATATGATCTTTTTGGACATTAACCACTTCAATTATGCAACCACTTTTGCCAGAGCAAACATAAAGACACTCTTGCAGTTCTTCTGATATTACACCTATTAATATACTATGCCTATATATTGGAACCCAAACTATATGATATTGACAATGCCAAATAACATGCGATAATTTATTGAACCTACTCATGGTATTTTACTTTCTTGTTACTGCGGGAACAATTCAAGCTAGTATATACCTTCAGGCAAACTCTAAAGGATTATTGCCACACCTAGAAGGATATGGATTTTTAAGTCGAAATAAAAGACCAAGTTGATTTATAATATTTAAAAATACTTAAACCTTAACACTTAAAACTTAAAACTTTATGTTCTTTCAACACAGACAATATATAGGTTATAAGTAAATTTCAGTAGGTAGTTCTAAGGATTTCTATCAAAAACTAGGGCTAACTGAACAGCCGAAATATTATAATGACATATCAGAACTTTATTCACCAGATACTCCCTTCCTTCGCAATAAGTTCGTTGCTAAAAAGCTAAATTTAGCAGAAGGCAACCTGGCTTACATGAAACCTGTAATAAGCAAACAACGATATTATCTTTGGCAAAAATATGAAGAAAGCTAAACTTCAGATATCAATATACTCATATGAAACAATCATATTTCTCATATAAAGAAAAAATATAACAAGTTTAAGTTGTTTTTTACTGGCAAAATTACCAGTTGGAATTAGTATTTATCTGTTGGCAGTGTTTACATCTAAACTTTAACATACAGCGGGTGTTATAAATGTTAAAACGAATATTGAAATCTACTCTTCAAAGATCGACAGGAAAAAAGGATGATTTAGCAGAACAACACAACATCTGTGAAAGCGCAGAAAAAAAAACCTACAATATAAAGACAGTCATAACTGAACCAGAAAAAGAAACTATCATCCCCTCCCCCATTATTGAGAAAAAGGAAATATCACCTGTTTCAGAACACAAAGAAGACACCATACCACACAAGACTTCTGAGGAAAAGATAGAAGAAAAACAGAAAGATCACCATAATACTGAAAAGAAATTATTAGAGCACTGCTTTACTGCAGAAAAGCTCATTCCTTCTACAAACTGGGAACCGGCAAATAATACTCTTTCCGATATCCTTTCAGAATGGCCAAACCTAGACAAAGGCAATAATTATCCTGAATTAAAAGATCGCTTCAATGAAGCTTACAGTCGATTTAAAAAAAGATATGACAACCATAGCAACATAAAACTGCTTATTGCTTCAAGGGAGCAGCTTTGCAACGAAATAGAAGAACTAGCAGAACACGCCAATACAGATTCCGCAGCAAACCGTATCCATGAGATTCAAGATGTCTGGATCAAATCAGAAAAGATACCACCAAGATTTTTCGAAATTTTGGAAAAAAGGTACAATAAGCTTATCTATGAATTTCATGAATCTGCAAAAACACTGAACTCTAAAGCAAAGGCAGAGGCAGAAGCTGAAGCTGAGAAAAAAGCCAAAGAACATTCAAAAATAATAGAAAAAGATAAAGCTCCGAAATCAAACCTTACACCAGAAAAAGAAAAAGAGCTTGCTGCAACCATAGAAGAACTTTGTATTCAGCTTAAACAGTACACAAGCACGAAGGATACAAGATCAGCACTTAGTAATGTAAATGAAATACAGGAGCGTTGGGAGAACATTGAAAACGGTAGAGTTAAAAATTCATACTCGGTAGAATTCAGAAAACTATTCCGCGACTATTTTTCACAGCTAAAATTCATTCAGCAGAAAGAAGACTGGGCAAGATGGGAAAACTACACAAACAAGCATCTGCTCTGTGAACAGATTGAAAATTTACTTAATGAAAAAGATTTATATAAAGTTTCTAAAAAAACGAAAATATTATGGGAAAACTGGAGAAAGATTGGCCCGGCACCAAAAGAAAAAAATGATATTATTTGGGAAAGATTTATTTCCACACGAAAAGAGTTAAACAACAGGTGCAAAGATTTCTTCAACAATAGACAACAGGAAAAAATTAAAAACCTTGAAGCTAAAATTAAATTATGTGAAGATGTAGAAAAAATAAAAGATTCAAATGACTGGGAACACACAGCTAACGAACTAAAAACAATCCAGAAAACATGGAAAGAAATAGGAAGAGCTCCGCAACCACAGAATGATGAGTTATATGAACGCCTCAGAACAGCCTGCAATTACTTCTTTGAAAAAAGAAGTTCATTCTACGCCAAACTTCATGAACGCCAGGCTGTCCATAAAAACCGGAAAAAAGAATTATGCGCACAGGCAGAAGAACTATTAAAATTACCGTACCATAACACTTTTAAAAGAATAAAAGAACTAAGAAACCAATGGAACGACTCTCCTCCCGCCAGCAGAAGGGACGAGCAAGCACTTTGGTCACGCTTTAATAATGCAATAGAGAGTTTCATCAAGAAAATTGAAGAAGAACGTCCGATAAACTTCAAGAAGAAAGAAGAACTCTACCAAACAGTACTAACTTTTTCATCTACCATTAAATCCAACACCGACATTAATAAATTAAACAGCTCAATTGATGAAATTACAACTCAATGGAAACAAATAGGCCCCGGACCAAAAGAAGAAGATCTAGAGTTAAATACAAAGTACGATAAAACACTAAAGGAATTAAAACTTTTACTTCATGATAAACAGATTGAAGCCAATATTGAATATAGAAAGATATTACATAAAAAAGAATGCCTGATAGCTCAACTTGAAGTTCTTGCCACATCAGGGGAAGACTGTTTTACTAAAAACACAGACAAGATTAAGGAAATTCAAAGTAAATGGGTAAAAATGGATTCCAATGCTTCAAGTGAAGAAGAACTATTAGAAAAAAGATTCACCGAATCATGTGACGCATTCAACAACGGACAGAAAGAATACTTTAACGACGTAATTAAAAATCGTCAAGACAACCTGAATGCAAAAAGAAAACTTTGTATTCAACTGGAACACTTAGCCGGAATCAGTCTTTCAAAAGATGTAATACAGTCACAAAAATCAAATACTTTAGCAGATGAAATAAAATTCTCTATAGAAAACAACTTTGCTGCAAATGATAATATTGCAGAAAAAGACATATATTCAAAGTATCAAAAAATTCAAAATAAATGGAAAAATATAGGTCCTATCCCTGTCGAATATTACGAAAAAATATACTCTCGTTATGACCAGGCATGTAATTCTCTTAAAATGAAGAAATAGTAAAGGCGTTTGAACTTTCAAACGCCTTTAACGGGATGAATAAAAATAATCGGTCAGTTTATCAGAAACATTTCATCGCTTCTGCTTCAGTATCACAGAGTTCAAATATAGTAGAAAAACCACTGATTTTAAAGATTTTATCTACAACATCCGACATGGAATAGATAACAATTTTTCCTTTTTTTTCTTTGATATCTTTAGCCGCAAGAAGAAGTACTCTCAGACCGGCGCTGCTTATATAATTTACTTTTTCCATATTAATCATTATTTTTTTTGATCCATCACTAATAGCCTTGCTAATCTCTATTTCCACTTTCGGAGCTGAATGCGCATCAAGTTTACCATCAATCTTTAATAAAAAAATATCATTTTTTTCTTCTTTAATGATTTTCATAAGTATTCTCCTTTATATTTAAAAAAACTATTTCTGTTACAAACTAAATTAACATAAAAAAAATCAAATACTAATTGAAATTTATTCTAAAATGAACAAAAAATAACTTGTAACTGTATTTGTTGTAAGACAAAAAGGCTCATATTCTAGTTCTTTTTTGATGTCTTCTATTTAAAACAACAAAAATTATAATTAAGCCACAGCACAACGGCCCCATGTAAACAGCGGCTATTTTTGGTAAGAAAGCACCTATAACACCAGATGATAGAAGCGAAATACACCCACCGACAGAACCGCTTGTAATCAAAAAAGCCATAGTAATTGGTGAAATATGTTTTGTCTGTTTCATTCCATAGCCTAACAATGTAGGAAAAATGCTTGCGCAGCTAAATCCTAACAGTATAACCGTTAGTAACATTAGTATATAACTATTAACTGAAACAAATAACAGAAAACCTATTATCGTAATGACTGTTATTGTAATAATAAACCAATAATCCTCAACTTTCGGAATCAGAAATGCACCAAAAAGATACCTTCCAAACGCAAGGGATAGCCAAAAACAGCTCAAGGTAAGACCAACAGTCTGAACGTTATAATGAAGAGACTCCTGCAAATATGGAGAAAACCAGTAAGTAATAATATATTCGGTATAAACATAAGCAATCAAGGCCAAACCGATTAGAACTACACCGTATGTTATTGGTTTATCTGTCTTTATTTTATCCTTTTCCATTTCAGGCATCACTGTACCAATATTTTCTGTAATTTTAATAAAAACTGAGGTTATAAAAATTATAAAAAAGATAATAGCTGTCAGAACATAGACCATTCTCCATGAAAAAGCATTAACAATAACACCACAGAGACCACTTCCAATAAAAGCTCCAATTCCGACAAAAAAATTCATAATGTTCAGTTTTGAATTACTCTGTCTACTGCGGGAAAACGATACAACTATAATATAACTAACCGAAGGAATAAGTAACCCCATTGAAAAGCCAAAAATAAAAGTTAAACAACCGTACAATACCAAAGAATTTTGCACTGCAATGCCAAACTGATCAAAAAATAGAATAAACACAGCAAGCGATAAAGTTTTCTTTCCTCCTAATATTTTAACAACCTTGCCACTAGTGATATTGCCAACAATCAATCCAGCCAAAACTAAAGCATCAATAAAAACAACTTTGGCAGTTTCTACACCAAAATGTCCCGCTATCTGAGGAGAAAGTATACCGGATAGAGGAAACGCAAAACCGGCAAGTAAGGCCGTAAAATAAACAAGATAGGCTGCTTTTTTTACATAAAGCTCAGGAATAACGTCCAAATGTATCTGCTTTTGTGATTCTGTCTTTAACATTATGTATCCTCTGCCACACAACTGCGGCATAATTAAAAGTCATTTTATAAGTATACCCAAAGCGAAATAATTTTTGAGACATAATAAAAATAAATGAGACTAAAATTTCGCAAAGAAACCAAAAATAAAAATTTTAACAAGCCGAAGGCATGTACCTCCGGTATAATTCATGGTAAAAAAGTTTTTCTTTATTTCTATAAATACATTCCAGGGACTATATTGTCCAATTGAAATTAATAATCTTTTTATCCAAAGCGAAATGACATTCAATATATTATAAATAATATAGCGGATAAAAATCTCGTAAAATAAACAAAAACAAAAATTTTAACAAGCCAAAGGCATGTACCTCCGGTATAACTTGAATAAGGAAATATTATGCATCAACATACTGTAACAGTCCGTTTTAAAATGATGGATGATTGTGAAGATCTCGTCCCAAAAAAAGCACATCATGACGATGCTGCGTTTGATCTACGCGCACGTGCAGAAGTAGTCCTTGAACCCGGCAAATCCCATTTGGTTCCAACAGGACTGTACCTGGAACTTCCAATACACTACGAAGCACAAATCCGCCCGAGAAGTGGAATGGCACTAAAACATTCACTTACAATTCCAAACAGCCCAGGCACAATAGATGCAGGCTACAGAGGTGAAGTGGGTATTATAATGCTAAACGCAGGAAAAGAAGACTTCACTGTTAAAAGAGGTGAAAGAATAGCACAAATGGTCATTAATCGCCTTCCTGAGGTAGAAATGGTACAGGTGGATGAACTGTCAGAAACCAAACGAGGTGCCGGCGGGTTCGGAAGTACTGGTAAACACTAAGCTTGATTTGCTCGGTGTAGGTATTTCTACACGAGCAAATCTAAATTTTTTCTCACATAACAGTATTTTTTTTCTGAAATAAATCCAGTCTACCGAGGTGCTTGCAAAACTCTGGGTAGGGCTCCCTCCATGCTATGCATGGCAAGCTCCGAGCTTGTGACGCTTTGCGTCAGGTGCCGTGAGCTCGGCGGTTTCGGAGAAACCGCCCTACCAT
>Ga0075121_1000796_pt1 | contig 20991 bp, 17 predicted proteins | sample AntAceMetag02UKG_FD_69793 | JGI IMG/M metagenome (GOLD analysis project Ga0075121, IMG submission 69793) | Saline lake microbial communities from Ace Lake, Antarctica - Antarctic Ace Lake Metagenome 02UKG | ecosystem: Environmental > Aquatic > Non-marine Saline and Alkaline > Saline | place... | reverse complement strand
TAAGCTTATCGGACTGAGAACCGACCGTATCACCATTCATCACACTACATTTGTTTCCGTGTCGTCAGAGCAGTCCGTAGTTCAGATTCTTACATTACATCTTTTCGTGCCAATTCTTGGCTTTCGTAGTTAAAAAATATCTTACATTACATTCAGCAGATGTATAAGAACTCCTATCCCGAGTACGGTTCAGAAGTCTTATGCTTAGTCTTTTTAAGCCGCGAACAAACGCGAACAAGAAGAGCTTTTAATGCAATACCTGCAATTTTAATATTATACTTCTTCAGTTCGTTTTGTTAGTCTTGTTCGTTGCTTAATAATTCTTACATTACATTATCCGTGCAAAATCCGTGTTATCCGTGGCCAATTATTCTTACACTACATTCTTTCGTGTCAATTCGCGGTTTTCGTGGTTAAGAAAATCTTACATTACATTCCTCTGTGAACTCTGTGGTGAAATATCTTACATTACATTTATCAGTGTAAATCCGCGTAATCCGCCCAATCTGCCTGCCGTGCCGTAGCCTTGTGCGTAGGATGGTGTTCTATCAATAGAAGTCTTAAATTGACAAAAAAACCTGTTATATTAATATTTTCTCAGGAGTACTCAATGAAGAAAATTTATGTTCTCGACACCAATGTTCTCATCCATAATCCGGATGCACTCTTTGCCTTTGAGGATAATGATATAGTTGTCCCCATCACAGTAATAGAGGAAATAGATAATTTCAAAAGAGGTCTGGATGAGAAGGGCAGAAACGCCCGACAAATCGGCAGACTGCTTGATGATCTGCGTAATTCCGGCAGCCTTCAGGATGGTGTTAAAACTGAAAATGGTGGTACTATCCGCGTAGTGCTCAGCCGTTATATTTCAGAAACTGCCAAAGAGATCCTGATCACGGATAATAATGATAATCTCATCATCGGCACTGCACTTTTCCTTCATAAAGAGAATCCGGATACTCCTGTAATTCTCGTCTCCAAAGATGCCAATGTCCGCATCAAAGCTGATGCCGTGGGCTTAAAAGCAGAAAATTATGAAACTGAAAAGATAGATTTCAATGAATTATATGAAGGCTTCTCAGTGCTGGAGTGTGATCTTGAGCTGATAGAAACCTTCCGCACTAAGAAAGTCCTTAAAAATGAATACGGTCATTTTTTCCCCAATCAATTCCTGAAATTAGTTCATCATCCAGAAGACCAGCCGGATATTATCGAAATAGCCCGTTATAATTGCGATACTGATTCTTTTTACCCACTCGCTTTTTATCAGGATCAGGAGCTATTCGGTATCACTGCTCGTAATCCTGAGCAGGCAATGGCTTTTGATCTGCTGCTTGACCCCGATATCAAACTGGTGAGTCTGATCGGAAAAGCCGGCACAGGAAAAACTCTTATTGCCCTGGCAGCTGGACTTAACCAGGTGGTTGAAAAAGACCTTTATACCCGTCTGGTGGTATCCAGACCGGTATTCCCTTTAGGAAAAGACCTCGGCTATCTGCCCGGCACTAAAGCAGAAAAATTTAATCCCTGGATGCAGCCCATATATGATAATATGGAAATATTACTCACTACAAAATCTGAAGAGGAATCCAAATCCAATGGCCGCATCTTTGGTAAAAAGAAGCCTTCTCTCAATGATTACCTGGATTTCGGCTTTATTGAGCTGGAACCTCTCACCTATATTCGCGGACGCAGCCTGCCTAATCAATTTATCATCATTGATGAAGCGCAAAACCTTACTCCTCATGAAATGAAAACCATTATTACACGTGCTGGAGAAGGCACAAAAGTGGTTATCACAGGTGATCCTTATCAGATAGATATTCCCTACCTTGACAGTGGCTCAAACGGCTTAAGCATAGCCTGCGAAAAACTTAAAAACGAAAAAATCGTCGGACATGTTACCCTGCTCAAAGGTGAACGCTCCCTGCTGGCAAATATCGCCGCCAAATTCTTCTAAATATTATGAATTCAACCAACGACTCACGACTAACGACTCACGATTTCCGCTCCTGGGTAGAAATCGATCTTTCTGCCTTCCAGCATAATTTCAAGGCACTCGCTGAAAGAATTTCACCTCAAACAAAGATCATGCAGATCATAAAAGCTGATGCCTATGGTCATGGCGCTCTGGAAATAGCCAGAACTGCCCTGGATTGCGGAGCAGACTTTCTGGGCGTTGCCAATGCAGATGAAGGTGCTCTGCTCAGATATTATGGTATCAAGGCTGATATCCTCATTTTATCTCCCTCATTGCTGTCAGAAATCCCTTTTATCCTGGAAAATTATCTGATGCCCACGATCTCTGATCCTAAATTTGCCTTAGCCTATAATGAACTGGCTTCTAAAAATTATCCCGTTCATCTCAATATTGATACCGGCATGGGACGTAGTGGTGCTGAGCTTTCTCAAGCTGCCGGCCTGTATAAACTATGTAAATCTCTGCCCAATATAAATATCCAGGGTATATTCACCCACTTTGCAGCAGCAGAAAATGATAATGAATATTCGCAATATCAGATCAGACAATTCCAAAAATTCCTTGATTCACTATCTGGATTACCGGAATTTATCCATTCCGCCAATAGCAGTGCCATCTTGAATATCTCTGAATGCCCCGGTAATCTTGTCCGCTTCGGAGCTCTCACTTATGGATTTTATACTGATAATTCCCAAAGAGATATTATCGATCTGCAGCCCGTACTTAAGTTCAAAAGCAGGATTTCGCAGATTAAAACCGCCCGGAAAGGCGATTATATCGGCTATAACCTCACTTATAAATGCGAGCATGACCTCAAATATGCCATTATCCCTGTAGGTTATGCGGATGGATATGACTATCTGCTTTCCAATCGTGGCAAGGTGCTCCATAAAGATGCTATCCTGCCCGTGATCGGCAAAGTATCTATGGATATGATAGCTGTAGATATCTCTTCAGCTTTAAATGCCAAAGCAGGAGATGAGATTACCCTGCTGGGATCTGACCCACATCTGCGTGTAGAAGACGTATCCGCTTTATATAAGGGAAGTCCCTATGAATTACTCTGTCAAACCGGCAGACGTGCACCTCGCTTTTTCTATGAAAATGATAAGCTCATCTCTACCGCCCCGTTACTTCGACGCGAATTCGTTTCTTCAGATTATAATGATGATAAATTGAACCGCATTATTGAAGCAGCCATGCAACAGCGGATGCAGGGCTCACAGATTGCAGATTTCGTTTATCAGGACATCCTCAAAAACATCTTCAGCGATCAGGATAATAATGTTCATTTCCGTCATGATTTCCAGCATTCCATTGATTTCAGCATCTCTGATGACCCCGCAAAGCAGAATTACTGGCTCACCCGCACCTCACTCTCTTTTCGCAAAATTCTCAGTGCCGATTCCTTCCGCATTGCCTGTGCCAATAATGAAGATAATCTCAATAAATACTTCCTGGAGCCTGATGTGGAATACCGCTGGCTGCTGGATGAAAGCCTTGCCCTCTCGCCAGATTCCTTCCAGCTCTCTTCAGCACGGATCAATGATATTGAGCTGTATTCATCAGCCCGGATCGTTAATAACTGCCTGGAGATCACCTGTTACCATGAGAAACTTAAGGAACTCATCGATCAGGAAGTCACTTTTGAGATTAAAACCCTCACCTGGTATCCACGCAGCTTCCACCAGCTCACAGTTTATATCACGGGCATCACCCACAAACTTGATCTTGAGTTCACCTACCCACCTGACCTGCATATGGAAAATATCATCCCCATCCTGGCAGGTAAAAATAAATTCCCCCAACTTGTGCAGACTCCCACCTCAACATCGCTCTCTTCCCCTCACTGGCTCTTCCCCTCCAGCGGGATCATATTTGTATATTATCTGACGTCAGATACTGATAGATAAAACATATAAGAGATTGACTCTTTCCTCTCTACAGGTTTCAATCGAATTGATTACTTTATTTCAATTAATATATTATCCATACATATCATCTGATCAATAGCATTTTCACAGATTAGAACACTATTTTTGTTCTAATTTTACCAATCTGTTCTATTATAATTAGTTTAATCATTACTTTACATTTATTTATTATTCTTATAATACCCAATGTAGGCTTAAAGTGGAACAACAAAGCACGTACTGACATTTTTATGTTATATTGTGCTTTGTTGTTCCACCTGTTATACACTTAGAAGACTGAAAATGTCTGGGGAAATGTTATTTTTCAGGCAGATTATATATTCTTTTTTTTGATAATATCGAATTGTGATTTATGGACATTATGGACTGTATGGACAATATGGACAATATGAAGCGTTGAATTGTGAATTGACAAATAAAGGGGATGCGTATGTTTTTGTAAATCTCTGATAAGAAAGGGCGAAATACACGGGAGTAAACCAGGAAAAATGAGTTTAATAAGTATCAGCGAGGTGAGTCATAATTTTGCAGATAGAGATATCTTCAAGGATATATCATTTTCACTGGAGCATAACAGCCGGATAGGACTAGTAGGTCCTAATGGCAGTGGCAAAACCACTTTGTTCAATATTCTTGGCAGAAAAATTGTCCCTCACAAAGGAGTAGTACAGCAGGCAAAGAAACTGAAAATCGCTTATCTGAGTCAGGAAGTGGAACTGGATGAAAATCTGACTTTATATGAATGCGTAAGCTCAGCAAATGAGAAAATAAACCGGACAGGCCTGGAACTGGAAGCTGCCCGTAAAGCGGTTGCAACAGACAGCAGTGAAACAAATCTGAAGAAGCTGGAGGTGCTGGAAGAACAATATTTTCAAATGGGTGGTTATCATTACGCCTCTGAGATGAAGATAATTCTGGCAGGATTTAATCTTGAGCTTGATATGTGGGATAGAAAAATCGCAGATTTCAGCGGAGGGGAAAAAACGCGTATTCAGTTCGCCCGTATCCTGCTGGCAGAAAAGGATATCATGCTGCTGGATGAGCCTACAAATCATCTGGATTTCACGATGATCTACTGGCTGGAGAATTATCTTGTCAAGCAGGATAAACCCTATCTGATCATCTCTCATGATCGTCATTTTCTGGATAAAACCGTGAGTAAAATTGCCGAATTGCGTAATATGCGGATATATTTAACGCATGGAAACTATTCCACCTGGGAAGCTGACAGGGCAAATCGCGAACTTACCCAGCATCGTGAATATCAAAGACAGCAGAAATTTATCAAGGAAACGGAAGACTTTATCGCCAGAAATATGGCAGGTCAAAAAGTAAATCAGGCAAAGAGTCGGCAAAAGATGCTTAACCGGATGGAAGTGATCTCCAAACCTGATCACCAGAAACGGATCAATCTATCTTTTAAAAGCTCTACCCGAAGCGGAAATGACGTGTTCATCTTTGAGAATGCAGTACTGGGCTATCCGGGTAATGCACTCACTGACCCTTTAAATCTGTATGTACATTATCGCAATAGAATTGCCCTGGTGGGTGAAAATGGCAGTGGAAAGACAACTCTTCTCCGGTGCATAACTGGAGAGCTGGAGCCACTTTCAGGAATAGCAAAGATAGGTGCCAGCCTGAATATTGGTTATTATGATCAGATGCGCACGGAGCTTGATGAAGGCTTAAATGTGTTTGACACTTTACAGGCTCTGATGCCGGGAGCGGAACGGGGAGAAGTTCTTAGCTGGCTGGCAAGATTTTCCTTTAATGGGGATGAAGTGCTGAAATCTGTTCAGGTATTGAGCGGCGGAGAAAAAGCCAGGCTTTATCTGGCAAAACTGATCTGGCAGCAGCCGAACTTTCTGATCCTGGATGAGCCAACCAATCATCTGGATATCAATACAATAGAGGAGCTGGAAAAGGCTTTGCAGCACTATCAGGGAACAGTGATCTTTGTCTCGCATGACAGTTATTTTATCCAGAGAGTGGCAAATAAGATCTGGCTTTTCAAAGATAAAATTATCAAGGAGATGAATCAGGAAATTGAAGAGGTTTTCACGCATGAGATGTTCCTCTCCAGCCGGAAAAAGGATACGATTGATAATAGACCTGCAAGGGAGAAAAAGATCAATCCGCAGATACTTGAACGTATTTTGGCTGAACTGGAAGAATTACAATTAAAATTAGCGGAGCTGGATACTAAAATAGAAGTGCTGGAGGAAACCTATGGCACAAAAGAAGTCTATAATGATAAACAGAGATTTCTGGAACTTAAGACAGAACACGATAAGTTAATACTGGACAGAAAAAATCTGCTGGTGAAAATAGAAGAGAAAGAAATAGAATATCTGGAGAAATGTGAATAAGGAAAATCTGATGAAAATAGGCTTCACAACCAGCTTTCCCATAGAACCAATCCTCGCTGCAGGACATCAGGTGATAGATCTTAATAATATTTTCATCACAGGCAAAAACACGCAGTTGGTGCAGAAAGCAGAAAAGATGGGTTATCCCCGCAATATCTGCAGTTGGATAAAAGGTATCTACAGTGTTGCCAGTGGAGCAGATTTTGATTATGTGATGGGTATTATCCAGGGAGATTGCTCAAACACACATTCTCTGTTGATGACCCTTAAAGATCAGGGGCAGAAGATATTATACTTTTCTTTTCCCTTTGATCATGATAAATTGAAGCTGGCAAGAGAAATTGAATTACTGGAAGAATATTTTGGCGTAAGCCGCAGCGATACAATGAAAGTCAAACGGGAATTAGACAGAATTAGAAAAAAGCTTGTGGAACTTGATGATCTTACCTGGCAGACCGGAAAAGTGAGTGGACAAGAAAATCATCTCTGGCTGGTGAATGCCAGTGATTTTGGTGGAGATCATCATAAATTTGAAACTGAGTTGGATTTCTTTATGATCGAGGCAAAGCAGAGAAAAGAACAAACTGATAAACTGAGATTAGGATTTCTGGGTGTCCCCCCTATTTTTGATGACCTCTACGAATATCTGGAAAGTGAAGGTGCAGGGGTAGTTTATAACGAAATTCAAAGACAATTTGCCATGCCATATCTAAAAGAGGATATTATCGATCAATACTGGTATTATACTTATCCTTATTCAGTTAATGAACGGCTGAAAGATATCCAGACAGAGATAAAACGCCGGAATCTGGATGGAGTTATCAGTTATACCCAGAGCTTCTGTCACAGGCAGATAGATAATATCCTGATCCGTAAATATCTTGATATTCCTGTTTTAACCCTGGAAGGTGATCAGCCGGGGAAACTGGAAGCCAGAAGTCGATTACGAATAGAGAGTTTTCTGGATATGATTAAATACAGGTAATAAGTGAGGAGTGAAGAGTGAGAAGTGAACGGCTTGAAAAAGAAAAGAGATGTGGATCAGGGGTGATCGATCTTAAAAATAAAACGCTTTATGTGGAAAATATTCCCTTCATATACGATTTTTTTAAGGATCTGCTTTATATAAGCGGAATTTATGATGAGTGGCATGAAAATGCTCTACAATTAAGAATACGCCATGAAAGCTGGAGTTTTGCCAATCTGCCTGAAAGTTTTGATGGCTTCAGGATATTGCAGATAAGTGATATTCATATTGATGCTTTGCCGGAACTTTCTGATATCATTCCTGCTCTTTTGCAGCAGGTAGATTTTGAGCTTTGCGTCTTAACTGGTGATTTTCGATTTAATATTCATTGCTCAAATGAACGGATAGACAAGTTATTACAGCCGATTATTGAAGCAGCAAATCAGGCTGAATATCCAGCACTCGGCATTTTGGGCAATCATGATTATCTGGATTATACCCTGGATAATGTAGCTGGTTTAGGTTTGAAATTCCTGCTGAATGAATCAATGGAACTTAAGCGTGGAGATGATAAAATATTACTAACCGGACTTGATGATGTGCACTTTTATCGCACCGGCAGATTATTCGAGCAAAGAGATGCAATTGCAGAAGCAGGATATAAATTGCTTTTGATCCATAGTCCGGAGTACATAAAAGAAGCTGCATTATATGGCTATGATCTTTATCTTTGTGGTCATACTCACGGAGGACAATTGTGTCTGCCTGGTGGTATCCCAGTGATCTCTAACAGCCGCTCAGCGCGTAAATACAATCGTGGACGCTGGCAATATAGAAAGATGCAGGGTTATACATCTTTGGGTTGTGGCGCTTCTGGAATTCCCTTGCGCTGGAATTGCCCACCGGAAATTGTAGTTCATCATTTAAGGAGAAAATAGTGAGTCTTAGAAAATGGTTAAAAAAACACTTTGCCTATAATCCAGCTGAGATCATGGACCAAACTGCATTTAAATATCTTGAAAACTGCCAAAACGTAATTGATATCGGCTGTGGAGACGGAAAATTTATTAAACTAGCACCTCAGAAAATTTCGGGAATTGATAATAATCCCGAAGCAGTACGCTGGTGTCAGCAGCAGGGCTTGAATGTGATATCTGGTAATGCTCTTGATCTGCCTTTTGAAGATGAAAGCTATGATGGTATCCATTGCAGTCATCTGATCGAGCATTTATTTCCCTCAGAAGCATGGCAATTTCTCAATCAATTGAATAGGATTCTCAAGCCAGGGGGCATTCTCTGCCTGAGAGCACCTTTGATGTCTCGGCATTTTTATAATGATCTCACCCATATCCGTCCCTACCCTCCTCAAGCCGTAATGGAATATCTGGGAGGAAAATGGCAAGATCAACATCCTCAGACGTTTGAAGTATTGAAAGGAGAATATGAAATTCTCAAAATAAAGTGGAGACATCTTCCCCTTTTAAGTGGAATTGTTCATAACCCCATTTTGGTGAGGATTTTGGAAGTGTTTGCAGGCTTCGGTTTCAGATCATTTACCCGTAGCGGGTACCTGCTGATCCTGCAAAAAAAATAAAACCCGGATAGTAACAGATTATTTATCAGTATTTAAACAAGAAAGTACTTTACAAGCTATTGAGGTGTATTTATTTGACCTATTAAAATATAAGGAGGTATGCATGGCATTATCTAACGAAGCCAAAAAGGCTATCATGGCAGAGTTTAAACTCCATGAGTCAGACACTGGATCACCAGAGGTCCAAATCGCTTTATTATCATATCGTATTAAGGAAATCACTGAACATCTTAAGGTTCATCCTAAGGATTTTCATACTCGTAGAGGTCTTTTGACACTGATCGGTAGAAGACGTAGTCTTCTGGATTATTTGACAAAGATAGATATTACACGATATCGTAAGATAATCAAGACATTAGGACTCAGACGATAAATGGAGATAAGGGGGGAAACGTTTCCCCCTTTTTTAACTAACAAGCCAGGGGGTAGAGAGCAATAAGCTAAATCCTCTATTACAAGTGAATTTAGCCTATTGCTTCTTATCACCCTGACGCAACAACTAAGGAGAATATTTTGCATAATTTTGCAATTAAACGGCTTACGAAAACTATAGCCGGACGTGAACTTACCCTTGAAACAGGCCGCATGGCAAAACAGGCTGGCGGATCAGTATTTATGACTTATGGCGGAACAAGCATTCTTGTAACTGCAACAGCATCACCAAATGCACATGAAGGACAATCTTTCTTTCCACTTACCGTGGACTTTATTGAGAAATATTACGCTGCAGGTAAAATACCGGGCGGATTTTTTAAAAGAGAAGCTAGACCTTCTACCAAAGCAACTTTATCAGCCAGACTAACTGACAGATCAATAAGACCTCTCTTTCCTGATGGCTTCAGGAATTCAGTACATGTAGTGATCACAGTGCTTTCTTATGATGGGCTCAATGATCCTGCCTCAATAGGTATTTTAGGAGCGTCCACCGCTCTGATGATCTCTGATATTCCTTTTAATGGACCAATCTCGGGAGTTTCTGTGGGACTGATTGATAATGAGATCATTATTAATCCTACTACTGAGCAATTAACAACTTCCCTGCTAAACCTTGATGTGGCAGCTTCGGATAAATCTATTGTAATGATCGAAGCTGGAGCTAATGAACTTGGTGAAGAAATTATCACCGAAGCCATTTATACAGGTCATGAAACTATCAAAGAACTGATAGCAATGCAGCTTGAATTTGCTGATGGTGTAACTAAAGAGAAGATGGCGATCAATCTGGATGTTATCCCGGAAGAGATCATCTCTCGTCTTGATAAAGATTTTGGCAGCAAGATCAGTGAAGGTGCAAATATCAAGGGCAAACTGGAAAGACAAACTACCTTTGAGAACCTGGAAAAAGAAATGCTCACCAAATATCAGGAAGAAGACGACGAAGAAACATATCTGGTAAATGAAAGATATTATAAGAATGCTTTCGAGCATCTGATCAAGAAATTTGTCCGTTATGCTATTCTTCATAATCATCATCGCGTTGATGGCCGTGGACTGGATGATATTCGTGATATTACCTGCGAAGTTGATATATTACCAAGTGTGCATGGATCAGCGTTATTCACCAGAGGTGAAACTCAATCTTTGGGTGTGCTTACTCTTGGATCAGACCGTAATGTTCAGATCATTGACAGTCTGGAAGAGGAATATAAAAAACGCTATTACCTGCATTATAATTTTCCACCATACAGTGTAGGAGAAGCAGGATTCATGCGTGGACCCGGCAGACGCGAACTGGGTCATGGAGCTTTAGCTGAACGTGCATTGGAACCAATGATACCTCCACACGAAGAATTTCCTTATACCCTGCGTCTGGTATCAGAGATCCTGGAATCAAACGGATCATCGTCAATGGCTTCAGTATGCAGCGCAACTATGGCAATGATGGCTGGTGGTGTTCCACTTAAAAAGCCAGTTGCTGGAATAGCTAATGGTCTGATCATGGAAGGTGAAGATTATGTAGTTCTCACCGATATCATGGGATTGGAAGATCATCTTGGTGATATGGATTTCAAGGTTACTGGAACTGTCGATGGTATCACAGCTATCCAGATGGATATCAAAATTGACGGAATAACAAAGGACATAATGGCTCAGGCACTGGCAAAAGCAAAAATTGCCAGATTATATATAATTGAGAAAATAGTTGAGGTGATCCCTGAACCCAGAAAGGAATTATCACCTTTTGCTCCCCGCATTGAATCTATGACTATAAATCAGGATAAGATCGGTGCAGTTATTGGTTCCGGTGGAAAGACGATTAAAATGATCATTGAAGAAACAGGCGTTGACGTGAATATAGATGATGACGGAACCGTAAATATTGTTTCTGCAGATGTAGCCTCAATCGAAAAAGCCCGTAACATGATACTTTCCATAGTGGAAGAACCAAAAATGGGCGTTATATATGATGCAGAAGTATTCAGAACAGAAGGTTTTGGTGCTTTGGTAAAATTCATGAATGGCATGAAAGAAGGACTGGTTCATATCAGTCAGCTTCATCACAGCAGAATCGCCCAGACAGAAGATGTAGTGAAAATTGGCGATAAAGTGAAAGTGAAGCTTCTGGAAAGTGACCGGGGAAAATATCGCCTTTCAATGGTAGGCATTCCTGGAAATCCAGAACCTAAGCCGGGTTCAGCTCCAGCCAGACCACCAAGTGACAGACGTCCAAGCTCTGGTAGAGATAGAGAAAGAAGACCCTATAACTCAAATAGATCAGATAGCCGGTCTGACAGCAGACGTGGTGATGACGGAAGAAATAATTCCAACCGAGATAAGAAATATTAATTATCGGAGAACTGATGAACTACAAAATCAAGGATATTAACCTTAAGGATTTTGGTAGAAATGAGATCCGCATCTCAGAATATGAGATGCCGGGTCTTGTTATGCTTAGATCCAGATATGCCAGTGAAAAACCTTTTGCTGGTCGCAGAATAACTGGCAGTCTCCACATGACAATTCAAACCGCTATCCTGATCGAAACCCTGGTGGTATTAGGTGCTGATGTGCGCTGGTGCAGCTGCAATATATATTCAACTCAGGATCATGCAGCAGCAGCAATTGCGGATACTGGAGTTCCCGTATTTGCCTGGAAAGGTGAAACACTTCAGGAATACTGGTGGTGCACCAGGCAGGCTTTGCTTTGGGAAGATGGAAATGGACCTGATAGTATTGTCGATGATGGCGGTGATGCCACATTGATGATACATGAAGGTTACCGTCTGGAAGAAGAATATGCCAAAACAGGGAAGCTTCCGGAAATTAAAACTGACAATCAGGAATTTGCCGTTCTGCAGAAAACTCTGCTGAGTGATATGAATAAGTTCCCTGATCGTTGGCATCAGATAGCAAAAAAGATCAAAGGAGTATCAGAAGAGACTACTACTGGAGTACATAGATTATACAAACAGCTTGAAACCGGAACTCTTCTCTTTCCAGCTATAAATGTAAATGATTCTGTTACTAAATCTAAATTCGATAATCTTTATGGATGCCGGGAATCACTTACTGATGGTATCAAAAGAGCAACGGATATAATGATCGCCGGCAAAATGATAGTTGTGTGTGGCTATGGAGATGTAGGCAAGGGCTGTGCAATGTCTATGGCTGGTTTTGGAGCAAGAGTAGTGATCACTGAGATAGACCCGATCTGTGCTTTGCAGGCAGCAATGGAAGGATTTGAAGTAGTACGACTGGAAGAAGTTGTGGAAAAAGCGGATATTTTTGTTACTGCTACGGGTAATTGTGATGTGATCAAAGCATCCGATATCCTACAAATGAAAGATAAAGCAATTGTCTGCAATATTGGTCACTTTGATAATGAAATTCAGGTAACAGAACTATACGCCACTCCTGGAGTGGAAAAGCGAAATATCAAACCTCAGGTAGATGAGATCATGCTGCCGGGAGATAAATCAATTATTCTGCTTTCAGAAGGTAGATTGGTAAATCTGGGCAATGCTACTGGACACCCCTCTTTTGTAATGAGTAATTCGTTCACAAATCAGGTCATGGCTCAGCTTGATATATTTTCCCGGGATTTAGAGATTGATGTTTACCGGTTAGCAAAAAAACTTGATGAAGAAGTTGCCAGAATGCATCTGGAAAAACTGGGTGTACATCTTACGGTACTTACTGACTATCAGTCGGAATATATTGGCATAGATAAAAATGGTCCGTATAAACCGGAACATTATAGATATTAAAAAAAGGTGAAGGAGAATTATCAGTGAAAAATGTTCTACAGAAGATCAAAAATCACGATGCGGTAATAGGTGTGATTGGACTCGGTTATGTGGGATTGCCCATGGCAGTAACTGTAGCCAGAGCAGGTTTCAAAGTAATAGGTGTAGATGTTAGTCAGCATGCGATCGAGAGTGTAAATAACGGTATAAACTATATTGGTGATGTTGATGACGCAGAGCTTAAAGATCTGGTAAATAAGAAGATGTTAAGCGCAACTGATGATTATAAGAAACTCAAGAAAGCAAATGTTATCCTGATTGCAGTTCCTACTCCTCTTGATAAATACCAGCAACCGGATTCTTCTTATGTGTGCAATGCCATCAATTCATTAGCTCCAAACGTTAGCAAAGAAGCCTTAGTAATCCTGGAATCTACTACTTATCCCGGAACAACCAACGAAATCGTTGTCCCGGCTCTCGAAGCTAAAGGTCTCAGAGTGGGCATTGACGTATTCGTCTCATTTTCACCGGAACGTGTTGATCCCGGAAACCGTGATTATAAAACGTATAATACCGCCAAAGTGGTAGGTGGCGTTACAGAAAAATGCAATGCCGTTTCCAAGGCGTTCTATGAAGAAATTCTGGATGCTCCCATTCACCTGGTTTCTTCACCCAGCGTAGCTGAGATGGAAAAGATCTATGAAAACACTTTCAGAAATATCAATATTGCCCTGGCAAATGAGATGACCATTCTCTGCAACAGAATGGGAATTGATATCTGGGAAGTAATCGAAGCTGCCAAGACCAAACCTTATGGGTTTATGCCTTTTTATCCCGGACCAGGAATCGGTGGTCATTGTATTCCCCTTGATCCTTTTTATCTTACCTGGAAAGCCCGTGAATATAATTACCATACTCGATTAATAGAACTTGCCGGAGAGATAAATAACTCCATGCCTTCTTTTGTGATAAGTAAAGCTGTGCAGCTTTTGAATAAACAGGGCAAGTCACTATCCAAAGCAAAGGTACTTCTTCTGGGAGCTGCCTATAAAAGAGATATAGAAGACCCCCGGGAGTCACCAGTACATGAATTGATCAAAATTATGGCTGATAACCAGGGGAATTTTGATTATAATGATCCCCATATACCTGAATTATACAACGAGCAGACAAAAAAAACTTATTATTCAGTCAGTCTTGACAATCTGGAGGATTATGATCTGGCAATAATAGTTACAGATCACACAAAATATAATTATCAGGATATTGTAAAAAGATCTACTATGATCCTGGATACCAGATTTGCCATTAAGGAAAATTATCTTAACGTAGTTAAATTATAAATTATGTCTTCTAATAATCAGTTAGAAATCCACCAGCTTAACGGAGGGTTAAATCCCTCCGAAGCCGGTGAAAAATGGTTTGTGATCCACAACAAACCGCGCTGGGAAAAGAAATTTGCTGATTACTGCTATAAAAGGGAGATTAATTATTATCTTCCCCTGCAGAAAAGCATTAAGCATTATGATAATAGACAAGTGATATTTACAAAACCTCTCTTTCCCGGTTATACTTTCGTAAAATGTACTGAAAATGACAAATCACTTCTACTCCGTTCGGGTTCTATTGTCCGCTTTATAAAAGTGCCTGATGAACGGGAATTATTAATTGATCTTAATAACATCTATAATACTTTGAGTCTTGATATACCGGTGGAACCTCATGCTTATGTAAAAGAGGGTTACACTGTGAAAGTAACCAACGGTCCTTATGTTGGTATAGAAGGTATTGTGCTTGATGTAGATGACCCCTCTGAGGTGATTGTGGGTATCCATCTCATCCAGCAGGCAATTTGCATCCAGGTCAGCCCAACTGAAATTGAACTGGTTTCCAGAACCAAACCGGAAATTTAATCAGAAAATTCTTGACTCAGGGTTTTCCTATCTGTTTTAGTGGATATTGAATTTAATATTAACCAAGGAGATTAAATGCCTGAATTTGATGAAATCAAAGTTAAAAAACAGACTATTCCCCAATTTCCCAAAAAGAGAGTGGTACCCGCTCTTATCATCATTCTTGTCCTGATTTTTTTAGCGACGGGATTATATACAATTGATCCCGAGGAAGTAGGTGTTATCCAGCGTTTTGGAAAATATACCTCTACCACAACGCCGGGACTTCATTTCAAAATTCCTTTTGGAGTTGATAACCTTACAAAAGTGAAAGTTACCAATGTATATAAAGAAGAATTTGGCTTTAGAACCGTGCAGCCAGGAATCAAATCACGCTATTCCAGCCGTGATTTCTCCAGTGAATCTCTTATGCTCACCGGAGATCTTAATATTGCTGATCTGGAATGGATTGTACAGTATCGGGTAAAAGACCCAGTCAAATACCTTTTTAATGTCAGGAATATCGAAAAGACTATCAGAGACGGTTCTGAGGCAACCATTCGAGAGATCGTGGGTGACCGCAGTGTGGATGAGGTTATCGTACTTTCTCGTAAAGAGATAAATGACCTTGCCCAGATCAAATTGCAGAAGTTGCTGGATGGATATCAAACCGGAGTGGAAATAGTGACTATTAACCTGCAAAATGTGAATCCTCCAGACAAGGTGAAACCTGCCTTTGATAATGTGAATTCATCTAAACAGGAAAAGGAACGCATCGTTAACGAAGCCTGGGAGCAATATAATAAAGTGATTCCCGAAGCACGAGGAAAAGCCAAGCAGACTATTCAGGAAGCTGAAGGTTATGCCGTGAACCGCGTTAACCGCGCTCAAGGTGAAGCTGACCGCTTTAATCAAATTTATCAGGAATACAAATTATCTAAATCCGTTACCCGCAAAAGACTCTATCTGGAAACAATGGAAGAAATTATTCCAACTATCGATAAGCTCTTCATAATAGATGACAAACTGGAGGGATTATTACCTCTTCTTAATCTTGCCGGGGAGGTGAAAAAATGAAACACAAAGGTTTGATCATAATTCTAATAGTAGTAGTAATTCTTCTCATGAATGCTTTTTATATACTAGATGAGCGCCTTCAAGTCATCATCACTCAATTTGGTGAACCCGTAGGTGGAGCGGTAAGTGATGCTGGACTGCATTTTAAATTACCTTTCGTTCAAAAAGTGCACTTCTTCGAAAAAAGAATTCTGGAATGGGATGGTGACCCCAAACAAATACCTACTGCAGATAAACGCTATATCTGGCTCGATTCTTATGCTCGCTGGCAGATAGTGGATCCTCTCAAATTCTACCAGACTACGCGTAGTGAGACTTTTGCTCACAGCAGACTGGATGATATTGTCTCTGGTACTACCCGTGATGTTGTTAGCTCAAATAAACTGATCGAAATTGTTCGTAATTCCAGCCGTGAGCTTCTATTCACCTCTGAATTTGAAGATAGCTCCGAAGATGAAATCAGAGCAGTTGATGTTATCCAAACCGGTAGAGAAAAAATCGAAGATGAGATTTTTGCTACCAGTTCCATCCAGATCCTTGATTATGGTATCAAACTCATTGATCTTAAGATCAAAAGACTTAATTACAATGACGAAGTCCGTGAAAAGGTCTATGCCCGTATGATCTCTGAACGTAATAAGATAGCTGCCAAATATCGTTCTACTGGTGAAGGTGAAGCAGCAGAGATTCGCGGTAAAAGGAAAAGAGAACTTGATCAGATCGAATCTGAAGCCTTTAAGACTGCTCAGCAGATCATTGGTGAAGCTGATGCCGCTGCCCTGGATATTTATGCCAAAGCATATAAACAGGATCCCGAGTTTTATGAATTCAGCAAAACTCTGGAAACTTATAAAAACACTATCCAGAAGAAAGGCACTTTGATCATGACAACGGACTCAGATTACTTCAAGCATCTTAAAACAAGCGATTAGTGTATACAGATGAATATTATATGAGAATTGCCCTGACTGAGGCTTCTCGAGCTGCAGAGCTCGATGAAATCCCGGTCGGGGCTGTTCTTATTGATGATAATGATAATATTATAGCCCAGGCAGCAAATCAAACCCGTCACAATCAAAATCCCCTCGGACATGCAGAAAAAATTGTTATTGAGCGTGCTCTCGCTGATGGTAAAAAATTCCTTTATAATTATACTCTCTACGTTACCCTGGAGCCCTGTATAATGTGTTCTGGATTGATTGTGCTCAGTAGAATAGGCAGAGTGGTTTATGGCTGCAAGGACCCCAAAGCAGGTGGTTCCGGGTCATTGTATCATATCCTCAAGGATAGACGCCTTAATCATAATCCTCAAGTAATTTCCGGGATTCTGGAAAAGGAATGTTCTCAAATCCTCAAGGATTATTTCAATAGTAAAAGATAAATTGCGGAGAGTTGCCGGAGTGGTCGAACGGGGCGGTCTCGAAAACCGTTGTGCGCCTCGCGTACCCAGGGTTCGAATCCCTGACTCTCCGCCAGTTTTTTCATTACATTTCATAGAGCTTCATATTGTTTCTATTTCATTCTATATTAATATGTTATGATAATATTATTTGTTAGCATCTTTTTCCTGACTTCTCTTTTATTGTCATATTTTAGTAAAATACTGGACACTTTTCTGGACACTTTTTATATTGAGTCATGGAAATTGATAAAATAAAAAAGAGAATTACCAACACCAATTATAAAGTGAAGGTTAGACTCAATAAATTGAAGGATGACAGGTATTCCATTTTCCTGGACTATCACTATTTTGAAAATGGCAAGGAGCTAAGAGACAGGAAATGGTTAAAAATGTTTGTAACCGGTAAAAAGAAAGATTTGCAGCGAGATAAAAACTTAATCGATGAAGCAATCCAGATCAGAAATAAGTATGAGGACATGGTCAGGCAGAAGAAATATGACATATTCACTGAGAAGAAAACTATCACCCTTTACGGGATTTTTGATCAGTTCCTTAAAAAACAGACAAAAAAGAACTCCTTAAAAATCTGGGAGCACGCTATTAGACATTTAAAGATCTTCCAACCAAGGGACATAAAATTAAAAAAGGTTACCAGAAAATTCTGTCAAGATTTTGCACAATATCTGCTGGATTGCCCTGATATGAATCAGAATACTGCCCACACATATTTTACCAGGTTCAAGATAGCTATCAAAAAGGCATACGAAGATGATTATATCGAACATAACTTGGCTACCAATATTATAATACGGAAAACCGAAGGAACCAGGGAATACCTTACTATAGAAGAACTAAGAAAGATCAATGAGCTTCCCTATAGCAACGAAAACGTCAAAAGTGCTTTTATATTTTCCTGCTTTACAGGTTTACGATTAGGAGACTTGATCAACCTGGAATTTGAAGACTTTCGTGATGAGAACGGTAATCTGTATCTGGTTTTCCGCGATGAAAAAACCAATGAGTACAATAAACTGAAACTGTGCAAAGTAGCAGAAGATATATTAAATCACGAAAAAAGTACCCACAATAGCGGAAAAGTCTTTCAACTACCAGGGGAAACATCAATAAGATTTCATATCAGAAGAATGGTAAAAAAGGCAGGCATCGAAAAGCACATTACTCCTCATTGCGGAAGGCATACTTTTGCTACTTTATCAATCAGCAATGGTATTGATTTATATACACTGGCTAAGTTCTTAGGACACAATGATGTAAAAGTAACCCAGATTTACGCCAAGCTGATGGATAAGAAGAAGGATGAAGCTATTGACAAGTTACCAGAACTGTAATGTTTTGATTATGAATAGAAGGAGATACTATGAAATCTTTTGATGTAAAATATTTAGAAAACATATCACTGACAAATGAGCTAATAAGAATTATTCGCAAACTGGGAGAATACAAAGGAAAGCAGGAACTATACCAAAAACAGTCACCTGAAGTTTTAGAAAATCTCAAACTGGTTGCTTTTGCCCAAAGCACAGAATCATCCAACAGATTAGAGCAGATAACTGCTCCACCAAAACGATTAAAAGAATTGCTCGCAGATAAAACTAAACCAAAGAATCGCAGCGAGTCGGAGATTGCTGGATACCGAGATGTTTTAAGTACTATCCACCATTCTGCAATGGATATTCCCCTGACAGTTAACGTCATCAAGCAACTTCACCGGGATTTAATGAGATACACAGATCAACCAGGAGGAAAGTGGAAGTCGGTTGAAAATACCATAATTGAGCGATATGGCGATGGGACAACACGAGTTCGTTTCAAACCAGTAGAACCTTTTCTCATTGAGGATTATATGATGAAATTAGTAAGTAGATACAATGAAGAAATAGATAAAGGTGATATTGAGCCATTGATTCTTATGCCTTTGTTCATTTTTGATTTCACTTGTATTCATCCTTTTAAAGATGGTAACGGGCGTTCATCAAGGCTTCTAACTACAATTTTACTGTATCATCAAGGATATGATGTAGTCAGGTATATTAGTCTGGAGAAAATAATCGAACTAAGCAAAGAGTCCTATTATGAAACCCTTGAAACCTCTTCTCAAGGCTGGCACAAAGGTAAGCATGACATAATTCCTTTTCTTACATACTATTTGTCCATAATGCTTGCAGCCTACGATGAGTTTGAAAAAAGAGCCGATATCGTTAACAAACCACGCGGGACAAAAACAGATATGATAAAAAATGCCATAGATGGATTTAAGGGTAATTTCACAATCTCAGACATAGAACAAGCCTGCCCATTAGTAAGCAGGGACATGATCCGCAATGTTATGAACAATCTCAAAGCTGAGGGCATAATAGCGAATATATCTAAAGGCAGGTATGCAAAATGGCGCAAAATTTAATGTGGTAATAAGAGCTTTCAATGTGGTAATGAACTGTGGTTTATTACCCTATTGATGGGTCCATTACTTTATTAATCTACTCTTTGATGCCTGATAAATGATATAGATTCTAAACAGTAATGGGTCACAAGGACATCCAACTGACCCATATATATGCAAAGCAGATAGATAAGAAGAAAGATGAAGCTATTGATAAATTGCCTGAGCTTTAAATATTATTTTATAAAAATGGGTGAAATATTCAGGTCCGGATTATTAAATTTATAAAGGGAGGATAAATGAAAAAGATAATATTTTTGTTAGTCCTGGCAGTTATTGCTTGTAAACTGCTTTTTGAAGCCTTTTCGATTTCAAATATGATACTTGCCTTAACTGGACTAATTGTTCTTTGGTACACTGACGAAACTCAAAGAATCAGGAAATTGAATGATGAGCAGGATAAGCTTCTCAAGAAACCTTTAGTAAGTTTTGGACTTACTATGAACCCAGAAGAAGGCAAGGATTTAAAATTCAGTTTAACAAACCTGTCTAAGTATCCAATTTGCTGCCTTGTTAGACTTGAAGCCAAAGTATTTAGTAATATTACAGAAGTTCACTGGAAAGGATATCAAGGTAAGAGATTTTGGAATATTGAAATTAATCAAACAAAATTAGGTCATTTCAATTGGCTTGATCTACTCTCTTCCGGGGGGCTGTATGATAAGGAATTGGCTGATTATTTGAAATATTCACAAACTGCATCTCAAATAAGAGATAAGTTTTTTGAAGAACATGTTAAGAAGGCTAATAACCTTGAAGAGGAGTACATTCAAATAGAGTTGGAAGTTTTTAGTTATAATAGGTATGGTTATTATGAGTGTTATCCCAAATACTTCTTTTATATTAAATTCGACAGAGAGAGAATTATATATCTTCTGCCAGGAATTACATCGAAGAAGCCATATTTCAATTATAACAGAATACCAGATTGGATTGATATATCAAATTTAAATGTAAAGCTTTTGAGTGATAAGAGATAGAGAATAATCGTGAATATTATTATAATTATGAGTTCTGCATAATAGCAGGAAAATAGGAGAAAATGGTTCTCGAAAAATTGTAGCTTAGGCTTTTTAAAATAAGCAAAGCAGTATTAACTGGCTTTATTAGTCAGTAAACTGATA
>Ga0075121_1000791_pt1 | contig 21023 bp, 22 predicted proteins | sample AntAceMetag02UKG_FD_69793 | JGI IMG/M metagenome (GOLD analysis project Ga0075121, IMG submission 69793) | Saline lake microbial communities from Ace Lake, Antarctica - Antarctic Ace Lake Metagenome 02UKG | ecosystem: Environmental > Aquatic > Non-marine Saline and Alkaline > Saline | place... | reverse complement strand
GCCTTGAAACTGTCCGAGAAAGTCCTGCGTTTTCGTTCCATCTGCATCCGTCCTTTCGTACCATTTTCGGGACGCAGATTCTACTTAAGCTAGTGGTCCTAAAATCGGGGTTAAGCGCATAGATATCCACTTACAAAAGTGACCTTACGGGGGGCCAGAAAGAACCAAAGAGGGGATTGGGACCTTTGGCGGGTTTACCATGAGGCAGGCATTGCAATGGGGACTGTGATGCTCAAGGCGGCTATTGGGGAAGCCTACAGTCCTGCTTCCACCTAATGGGTCTTTGGGCCTCTCAAGGCTAATTTAGCAGGCCGTAGAGACTTCGAAGGGAGACCCGACGGGGAGGGGGGATAATACTTCAGCCCCCGAACTTCTTCCCGCAGTTCCCGCAATACTTGTCTGGATTCTGGGCTACATTGAAACTGGTAATATATCCGCAGTGAGGGCAGGCTGTGCTGTTAGGGGTGATATTTTGGGTTTCGTTTCCTTCCGAGCCGTTCAGGTGAAAAAGGCCTCCGCAGTTCTGGCAGTTGTAGTTTGGCCCTTCAGACCGATTGACTACAAGGTCTGCCTTACAATGGGGGCATTTGACATTCTGGTTCAAGGCGGTCGACCCCTTGGCAAATCCAAAGACAACCCCGATGACTAGGCCGATCCCACCACCAATGAGCCATCCCGCCTCGGGGTTCACTTGATAGCCAATGAAGCCGCCGAGTCCTGCGCCCAGAAAACCCCAGAAGTAAGAGTACATATGAGTCAACTGGGACTTGGCTTTCGGAGCTCCGCACCAAGCGCAGACATCCCCGATAAATTCAACGTTGCGACCGCAATTTTGGCATAGCATGGGGCTTCCTCCTGAATTTTAACATTACTGGGGACGGCAGTTCTTGATTCTGCATCTGACCTTCGTGACTCCTGAGCGGCTGGATTTGTAGCCTAGGGTCTCAGTCTCTTTGCCTCCAAGGAGCAGATAGGGTTCCTGCATTTCCTTTACGACGCCGTTGTCATCCGTGAATTCGACGCAAAGGGTGAAGAAGTACGGGCGGTCTGCAGAATTGTAGCACTCAACTTCTGCCCCCAGGTCACCGTAATAGTCCAATGTGGAAACGCTGACAATCTTGACGACAGGCGGAGAGGGTTTAGCACAACCAAATATGACTAGCAGGGGAATCATCAGTAACATCGGATATAGTGAGTGCCCAAAGAATTTCATATTGTTTGTCTGGCTCCTTTTTGCTGTGGATATGCCAATCTGGCCAATCAATATCGATATTTATTCAAGGAACCCTGCACCATGGTCCCCATACCGCCTGAGAATCCGAACCCTCCACCGCCGCCCATGAATGGCCTTGTTGGAACGCCGCCGTTGTAGTTGCCATTGTCAGGAAGACTGCTTGAATCAATATATGTGGCCCCCTCCGGCAAAGGCTTGCCATACATCATGGCTTCTTGAACAGCCTCCAACGCTCTTGGGTCACTTGTGTTGGCCCTGACAACCGTCACATTTCTCGAACCAGACGCCCTTCTGGCCCCTCCGCTGTTGACATAGCGATAGGCCTCGTCCGCGCATCTCGCGATATTGCTGTTGAATCGGCCATGCATGTAGTTGTCAGTAAACCTCTGATAGGCCTCCTTTTCGTTGGCTTTGAAGAAGCTCGGGGTCCTCGCGTAGGAAACCGTGTCGAATTTCGGGTTTGTCCTAATCCTCTCCAACTGCTTGCTGTGCCTTTCCAACTCCCGCCGATAGTCCGCCTTAGCCTTGGCCATTTCCTCTTTTTGATAGGCATCGCTGGCCAACAGGGTAGAAGCGGGGCGGTATCCCTGGTCAGCAGATTCCGTTAGCCACTGGATGGCTCGGTTGTAGTCTTTTGGAATGCCTTTCCCCTCGTAGTACATTCGTCCAAGCCAGTATTGGGAATCTGCTTCGCCTAAAACGGCTCCCAGCCGAAACCATGCGAAAGCCTGGGCTGCATCGCGTAACCCTCGACGATCTCCATAATTGTATCGGCCCATCAATAGGATTGCCTCTGAGTTCTCGACATCTGCCGCCTGACGTACAAGGTCGAGCCCCTTTTTCACGCTTTTCTCGCATCCATCTCCAGCCAGTAGCATTCGCCCAGTCATCAGTATGGCTTCCGCATGCCCCTGGTCCGCAGCCAGACTGAAGAGGCGGAAGGACTCCTTCTTGTCCATAGGCAAACCACGTCCCTTGAGGTTTGCCTGGGCTAGATCGTATTGCCCATCGGCAGAGCCTCCATCCGCCGACCTTTTCAGCCACTTGATGCCTTCTTTGGTTTTTCGTTCTTCCAGCAGGGTTTGTCCAAGCCACGCCTGGGCCTCTGGAAGACCGTCTTCCGCCATGGATTTCAGCGCTTGCACCGCTTTCTCAATGTCCGTTTTAGACATGGGTTTCGTCGGCGATGAAAATCCTGCCACCTGTTCATAGGCCCGTTCTATGATGAAGGAACGAGTCAGCAGGTCACGGAATGCAGGGTCGCAACGGATGCGGGCCGCCACATCCAGTTCGGCAAATCGAACAGAGATGCTGTTTGTGCCTTTGGCGATAACCAACCCATTGGCTTTGACCTCCCGAATCGCACCCTGAATCAAGGTGCCATTGATTCGACGGAACCGCACAATTTCGTTGGTGGCCAAAGGGGTATTGCGACTTTCCATCTGTCCAATCACTGACTCCGTCACATGGGAAACGATTTCCGAATAGGCAACCTCCATGTTGTTGCTTAGGGCGGCGAAGATTAAGCCATGTCCACGCTCCTGGCTGGCCTCGTCCTTGGCCCGCCCAATTAAAAGACCCGCCTTAACCATGCTACGGGCATCTCCCAGCTCTCCTGCCTTGATGAGCCATTTCATGGCCTTCTTTTTATCTTTTGGGAGCACCTCACCTGCCAAATAGATGCGTCCAAGCATGGCTGCAGAAGGGGCCTGCCCATATGATGCGGCGGTCTCAAGTAGAGAAAGCCCTTTTGGCGTGTCCTGGGGCACGCCTTCGCCTGTCAGAGTCATGATTCCCAATGATTCTGGAGCACTGGGGAATAGTTTAGGGTCAACAAGCGAAAGAAGGCGGACTGTCTCAGATTTATTAGTCGGCACTAAAATTCCATCATAATGGAACCTAGCCATGGTGAACATGGCCTCCTGATGTCCACTGTCGGATGCCTTATTGAACCAAGGGACTGAAGCCTCGGGGTCTATGCCGAAGTCTTCGTCAACATTGTAGAGAATTCCCAAGAGATAACAGGCTTCCGCATTACCGCCATCAGCTTCCTCCCTGAGCCATTGCCATATGACAGGGGCGTTGGTCTCTGGACTCCAGCCTCCAGCCAGGGCACTCATGACCAGGTCCTTGGATTCATCATGTCCTATATCGGCCGCCTTGCAGAATAGGTGGAACGATCTCCTGATGTCCTGAACAGGTTCTTTGGCCTTTGATAGTGCTTTGGCGAGTTCGACTTGGGCGGAAACGTCACCAGACCTTGCCTTGGCCTTCAGCCCCCGAAGAGGGTCCTGGATGATGCATCCCCCGAGCGTAACGTCGCCACTGACAATCCCTCTGCACTTGCCCTTGATCATCGTCGGCCTCCCAACCTTGATATCGGCAAGGTCAGGTTCGCTTTGTGAGGAGACAAGGCAGTAAATCTCAGCTTCTCTTCCTCCCGCCAGAATCACCATAGTCCTTTCGCCTTCGGACCAGGACTCCTGGACGGGACCGTACACCTCGATAACCTTGCCTTTGTATGTCTGGTTGGCACTGGATTTGTCTGTGCTAAACGCCTTACAAAGGTCGGGTGCCGAGACTTTGAGGGCTGAAGGATTTTCTGCGACCTCTTTCTCTCGTTGGGCCTCGAAGCATCCAGTAGCCAAACCTGCAACCAGCAGGCAGACGAAATAGTTCTTCCAATGATTCCATTTCATATTGCCTGCTTTCAATATCCTCGCCGTCTTACTTCGTTTGCCCGAGCCCCATCCTGTCCAACCTGTCGCCAGTTCCTCCGCAAGGGAAGACCTTGAAAAACGCCTGCTTCGTCAACATTTACGACATGCCAGTTGTTGTATTGATCGGGCTTCATAGCCAAGGACATCATCGTGCGTTTCAGGAATCCACCGGTCGTGTATCCCTCGTAGTTGAAGATGGCGATGAGCGGAACCCCCAACCCCCGCTGGTAGCCAACAAGGGATGCCTGTCTGCCCGCTCCGGAGTTAATCATTCCCTGAACATGGCTTTGGGCAACTACCCCGGCATCCTTGCGCCAAGCCGAGTTGCCCGATTGTGCCTGGGCATTCAGAAGGCCTGTGGTCAGCATGGCCAGCAGGGCAAGGCAAAGGGTTGACCATGCTGAAGGGGTGGATTTTCCTAGATGCATACTATTCCTCCTTTAAACCCGTTGAGGCCTCACCAATATTTTGATGAGCCTCCTCGAAGTGCTCCGAATACGGAGCAATTCAAGCCCCTAAGTGCATTAAAGTCAAGTTCCAGTATCGGAGCACGACGAATGCCAACAAATATCATTGGGAATCAAATTAGTAGACTGAGAAGCAAGGCGGGACTCTCGCAGGAGCAACTGTCTGCCAAGTGCCAAACAGTGGGGCTGGATATCAGCAGAGGGACTCTGGCCAAAATCGAATCCAGAGTTCGTTGTGTAACCGATGATGAGGTTTTGCTCTTTGCAAAGGCCCTGAGGGTAGGGGTTGGCGAACTGTATCCCAAGGGTAAGTCCAAGTAGTCCTATTCGAGAATTCCTTCTGGCTTCATTTGCACAAGCATCTTATCCAAGATGAATGGCATTGAAGAACATTACCGGCTGGAATATCCGTCAAATCCGTATTGAAAAGGGGATGACCATAGGGGAACTGTATTCTGCATTGCCTCTATCGTCGCCCCTGTCCAGTGAAGATATAGCCCAGATCGAACTGGGGGCCAGGAAGGTCTATGACCATGAACTCCTGGCGATCTCCCAGGCCTTGAAAGTTCCTATTGCTAGCCTATTTCTCACTCCTCACAAAAAAGTGAAGAAAACACGCATTTAGGCCCTATTCGAATTCGCACTATGCCGGTATGTGTCGACCAACCATCAAGGAGGTTGTTATGTCTAAAGTCGTTATTTCAGAGAAAAAAGTCGCTGCCATTCTGAAGAAGAGTCCTAAGAGTTTGACCGAAATCTATCGCTTGCTAGGCGGCTCGGGGAAGCTTTCTGGATCCGTCGCAACACGTCTCCGGGATTCAGTTCCACGACTCGAAGCAATCCTGGCCAAGAACAAGGCAAAGACTTCAAAGTCCCCGCCGAAGGTCGTGCCGCCGAAGGCGAAACCTGCCAAGAAGGCTTCTAAGGCGACTAAGTATCCCCGTCATCCGAAGAACCCATTCCGGCCTCAAAGTGGATATTCTCTTTTACTCGACATCATTTCAGCATCTGGCTCAAAGGGGATTGGGCGTGAAAACCTACTTCAGGACTACTGCAAGGCCAGTGGGAAGGATCTGAAACACGCCAAGTATGACCTTGCGGTAATCAATTCGGCTCAAGAGGGAGGCAATCGCCACAAATCTGCTAAGGATGGTTTCACAATCATCAAAACTGTGGATAATTTCCGAATCAAGTACGATTAGGACTCCACGCAATGTGTGAATTCGCTCATCTGACTGAAAGCCTGTTTGAGGGTCTTCCGAAACTCAAAGAAGGACAGCAAATCTTTGTCGTTGCCGCCAGAAATCCAACTGGCGACATTGAAATCGAATCAGTCCTCTATGCGGATGAATCAGATAGTCCACAGGAGGCCCTGAAGGACTTCTGTGAGACTCAGGGGTTGGATATGGCTACCCGCCTCTGTATCCCTGTAGTTCTGCCACAGGGGCTCAATGCGGAAGACGTCAAGGGGTTCCGCTCTGTTCGCGACGGAAAATGTCTACACATTGAGTTTACGAAATGAGGGAACGACTCTTGTTCTGGCTGGCCATCCATATCCATGTGCGGATGCTCTTGCTAATCTGGTGGGTCTCAGGGGCATAAAGTGGCTGATAACAATACAGAGAAGAAGCCAACCAGGGAACAGGCGGTATCCGACCTCCTTCGCCTAGGAGAACTTCTTGCCCAGCACTCAGGCCCCATCGGGGATCTTGGATTATCACGTCCACTACGTCCTGATGAGTCCATTGCCATCAAAGCCGAGGTTGCGGATCTAGAGCGTCGCATTGAAGCCAGAGCCTATGACCGGACGGATCGGACTCTTCGAGCCATGCTGGATATTCGTAGAGATGAGATTCTCGACCCCATCCTGCTACGTTGCATAGCCTGCGTTGCTTACTATGTTCTCGACGGTGGCCGTTCCCTCCCGACGGTTGCCGCCATCAGCAAGGCGGCGGGACTGGGAGACTGGGGGACAACATTGTCCGCCCGCCACGAAATCCGTCAGGCCATCATAAAAGGAAAAGCCTTCTATTTTTCTGATAGCGAATATGGTGATGGTATCCTGAAAGTGGGTCGGGATTTGATGAAATTCTTGAGTGGCGAAAATCGTCTCAAAATCGTTTGGACAGAAGAGACGCTGAAGAAGGAGAAAGAGGAATGGGAGCGTCGGAACGCCAAAGTTATCAGGCAGTGCCCGCCGCCCGATGAATCCCCAGCCCCTTCCGCCCAGGCGTCTCCAAAGATTACCCCTACAAGTGGGATGCTTGACTCGCCCAAGGCCATATTCGAAGCTCTTCGCAGGACTGTCATTGGCATGGATCAGGTCGTTAAGAAGTTCTCTGTCCAGATGGCTATGCATCTGAAGCGAGTTGCTATTATTGCAAGCGGGGCGAAAGCATCGACCCCGCCAGTCTGCTGTTTGCTGATCGGGCCATCTGGGGCCGGAAAATCATTTCTTGCTTCTGAGTTTGGCCGGATATCGAATTACCCCTTTGCAATTGGCGATATGTCCAGCGTTACGGCGTCGGCCTATGTTGGGAGCAGCATCGACGAACTATTCTACGGCTTTACTAAAAAGGGGACAAAGCTTTCAGATGTCCAGAGGGGAATTCTATTTTTGGATGAGATAGACAAAAAGCGAACCAACAATCGGGGCGGGGATTTTGACGCTATGGGGTCAGGTGTTCAATATGAAATCCTCCGCATGCTGGAAGGGACCCGCATACAGGTGGGAGGGAAACGGGGCAACGATTCTGTTTCAAGAGGCTTCGTCGAAACTGCGTCCATGGGGTTTATCCTCGGCGGTGCATTTTCTTCGATTTCCGACGCCCTGGCAGAGAAGGCCAAGGTCCCAATAGGCTTCTCAGGCGGGCGGAACGGCTTTGACACGGCTCCTGATGTACGGGAACTACTGCTGGAGTATTTCATTCCCGAACTCGTCAATCGGATCGGATCGGTAATTGTGATTCCGCCGCCGTCTTTGGGGGCACTGGTCCAGATAGCGACAGCGGAAACGGGAATCATCCAGAGACAAAATCAGTTTTTGGCCTCCTTCGACCTCAAAATCATACCCAGCGAACATGCAATCAGGGAAATCGCCAACTGGGCTATGGAGACCAAAACGTTCGCAAGGGGAATGAGGAGCCTCACGCAGTCCTTGGTAGAGCAGGCCATTTTCGACGAGCACAAGGGCGAGCTCGTCATCGGGGTCAAACATGTCAGGAAGGCCATAGAAGGCTTAAGGCAGGAGCCCGAGGAACTTCAAAAATGAGGCCGACCCCCCTAGCTGCGATGCATCGTCGACACTTGATTTTTAAATTTATCAACGGGATTGTGCTCCGCATTGCCAGAATATGCACTGGACTGGATGGGGCTTCAGGCCCAATGGCTACGGGGCGGAAGTCGTTTTTCTGGGGCTCTTCACCAGTCGGTAGGGACAACGGAAAAGAGGGATATAATCGGATTATATGGAGGACCCAAATCGTACCAAGGGTTTTGCAGGAATTGGGGCTGATAAATTGTCACTTCTCAGGATTATCCAGGCCATGATTTGTCCCCAGGCGGATGCACAATTTAGTTGGATCATTTGCACACATCGGCGTGGATAGAGGTATGGAAAATATCCGTCCAGCTTCTCTTTCAGAATTCGTAGGCCAGACACAGGCTATCGCCATTCTGAAAATTCATTTAGCTTCTGCCCGCAAGCGGAATGCGCCTATGCCTCATGTGCTGATGGCTGGCCCGGCTGGATTGGGTAAGACCTCCCTGGCGAAGATTGTCGCTTCCGAGACAGGAGGCCGTTTGCGGGAGGTCGTGGGTGGAACAATCAAAACTCCTGCCGATGTCGCCAAGTTATTAGGAGATCTTCGTTCTGGAGATACGCTTTTTATTGACGAAATCCATGCGGTCCAGAGGAGTGTCGAGGAGCTTTTCTATTCGGCCCTGGAGGACGGGACTCTGACGGTCGAAAATAAGTCCTGTGACAAAATGTTTCGGGACCTAGGATTGGGCGGGAGCAAGGCCTCGACGAAAAGTATAAAGCGACTTCCACCCTTCACAATGGTTGGGGCGACCACTCAGCTCGGTGAAGTATCCTCTCCTCTTCGCAGTAGGTTCCATTCCATTCTTACTCTGCTTCCATATACCCTGGAAGAGATGGGGGCCATCGTCTTGAGGACTGCCAAGCAGCTTGAACTCTCCATGTCGGGGAATGTCGCTACGGAAGTGGCTCGACGTTCAAAGGGAATAGCCAGAATAGCCGTTTCCAACGTCCATTGGCTTCGAGATTATGCACTGGCACATGGATGTCGGCTGACTGCCAAATCCGCCCAGGACGCGTTCAGCCTGAAGGGAATTGATGCCCATGGGATGACGCCTGCCGACAGGATGTATCTGGGTAAGTTGATTGCATCTGCTGAAGCCGTTGGCATCGAGACCTTGGCGGCTATCATGGGGGAGAGCGTCGATACCGTGGCGCAGGCCATTGAACCATTCCTCCTTGCCCAGGGCTTTGTTGAGAAGACACCAAGAGGACGGATCGCTACTGCCAAGGCCAGATCAATCAAGGAAATAGCAGCATGAACACCGCATGGGAACTCACGCCGGAGAAATTCCTCGACCGGGGGGAGATCGCTACACTCCTTCGCAAGGCAGATGAACTCTGGACGATGGGCGAGGTCCGAAAGCGGAAGGATTGGGTTCGTGACGCTTTCCTGATCCATACAGCCTTATCGACAGGCTTGAGAAATTCAGAAATCTGTGACCTTCAAGTGTCTGATCTCCGAATAGGTAATGGATCGAGTTATCTGATCGTAAAAAACGGTAAAGGCTCCAAGGTCCGCAGGGTCCACATTGGAACGGCGTACAAACGCCTGCTGAAACGATATCTGGTTTGGAAAGATGCGAATGGTGAGTTGGCTCCTGACTCCTATCTATTACGCACAAAGAGGTCCGTGAAGTTTTGCAAGTCTGCGCTCTGGAGGCGGTGGAAGAAATACTGTCCCCAGAAGACCCTCCATTCCGCCCGGCACACCTTTGCCACTATGGCCTATGCGGCGTCTGGGCAGAATCTTCGCCTGGTACAGAAAGCACTGGGCCATTCACGGATCACCACTACACAGATTTATGCTGATGTGATGCCCGAGGTCGCTGTCGCAGCCATGAACAACATGGAACGGCTGGTTCGTGGCATCACCCGCCAGTCGGCATCCTGAACACAATCCTTCCGAAATTCCTTCGAGGAGCCCCTTTCTAAGGCAAACAAATGCCCAATTATTTGCGAAACTCATACTGGGGTTTGCGAACCGATGGGTGCCGGAACAAGTTTATTTGCGTTAAATGGCTCCGAAAATACCCTTTCGCAACCGAGTGTGGATTATACTTAGCCTTTCGTTCGCCCGTTGTGAGAAGCCCTCTCTATCCTGGCCCTTGCCTTTCTGCCCTTGCGAATCAAGGCTTTCAGCCTGCGGTTTAGCCCCAGGACCATGCGTCGTTCAATTCGACTAATCATCAGGTTCGCCATAAGACCTCGCACTAGGCTCGATTTGCTGATCCCATCTTCTGCCGAAATAGCCTCAAGGGCTTCGAACATCCTTTGGGATATCCGGCAGGAAAGGTATTTGGAATTTCTTTGCTGGGCCATGTCACACGTTTTCATGAACTATTTCTACAACGGCGTGTGACAAATCTCCTTTGTTCCTGATTTCCCCTAGGCAGAAGGGGCCCGGGGGGTACTGAAAACAAAAAAGGTCGGGGTATGGGTTCCCTAAGGACTAGTTTGGGGCGGCTTGTTGAAGCGGCACTAATCGAAATGAACGATGACAAGATTTGTGAATTAAATAGTTACGTTTGCCATATCAACTCACTCTCCTGATATCCACACATGATAAGAAGGCGTGCCCAATTGATCCTATACTGCATGGTTTGCCCCCCTGGTCTGTATGACCTGCTGGTGACCTCAAGAAGCCCTACATCGATCAAGCCTTCCCGGGCACTTCGGTAACGTGACCCATGCCTTTTGAGCATTTCTTTGCTTTTCAACCCAAGAGTACCTTCCTTGCTTTGGGCTGGGAGTATCCGACCTTTGGGAATCAATGTCTCGGCGACGATTCTTGTGGCAACCTTCGGTCTCGGGCATCCAGCATTGGCCAAAGACTCCAGAAGAGCTTGTGTGTGATTCTTATCAAGGCCTGGGAGTTTGGTCAGGTCTGGTAGCCGGATGGCTTCGTGACGCGATCTGGAAGCCCACGCAGCCAATATGTCATCAACAGCCTCTCTAACTCCGCAACCGATGTGTCTGGGGTTGATAGATATGATGTTGCGCCATTCATTTGCCAATTGTGAATCATCCCATTTGAATATTGTGGCCATTGAAAACATCGGCATATGGAATTTCATTCTAGTATGACGTTCAGGGATGCCTTGTCTCTTGAGCCTTTGATATGTTGTCCAGTCTTGAAGGAAGTTTAATTTGCCTTTAGATGGGGAGATGGGGGTTTCAGAGCTTTTTGAATCAATAGTGTAAACATTAACAGGCACTGATATCCCACACACCCCACACTCTTTACTCTGAAATCCAAACGAACCGTCTTCATCTTGAAGGATTTTTTTTCCTCCTTCATATAAATATTTCCTTTTATCAGAAGCATCAGAAGAACCCCTCACAGATATCGACACAATAGAATCCGACGACCAGAGGTTGCTCAACCTTTTTAATATGATGGGATTGGCAGTAGGGTTCTCCTTCGATGCATGGGGATTCAGATATATCAGTTCAGCAATACGACCTGTTTTACCGTGCTTGAATCCTGGAAGCCTTGTCAGTCTGCTGTGGTCTACTATTGCCCCAGTGTCTGGTTGAAACCCTTCCCTTAAGAGTCTGTCAGTCAAGGATCCAGCAGCATCCACGAACTCGGATATGGGGGCACGCAAATCCTTTTCGTGTTGAGCCCTTTTTGCATTTATCCAATCGACCCTGTAGGGGTTGTGTATCCATTTGGGCAACCTGAACACAGCATGGACCCCCCGACTTCCAGTAATTAATATTGAGACGATTTCATGTTTAAAGGGTTCTAAAGCCAATAACTGTTCATCAATAGAACCCTCGTCACTCTCGGCTAGGATATTCTGGCAGACAACAACAGTTTTATGTCCTCTGATTTTGAATGCAGTCGGGTTCACAGGAACTTGAATGTCATAGCCATAGCAATTGATATCACGAAGGGGAATCAGACTAGAGGGGCGACTCCAGGAAGGGCTCCGACTAAAAGGATTGGGAATTGTGTACACCCTGGGCCAGTCACAAGGTCTCCAGAATTCGGGGCTTCTCTCAACCATGAAGTCTCTCAGGGCCTTCCGATGGAGAACATCGGGCAGAAGCCAGGGGCGTTTCTTATAATTCTCACACAGGGCATCGTGGAGCCGGGGATAAACAAATATCTTATGGTTTCCAATTAGGCATTTATGGAAGGCCCTCAGCTTTGCCATCTGAAGTGTTAGGTCAGAATACTTTTCAGACTCATTGCCGCCCCATAGAGATGGTGGGGGAGCCAATTCGGTATTGGAACATTCACTCATCAAAAGGGTTTGCACGGAGCACGAAATCCTATTCTTGAGTCTGTATGGCCTGCGGCTTGATGATGTCTGAAAGCCTATCTCGAATCACCTTTGACATATCGGTGTCCCGGTCCTTGGCCCATAATTTCAGCCTCATATGCTCGGTCTCGGCCATCCTAATCATCATCATTACGCTCTTCTTATCTTTCTTGTTTCTGTCAATCATATGACCTCCTGGGTGTATATACATGGTCGTTTGATTGATTATACAAAGGTTCTGAGCCGATTCCTTCTTCTAGTGCTGAAGAAAGCCTAATATTACCTAAAGGGCCTAAAATTAAGCCAGAATATGAGGAAAGAAATTCTGGTCAGTCAGAATTGTGAAAAGGGTTTGTGAAAAAACCTTGAGGCGGAAGTCCCTTATGGAGCATCAATAGATGTCATATCCTGAATAGATCAGAATTGGGGAAATCTATCGGACGGACTGGGGATGGAATTTGAGTATAGGCTGTAAAGATGGTTATGCTGGACCCGATGCCGCTTTGATCATCTTGACGCCATCGGAATCCCTGTTTAGGAGATGTGGCTAAGCAATATTCCTAGGCATTTGGGGGTATTGTGACGACACAAAGGGGTTGGCTTGAGCTTGTGTCTCTATCTCTCAATGGTTAATCTGGCAACATGCAGAGGCGAACCATCAAGACCAAGCATGCCGTCGAGAAAAAAGGGGAGAAAGTAAACTCATCTATTGCCCGACGATCCACTCCAAAGGCGCCTAAAGCGCCCTGGTATGAAGACCCGAATGAAGGGATGGATGACACCCCACGCGATCCGCCAAAGAGTGACTACGTCTTGCCTGATGGCCGGATGCTTCCCATGCCAGATAAGTTTCTCGCCACAGAGGTGGATATCCTGGAGATGTACAGTTCCCTACGACACTTTCTGAAGAATCGTTTCCATCCACGCAGGGGTTTCGTTATTACGTTTGACTATAGTCCCTATGATTGTCTGATAAGTATGTATAATTGTAGTTGCATCAGTCTGGGGGAGATGCGTGCTCTTCTACAAATGCCTATTCAACTCAGATTGCTTCATGAGCATTTATATAGTCTGGATGTTCACCAAGTGTTCCCCAACAAGCAATTTATGGTGGAGTACGTGGAGGTGCTCCGTATTATTCTAAGATTACATGGCCATGTTATCCCAAACAGCCAACGATCCCGGCGCTTTAACTACTGCTGGTGCTCCGCACTACAGCCCCCAGGGGAGAGACCTTTTCCAAGGGACTTATTTGCTGAATCCTATGAAAATGGTTTGATGCAAAACAAGGACTTCATAAGCGAATGGGAAAAACTGAAATCGTCTATTCCAGCAAAGAACTGGCTCTACTGTATCTATCAAAACTGGTTTATTCCTTTTACTGATCAAGGAGAATATGACCAGCGATTGGCTGCAGTATTTACTCACATATCTGGGCAATCACGGCTTGACCCGAACTCTCAATTGTCACCTGCTAATTCATCTAAAATGAAATTGAGATTGCACGCCTTTTGCGATAGGTGGGCATTAACACATCTAGCTACACCCTTTAAAATGGAAACCGTGACCCCCTCCGTCATGCTTGTAGCGGCCCGAGTCGTGGTTATCCCTATGAGGGATCATGACGCTAGCGTTGACAATACAGTATCGCCAAATGGATTTGAGGTGCGATTACCCAAATATTATGGCTTCGATGCTATTTCCCGTTATCGAAAGAATGACTTTGCTCACCTGAAATATGCTTTCGATATGGTTAAGGGAAAGCGTCAACGCAAGGCCATATCGGGAATGACGGGCAAACAGAAAAAATCCCTCTTGAAACCGATGAGGGCCGCAATGATACGTAGTGGCATACCAAAGGGTTCTCAGTACAGGATATTGAAGGGGTTGTGCTATCCAATCAAGGACAGCACAATGCATGGACTAGGATTTGCAATCCCCACAACGTCCAGACTACCAGTCGGCAATGGTGGTGAAGTTATTCCCATGAAGATTAGTGAATCATTCACTGAAGTGATGAAAATGACCGCCCGGAATCCAGATGATCACCAGGCATGCCGGAAGATATTTGCCCGGTTTGGATTGGATATTACTTTCCCGAATCGCTAATGACTTATAAATAGGCTGCTTAGCAAACTATTTGTTCACGCTAGATTATCCGTTTCAATTGCTAGCATTCTCAGCGGAATGCGTTTTAGAGGGTCCGTGAGAATGTAATCACCATCGTGAGCAAGATGGTGCCATTTCAGGATGAGTGGGGAAGCGAGTTCAAAACTCGTGGCCAATCATATTCTCCTGATACCGCCCTCGCAGTTCTTGCTGATGATATCCCGTTCATTATGGAGATTGGCTGTCATCTCTCCCCTAAGGAACAGCAGGTATTTTATATCTACCATGTTCGCAAGGTGACCTCGACATCTGAGATCGCCGGTTATCTTGGAATGAACCAGACAGGGGATGTCCGAAAGTATCTCGCTCGCATCGATGCGAAAATGCGGAAAATTCGTTCGAATGTTTCCCTAATCGAGGTTGCCTTCACTGGTGCAGAAGACGATTCCAGCCCTAAAGAAGGCGTAGTCTTGTCGCGCCATCATCTGTCACCCCGCCAGCAAGATACATCTAACAACCAGTCAAATTGTCGCGCTTCTGCCCCTTTGTGTCCGAAAGGAGGACACAATGAGTAAACAGAAGAAGACAAACAAGCAACATAACGCCTCAACCAAAGCCCGTGCCGAAAAGACATCGACGACAAAACGAGTGCCCAAAACAAAGGGTGCGAAAGCAAAGAAGGCTAAATCAGCCTCTTCAATCGAATCCCAAAAGATCGATATCGCTGCCTTCCGCCTGAAAGCCATCCAGAAGACGCTCCCTGGCTACCTGGAGGGGGAACAAGTAATCCATGCTGACCTGGATGTGATGAAACAGCGCTTTCTGTCTAGAGAAGGTACTCGGGTAGAGCTGGATGATCTGAATGGGCAGGATATTCACGAATTCGATCTGAAACACCGGGCTGGGCATGAAGGAAAAATGCCCAATGGGATGTCTACATACAAGACTGTCGCCGAGTATGAAAACTTTCCTGTGGCCGAAAAGCAACTTCGCCGCCTTCACGACCGCTGGAAACTGATTTTGGAGTTCCGTGCGAACGATATCTCTGAGCCCCGACTCGGAGTGACTCATTTTGACGCAGTCAAGCCCATGGTGGACATCGAGGAAAAACTCGAAGCCCTGCGAGATGCTGAGGAGAACGGCCTTAGTGTTGCTGAGCTCCGTGAAAAGTATATCGAGAGCAAGAAGAAGTCTAAAAAGGGGTGGAAGGCTCTCCTTCGAAGCAATGCTTCCCGAATCAATATCAGCCTCATGAATATTCTGGGTTTGATGGAGCAATCCGGGGACCAGCCAGACCGTGAAGTCCTGGCAATTATCAAGGACATCAAGGTTCTCCTTAACCGCTTCAAAGTGAGCCAAAAGGAGGTGGCATAGCCATGAAGAAGCAAACGAAATTGCGTGCTGTGGGCCTCTGTTCGGGCATTGAAGGCTTCGAACTGGCTGCTGAGGACAATGGCGTCGAAGTAACGGCGACTGCCGAAGTGAATGAGGATGCAAAACTTGTCTCATTTTTGAATAATGGCCGAAAATCTCTTGGGGATATTCGAAAAATCAATGGGGCAGATCTAGGGAAATTTGACCTTCTCCTGGCTGGAAGCAGTTGTAAAGGCTGGAGCCAAATCGGCAATCAACTCGGATTTGCTCATTCCGAAGGAGACATTCTGCTTCACTGCATTCGGATCGCTAAGGAAGCAAATGCCAAGGTGATTCTCACGGAAAATGTGCCAGCGATTGTGAGCCATAGTCAGGGCAAGTCACTGGAGATTATCAACGAATTTCTGGTGGAATGTGGATTTACTCCCTTTGAAGGCCGAGTGCTTAATTCAGCCCATTGGGGGTTATCGACAGCCCGCAAGCGTTGGTTTGCCTGCTCCTTCCGCAAGGATGTTAAACACCTTCCTCTTGTATGGCCTGACTTCAAAAAGCCCCCTCGTCACATCCGTGCAGATCTTTTGCCCGAAGAGGAGGTTAAGGATCTTTATGTAGATGACTCCGAATTCGTCAAAGCAGATCGCAAGCGTCCTGTGGATCCATATTCCAGCCTGATGCTGGGGTATGTCCGAAAACAATTTAGGGAACGAATGGTGTGGTCTATCGATGCATTGGCTCCAACGTTCATGGCTGCAATCGGTGGGCCTGGAGGTCCTTCTGGTTTATTCCAGATGGATGATGGCCGTATCCGAAACCTGGCCCCGTCTGAGATGCTTGCCTCCATGGGGTTTCCCAAAAACTACCGTATTCCATTTCATGGATTTCGGGGCGGTCGACTGGTGGGAAATGCACTCTGTCCTCCGGTGGCAAAATCTGTGGTTTCCATGGTCATCAAATCTCTCAATGGGCAGGGGGTGGCCAAATGAGTAGTGGATTTACAAAACTGATCTATTGGGCTGGAAGTAAATTCTGGATGCAGGATCAACTTTTGGACTGTCTGCCCTCGGAATACGGCGACATCTATGTCGGGTTCGCCGGGCGCCTTGATCTCTTACAGATCCTACGAGCTCAGGGCGTCGAAAAGCATGTCTATGCCTCTGATATCAGCCCTAGACTGATGATGGCCCACAAGGGGATTAAGCAGTCGCCTGAAGAGGTTATTGGAGTTCTTGAAGAGCACCAGGCAAACGCCTCAGCGGACTACTATGTGAGTATTCGCAACCGTTTCGACCTGAAGATGCCTTTGGCAATGGCAGCGGCCGACTTCATCTACCTTTCACGGAATTCCTATAAGGGAATTATCAAAATCGCAGCCAATGGTCGTTGCACCAATATCAGTGCTCGGGATTCATTTAACTTCAGCCCGAAAGATGTCCATCGCCATTCCCGATTTCTTCGCAACACCACCATCGTGGCTGAAGACTATGCCGCAACCGCCATGCGGGCAAAGGCGGGTGATTTAGTTCTATTGGACCCTCCATACCCTGGAGCCCTTGTCCATGGATGCATGAAGTTCACTGACGGAGATCATTACCGGCTTCGGCATGTCTGCAATGAACTTCAACGAAAGGGGGTTCTGTTCCTCCTGACCAACGGGGATACCCCATTTGTCCGATATATCTATCGGGACTTCTGCATCGGGGAGCTTGAGGCCCCGAGGACGCTGGGGTGGACCAAAAACGGCGGAAGGGTGACTGAGCTTTTGATTACGAACTATTAAGGAACTAACCCAATGCCTCGTACCCCTAAATCCAGCCCTCGCAAAGTTGACCAGTCCGCACAACTGGCGTCAACTGGGGCTGGGCATATGAGGCTGGTCGAGGCAAAGAAATACAGCCTGAAAGAAGCAGCGAAGTTGGCAGGAGTTTGTGAAACCACAATGCGGAATGAAGTCAGAAATGGAGAAATCCCTGTCATCCAGATTGGAACCAAGAGCGTCATCGTCCAGTGGGACCTGGAGCAATACCTCCAGCATCATTACACCGTGGTCGGAAGTTCTACCCAGGTCTCCATCGGCTCTTCAGATCTGCCAGACTGGGTTGAGAACTCTCCACTCCTTCAGCCCAAGAGAAATGCGTCATGAGAGCCAAGGCCATAGAGAGGCATCCCAATGGACGTCGTTACCTCCGCTATCAGGAAAACGGTAAGAAGCATCGTGTCCTTCTTGGAACCTCTGAGAAAGAAGCCCAACGCAATCTCAAGAAGTATCGCAACTCGCATGAATTAGGCCGGCTCCTGAGTAATGGTCAACCCACCAGCCAAACCCTTCTGCCATCAGGCCAACTGGATCTCAACTTGAAGGAACTGATTGTTCGACATCTGGAGTTTGTGAAGAAAAACCGTTCAGACTCAACTTTCATCCTACGCCAGTGGTATTTGCTTTGCCTTCTTGAATTCCTGGGAGCCCGACCTATATCCAGCATTATCGCAGATGACCTTCACGGCTATGCAGACTGGATTAAAGAGAACCATTCACATAGTAAGAAAGGTGGTTGGCATGCAATTAGGGAGGCTCGAACCTTGATGCACTGGGGAAATGATTCAGAACTCATCAACTTTCCTATGTCCAGGTTTCCCAAAGGGTCGGCCAAGCGGGCGGTTATCAAGAGATTCACTTCTGAGGAGATGGCAAAACTCCTGTCGGTTGCAAAAGGGGAGTTCGGCGACATGATTCGATTTAATGCCATCATGGGCCTCCGCCCAAAGGAACTGCGGGAACTTCGTCACGACCAGATAGACTGGGATGCCCAACCACGGCCTATGCTGGTGATTGAGGAGCATAAGACTTTCCAGGCATCAAGAGTTCCTATTCCTCGAAGTGTTCCCCTGACGGAAGTGGCTATTGAGATTCTACATCACCAGCGGTTACGGCATCCGAAGTCAAAAATAGTGTTCCTGAATGGCAATGGAGGGCCGTATCAGCCTACTGCATTTCGCAATCGTCTAATCCGCCTCTGTCGTAAGGCTGGGATTGAGGAGAAGAGCCCCTATAGCCTTCGGCATTATGCGGGGACGCAGTTGGCCCAGCGAACAGGAATCAGCACAGTTGCTCAGATTCTCGGGCACTCAAATATCGCTACGACGATGAGGTACATCAAGAATAACGAACCGTCACATTTGAAGGCCATGGACGATATGGGGGCCTTGCTTGAAAGCCTTGGTAAGAGGCCGAAGGGGAAGACCGTTAAGTTCCGCAAGGTGGAGTAGGGGCTGGACAACTTCCCTGTATAATAAATCGAAGGAGACCAAAGATGACCAACAAACCCCAACCAACCCAACTCCCGCCTGAAGGCCTCACTGACTGCTATGACTGCGGGGCACAACCAGGTCAGCCACATACCCGAGGATGCGATATCGAACAGTGCTCGGTCTGTGGTTGTCAGCACTGTTCCTGTGACTGCGAGAACCGAGACCAGCACGACCCCTTATTCGCCAGATGGACTGGATTATGGCCTGGGGATGCAGAGGCCAAGGAACTGGGGATAGATTTAAATGAGTTTATGCGTCGAGGGCTTCATAGGGTCTTCTTTGTGAAGCCTGGGCTGGAGTAGGGGCAGGAGGACTCACTGATGGCCCAGATCGCCACACAGGGGATTTGGGGGTTCAATATGGCCCAAGGGGCGGGATGCGGAGAGGATTAGTCGGGAGGGGAGCGTAGGGACTTTAAGGCTGAAGGGCATCCCTTAGCCCATTGGGGAATTCAGGAAGTAGGGGACAAACCTCTCCCGCCTTACTCAGGCCTGTTCACTCGAATTTGGATGTACTGGGGACCGAGTACTAGCGTATTGGTGATCGTTGTACTCCCGACACCTCCCGTACAGGTCGCTCCAGCAATCCAGACGGGATTCGTCAGCCCCACAGTCTTGAATACCGTATAAGTCCTCCCAGTCGAACTGGGGCTGAAGGTCATTACTGCTGGATTGCTCCCTCCAGGGAAGGTCATCTTGAAGTCTGGCGTAGCGTTGGTCGGGTTGGTGTCCAGCGTGTATTCCTGTCCCGTAGGGTATGAATCTGAATCTGGGTTGTTAGTTGAAGCTGTCTCGTAGTTGTTGGTGTACCCGTAGGACTCCAGCCACAGAATCGAAGTCCCGTTTGAGGTGGTTTGAGGGTTCAACTCCACCTCATAGGGTTCAGCTGAGGCATAAAAGCTATTAATCCCATGATGCCCCACTCCGCAATTGCTGACGCTGTTGCCGAAGACGATCTGGTAGTCCATCGGGTCGTCCACCGCCCAGCCATCTCCATCGCCATCTAACTGGGAGAGGGGAATGTTCAGGGTTAGACGCATCATGTCAGAAGCAGCAGCATCCGTCCAATTGTCATAATCAACTACTGGCCATCCAGGGCCGTGTGTTAATTCTACATTTTCAAAGTCGCTACCAATACTCCAACCATTATTAACATCGCCACCAGGGCTTATGTATAAACTCCAATCAGAAAGCATATTATCCTTGGACCCATATCTTGTTTGATTAGCAGTATTTTCCCAAACTGAATCAACTAAATCAGAAAAAAGGCCAGTTTCATAACTTTCATAAACAGCTCCAGAATCAGTATTGACGAAATCAGTGTTAAGTTGGACTTGGCCAGCACCAGTATCATAAATCCGGTCATACTGATGAATGGAATTGGCCCATCCACTCCCAGCCATAGCCAGCATAAAACCCAGCACCAAGAGTGCAGGCCAGGCCAAATACCTAGATGGGAAGGGGCATTTCATAACCAATTCAATTGTGTGCCGTAAGAAAACGAGAAACAAGAAGGAATCCTGATTTCCGCTCCCGCCTCACTCAGGTCGGTTCACTCGGATTTGGATATACTGGGGACCAAGTACAAGGACGTTGGTGATTGTTGTGCTGTTGACGGTCCCCGTACAGGTCGCTCCAGCAATCCAGACGGGATTCGTCAACCCCACAGTCTTGAAGACCGTATAGGTTCGCCCAGTCGAACTGGGGCTGAAGGTCATTACTGCTGGATTGCTCCCGCCAGGGAAGGTCAGGCGGAAGTCTGGAGTGGTGTTCGTCGGGTTGGTGTCCAGGGTGTATTCCTGTCCAGTTGGGTATGAATCCAAATCTGGATTGTTAGTTGAGGCTGTCTCATAGTCATTCGTGATTCCATAGGACTCCAGCCAGAGAATTGATGTCCCATTTGAGGTTGTTTGGGGGTTCAATGACGCCTCATAGGGTTCCGCTGAGGCACTCCAACTAAATCCGCCATTGATTCCAACCCCGCAATTGCTGACGCTGTTGCCGAAGGTGACCTGGTAGTCCATCGGGTCGTCAATAGCCCATCCGTCTCCATCGCCATCTAATTGGGAGAGGGGAATGGTTAAAATGAGACGCATCAAGTCAGAATCTCCAGCAGTAGTCCAATGATCGTAACCTAATCCATAATGGCTCAATTCCAAATTAGAGTAATTACTATTATGTTCCCAATTTTGCTCAATATCGCCTTCCTGACTTATACTTA
>Ga0075121_1000790_pt1 | contig 21063 bp, 28 predicted proteins | sample AntAceMetag02UKG_FD_69793 | JGI IMG/M metagenome (GOLD analysis project Ga0075121, IMG submission 69793) | Saline lake microbial communities from Ace Lake, Antarctica - Antarctic Ace Lake Metagenome 02UKG | ecosystem: Environmental > Aquatic > Non-marine Saline and Alkaline > Saline | place... | reverse complement strand
ATCGTGGTTTTAAATTCATCTGCGTTGTTGCCCCAGGATTTGATATAAAGTTCAGATTTATTTTCAATTCCGAAAAAAGAAATTAAAACGTAACTAAAACCTTCAGCTTCGCCTTCGGTTTTATCTCTGCTGTTTTCTTCATCTTCTGAACTGTGCATTAGAAAATGTCCAAGTTCATGGAATAATGTTGAAACTTTATTAGCAGTTGTTCTGTCATCTGAATCATTGATAACAATCAAATTATCACTTTTCCTGTAGTAGCCTCCGGCAGCTCCAATATTTTTGTATTCAATGTTCAGGTTGTATTTATTTCTGATTGAATCTATTAGGCTGTTTAAAACGGTTTTTTCAATAGATGTTTCACCGTTTCTGTATAATAGTTTTTTGTAAGCTCCAATATCTTTTGCGTTTGTCTGGTTTACATCAAATACATTTCCAAGCTTAAAAGTAAGTCCTTTCTTAATTTTTCCGTTTTCATCAAGTTCAGGAATTCTTTCATTATTAGCGTTTGATATAAAATTACCTTTTTCATCACATTCATAAAAAGTGAATTCAATTGGGACAAAAACACAAAAACCTTTTTCACCTTTTTTAACATATACATTTTTTTTCTTATTTCTTTTCAAGTTCTTCCATTGCTGGAATGATGCAACCTGTTCAAGATAGTAGTTTCTTTCTTTTGACTGATAGAATAGAATCAGCTAATTATAAAATGAATAACTGTAAAAGTTAGCCTGAAACTCAAGAACTCTCTTTATTTCATTAACTGTTTCAGTTAAATCAAGTCTACCTGCTAATGCATTTAGTTTTTCATCAAGTTCATTGAAGATTTCTTTAGATTTAATCCTTGGGCTAGATTCTGATGTTTTCTCGCTGTAGTTGTTTTTTCTCTGTTTGTTAAAGCTGTTTTCTGTTGATTTTTTCATGATTTCTACTCCTTTTTTTTAAATTTAATCCCTATTCGCTGAGTCCTTTGTTTCAACCTAAAAGGGCAGGTTTTTCCCGTTTAACCAGATTTAGAGCTCAAACGAACTGGAGGCAGCGGCTTGAGTTAGTTACGAAGTAAAATCAAACTTTTTTGCAGGGATAAGAAAAAAACAACCTAGTTGACAAAGGATTAGTAACAGGGTTGCTAAAAGAGGGAGGCTGGAAAAAATCTAAAACAGCAGAACTGACAAAAATAATGGAAGCGAAATATCCCCATTAATTACTATTCTATACAATAAAAAAACAGCCGTTAGGCTGTATAGGGCTTATAACAGCCCTTTAGTATTAAAAGAAAAGTAACTTTCTTCAGCTACAATTATATGATCTAATAACCTTAACTGAAGTAATTCTGAAGCTTTCTTTATGCTTTCTGTTAATTTTATATCTGCATTTGAAGGTTCTATCGCATTACTTGGATGATTATGTACTATAAAAAATGAAGTTGCGTTGTTAAGAAGTATTCTTCTAAAAAGTATTCTCATATCAACACTGGCTGAGTCAATACCACCTAGTGATACCATATCTTTTCCAAGTATCATATTCTTAGTGTTTACGTATATTACCCAAAGAGATTCCTGATCTGCTAAAGCTAATTCTTTCATCTCATTGTATACCGCTTTCGGAGATGAGAGCTGATTGGAACTTTTTACTTTTTCTTTTATGTAAAATTTCTGTACTGAAATCTTTTCATATTTATTAATGTCAAGGGTTGGTTGTTCCATTTTGTTTTTTGATGATTTGTTTTCGTTTAAAGTCTTCATTTTTAATCCTCCGTTTTAAAGTTTTGTTTCTCGGGTTTTCGTCCCAAGAAGTACAGAGGCTAAAGTGAGTAAGGCAATTTTGTGAAGATTTAGAGAGAACCAAACCTTTTGTGTTCGACTGATATTCAAATTTCCAAAACAGAGTTTTTTTCGTAGAAAAACTGGAAATTTTAATAAAATTGAGTAAAATCTGACGACGGAGCAGACTCAAGCGAAAAGAAATCCGAGAGATAAAATTTTAATGGGGGGATTATTGAAGACAGAAAACAATTACAGAGAAATCAGTGAGAATCGTTTTTGCAAATAAGATTGGTTAGGCTCTAATTTACCAAAAAAGAAAAATTTAAAGTTCTATGAAGCTTTGAACAATACAATTTGAAATATGATAAAATAAGATGGTTAGGCGGAAGAAATCGTATACATCTTTTTAAGTGATATTTTCGTAATTAAAGCTTATTGAAATTATATGGAGAACAGGGGCCGGAGCTGCCTATATCCAAGCCTACGGCGTGATATCTATTCTTAAGCTCAAGCACTGTATCAGTAAATTCGAGAGTATGGTTGATTGCTACTAAAAATACCGCGTTTAATATTATTCCACCTTCCTGTTCTGTTGGCTCTTTTGAATCTGCCATGTCTATCCGTTTTCTTGTGCTGAGTTTTTCCAAAGCCATAAAAATACTCTCCTCATATTTACGGATTTCTTTACGTAACACGTTTTTAATTAAATGTTCCTTTTCTTTTTTAAGGGATAAAACCCTATCGTCGGAAGCAACATTAATTTCAGCATCAATTTTAATAATATCAGAATTTTCCTTAATAAAAGTTCTTTTAAGGCGTTCGATATCACAGAAAACTTTAATTTTCCACACTTCTTTATCTTCCAAATATCTTAATTTTTTTTCGGTATCTTCGCTCATTTTTTTTTATCATTGCAGAAAGCATTCTATTTCATATAGCTATTAGTTTTGATTTTCCTCTACCATTCCCAGAGTAATTTCCAGTATACCTTTTTCCGCTAACGTATCATTTGCCAGTTCCTGATAATTATCGTCGTCCCAATCGTAGAATGTATTAATCGTATCTCTAATTAATAATGCCTCGCTTATAAGTTCTTCAGGGATAACTTTATTAAACTGTCCTGAATATTTACCTGAAATAAGGTCATCAATAGTAGTACCTTCTGCAAGATTTCCCTCATCATCAATAAGTCCCTTGTTCAACAGCTTTCCGAACATCGAATTCTTTCCGGGCTTGAGATGTAAAACGGATAAAAAAATTTCAGCCACGCTTTTTACTTTGTGTTCTATACCTTTTTTAATAAAAGATAAAACTATTTTATTAATTTCATCTTTCATTTTATCGTCATATCGAGAACTGTTTTTACCTAGTGCCGCGTTTTTTAAAACCTCGCCAGGCGAGATTCTTATAGGCAATGACAAGATTTCTTTTCCTTTGCTTTTCACCGCGTAATTTATTTCTACAGTTACATCTTCCAGATCTTTTATTAACGCGTCTCTTTTCTCGGGTTCAATTTCAGCAAACATTCGATGGGAATTATTCTCCATATCAAGCAGAATATTCAGCAGGTTCTTTCCGATACCGGGTGATATAATTTTAAAAAATTTATATAATGCCAAAGCTTTACCATCAAATATATCAGCATCAACACTAATAGGAGAATTCAACGTGGAGAAATTCTTACTTAGAAGAGACGGTTTTACTGCCTGCTTAGACATTATAAATATCCCCTATTTTCTTGAACGGCAAACGATAAATAATATGAGAAATAACAAAATGCGGCTGCAGCTGTTTTTCCAGTGCATGACGCACTCCCATAAAAACCAAAGGAATCTCACCAGCCTTTAAGGTACTTTTTATTCTCTCAACAATAAATGTATCTCTCTGTTTCATCAGCTTTAAACTTTTTTTTCTGTACTCATTTACACCGCTCCTATAACTCTGCGTGGAGGCTGAAACATTAGCAATTAAACGTTCCAGATAACTATATTCCTCAACCAGCAAATCTGGATTTTCTGTACCCTCCAGTTTTGCGCCGTTTCTCATTAATTCCAGTATCAGTCTATGATTTTTACTGCCTCTATCTGCAAGTTTTTTTACTATTTTTTTCTCCATACCGCAAACAGGAAGAGCATCCTGATATATACGTACTAAAGGGTAAGGGAGCTCGACTTCCTTAATTTTATCATGTATACCATTCCACATTTCCTCAATAGATTTTTTTTGATCTGATGAGTTTTTCTTCGGCATTTGAATGTCTTTTTTATCGCTTAAAGAAGCAATAATATCTCCTGTTTCTTTCTGAGAATGTAGTATCGGAACATATATTAAGCTCAAGACATTACTCATCTTTTTTTATCTCATTGGATGCCAAGGCTTCTTTTATCACACTTTTTATCATTTCCAGAGTAGTTGGCTTACTTATATATTCATAGACATTTAAATCTACGGCCTCTCTGATACTTTCCGCGTCACCATAGCCGGTAAGAATAATTACTATAACATCTTTGTCTACTTTTCTGATATTTTTTAAAACTTCCACTCCCTGCATTCCGGGCATTTTTAAATCCAGTATAATAAGATCCGGATCATATTCTTCATTCTTTTTTATACCCTTGGGCCCATCACACGCAGTGATAATCGTATATTCATCATAGCTCAGAATTCTCTCAAAGAATTTCAGCAAGTCTAATTCATCATCAATAACTAAAATTTTAGGTTTTAGTTCCTTATTTATCTTTTCAATTTTTCTTAACATCTCCGCGCCTTCTTTCAATTGGTAATTTAATAATAACCCTGGCTCCTTTGCCTTCTCCTTCACTCTCTCCGAATATTTTTCCATTGTGTGTTTTCGTTATTATTCCGAAACATGCAGACAATCCCAAACCAGTCCCTACTCCTACCTTGTTCATAGTAAAAAATGGATCAAATATTTTATTTAAATGCTCTTTTTTTATACCTTTACCAGTATCCTGAAATACAATATCAATGTAATCACCTTTCTTTTCTGTTATAATTTTTAACAAACCTTTTCCATCCATAGATTGATAAGCATTATCCATAATAAGAGTAAAAACCCGGGACAATTGAATTTTATCCGCTATAATTTGGGGAATATTATCAGAATATTTTTTTATTATTTTTATACTTCTTATGCCCATTTTAAATTTTTCTAAAGGAATAGATTTATCTATTAATTGGTTTATATCCGTATATGTAAACACTGATTCACTGTCTTTTCTATATGTTAATAAACCGGAAACAATCTTTTTACAACGATTGGCATTTTTCAGTATTATCTCCAGATCATGCTTTAACCTATCATTATTAACTTTTTTGTTTTTCAAATCATTAATAATTATCTCAGAAAACCCTATAACACCAGCTAATGGATTATTTAATTCATGCGCAGCACCTGCCACAAACTGCCCCAATGCCGCAGCCTTTTCTGCTTGAATAAGTATTTTCTCCACTTCTTTGCGCTTGGTAATATCCCTAGCGATATGAACAGCGCCAATCATTTCTCCTTTTTCATCAAACAATGGAGAAGCGCTGATTAAAAGCGGTATGCCGATATTAGGATCAAAAACCTCTCCCATATGCGGTTTTTTATCATGGAAGGTTTTGGCAAGGGGACAGTCTATCCAGGGGCGGTCAGATTTATGTAAAACTTCGAAACATCTCTTCCCCAGTAAGTCTTCGGGTTTTAGCTTCAGCGCAGCGTAAGTAGCCGCATTGGCCTTGACAATTTTAAAATCCTTATCCTGGATAAAGACAAGGTCTACGATGCTATCAAATGTATTCTGCCATTCAATAGCCGCCTGTTTTAATTTCTCTTCCACCTTTTTACGCTCGGTAATATCTCTGATTATAGCAAAGCCATTAACAACGCTTCCTTGCGCATTTTTTATACTTGAACCTAAAATTGATACAGGAAGTTCTTTACCATTTTTTTTAATAATTTTTATCTCGCCTCTGGAATGTTTTCCTTCAAACGATTCTTTAATAAGTCTGCTGGTTTCCTTTAAATCTTTTTCAGCTGTAACATCAGATGGAGCTTTCTCCAGAAATTTAGTTCTTGAATATCCCAGCATTTTCAACAGGGAAGAGTTAACATCGACAGATTCTCCACGCTCATTAATTACCCAGAATCCATCTCCCATAGTATCAATGAATTCTTCTAAATATGTCTTCCTTTTTGCACTTTCCAAGACATTATTAATCCTGACAAACAGTTCCGTTTTTGAAAACGGTATTCCAAGATAATCCACAGCACCCGCGTTAAAAGCTTTCTGCAGGTTTTTTTCATCGTTATGAACTGTGAGAATTATAACAGGGATATGATTATAGGTTTTCTTGACTTTGGCGCATAACTCAAAACCATCCATGTTAGGCATAACTATATCACTCAATATAAGATTAGGGAAAGGATTACCGCTATTCAGATAATTCATAGCCTCAACACCGTCGTTTGCAATATCAGCAGAGTATCCTGCATCTTCGAGAATGGCCTTAAATTTTGATGCCTGTGTGGAACTATCATCCACTATTAAAATTTTTTCGTTATACATAATTTCCCTCTAGCGAAACTAAAATTTTAGGTCGTAGACTTTTTTGCCTGGCCTGCATGCTCGAAGAGCGACGCATGTGTTTTTCTTTTTATAAAACTTTTCTTAGGTCTCCAGGCTTTGTTCTTCAAACTACGCCCCAGCACACCTGGTTTTCAGTCTCTAGTCTTAAAAAGTTCAGCTTTAATTATGATCCAAAACAATACTTGCCTTCGAAACAAGCCCGGCCGTTCTCTTTCTCAAAGTGGAGATAGTATGACAATTTATACAGTCAGATTCTTTTTCATTATAATCTTCACAATTCAGTAAATTTTCGGCTTCCTCACACAATTCATTGGCTACCGAGCCTTTTTCGCTTAATTTCTCGTATGAATTTATTTCCTGAGTCAAAGATTCAATTCTGTTCTCATGCTGAAGAAAATTTCTGCATTGTATTTCATCATTCATTTTAAACCTCCAGATATTCTACTTTAATATTTTCTTCTATTAGTTTATTTGCCTGATGCATTAATCCCAGAAAAAGAATTCCTGTCTCTCCTTTTTTTAACGTATTATCTATTCTATCCGCGATAAAGTGATCTCTTTTAAATAAGAGTTCACTTGATACTTTGTTGTACTTTTTAATTAATCTGTCACGTTCGGCAAGATTTTTAGCCTGTACAATCATCATTATAGAATTATATTCGGCAAGGAGCAATTCCGGATTTTCTGTTCCTTCAATCACCGCCCCTTTTTCCTGCAGCTCTATAATAAGCTTATGATTTAGAAGTCCTTTTTCTGCGAGAGTTTTCACAATATCCTGCTCTTTTCCACAAACAGGCAGCCCGTCCTGATAAATACGGACTTTTTCCCAATTCAAATTCAAACCAAGAACCTTTTTCCGGATTTCATTCCATAATTCATTAACCGTTTTTTTATGCTGATTCCATTGTTTACGGCTATATTTTCTTCTATATTCTTTCTTAACAAATTCGGCCATAGAGCCCATATCATCTTCAGTATGAACTATTGGAATATATATGAGTTTACGCATAAAATCCCTTCTTCTTTACATTAGATCTCCGAGCGGGCCGAGGTTGAGATTAAGTTCTTCGTCCTCAAGACCGAAAATCCCTTTTAACTCTTCCATTTTCTCTTCGAGTTTCATCAATGTTTCTCCAAGCCGCTCAATTTCTTCCTCTGTAAGTGAGTCCCCTTCAATTCTTCTCATGCTCTGTTTTTCCATAAGCTTCCTGAGTAATTCAATAATAGTCAGTACAAGCTTTGCCAAGCCTTTTTCAACATTTTCCGGATTAGCATCAATTTTTGCAGGAAGAACACTCTGTATCTTTTCTATTTCTTCGATAAAATCTTCCGGTGAATCTGAAAATGTATTTAACATAGTAAAAAACCTTTCTGTACTCGATACTCGATGCTGGATACGAGAAATTCGTAATAAGCGCAAAATACATAAATTTATTTTTTAATTAGTTGTTTAAATGAAATGTGTTTTATGTGTGTTTTGTGGTTACAATTTCATTATATTTATTTCCAATATACCATTTTTATAACTTTTAGTTAAATTTCCTTTTGGAGAACAGGGAAGTTTCAGGTTATGGCTATATTTACGTTTAACACTTAGTGAAGAGATAGTAATAACATCATTTTCTAAATTAGTTTTAATTTCTTTCTCATCAACACCCGGCATTTCAACTATTATTTTAATATGGTCTTCTTCATCAAAAATATCAGCGGGCCATTCTTTCTGTTTCCTGGGTTCTGTCTTTTTTGCCATCGACTTATGTGCCTTAAAAGGTTTTTCACGAGTTCCACCTGATCTGGTACCGCCGGGAGACCCCATAGAAAAACCGAATGATGTATTTACATCGCTTTTTTTCAAAGGTGTTTCTTTTATCTTACGTTCCAGTTCATCATTAATCTCTTCCATTTTTTCTTTAAAAGCCGGTGATTTCTTCAGAGTTTTAAACAACCCACCCAGTCCGGGAATATTATCAAGTATTTCCTCTGCTAAACCATCATTTTTTTTCTTCTCGGTCATTTTTACACCTTATTATTTTAACACATTAGAGACAAGTCGTCGCGCAAGCGAGTATCAAGCATCCGGCATCTGACATCAAGCATCTTTCTTTTTCATCTTTATAAAATTATATGCCGGCCAGGGACCGCTGAACAGGAATTCCAGATCATTAAAATCTTTTTTTAATCGTGTAAATATTTCAAAGATTTTGTCTTTTTGAGATTTGTCAACAAGATAAGCGGCATTTACAAGCAACCTATCTGTTTGTAGAATCCTAAGCTTTTTTTCAATAGCGATATCAGTGAAGTATTCATCTATTTCATCTACAAGAATTTTAGCTTTTTGTTTTAATATTTCATTTATTTTATAGTTCTTATATCTTTTTTTTAAATAGTCTTTAGCTGGGGAAACACCCAAAATAGCCTTTGTCTCTGTTTCCTTATTGTCTTTTAATAAATTTTCCTGTATTTTATCGGCAGGCCATAATACTTTTATTCCAAATTCAAATTTATGCGAAAGTCTTGCAAGATTATCTTTAAAGTCGTTGTACAGCTTCGAAAGTTCTGATACTGTTTTTTCGTAACAACTGAAAGCCGTTTGAAATCTCATTGGTAGAACGGTATAACTGTTCATCAATAATTCTATAATTTTTTCGTGAACCAGTACTCCATTTTTTACATCAGAAATTTTACCAGAGAAATCGCATACAACAATACCTATGTCATGAAGTGGGATACAGTAAATCGAATTACTTTCGAAACCACACGGAAGGGATATTGAATTAATATTATTTGAATCAACAATACCAAAAACGTATATCTTTGATGAAATATTCATGTTTTATATTGATTCTCCTCCCATTTCCTCCATAGGTCCGCCTCTTAAACGCTCCATTGTTTCAACGGAACTAAGCATCACTTTCAGTCCCAGATAAATTAAATCCACATCCGCTACAGAAATAACTATGTCCCCGGAAATAACTACGCCTTTGTCCAGAACCCGATCCAATATTTCCAACAGAGTCACTTCTTTGGATTTTGTTACAACATCAAACTCGTCATCCATAGTAAAAATCCTTTTAAACCACAAAAACACAAAAGGCATAAAAAAGTTTTACTCTTTGCATGTTTATGCTTTTTTTGGTTATTTGCGACATTAGAACAGACATCAGTCTTCGCCAAAGCTACGCCCGACAGGCATAGATCTGCCCCCTACATTTTTCTTTCTGCGTTTTATGTGCCCTTTGTGGTTTCCTGTATTTTACAGAAATTATAAGCCGGCCACGGTCCAGTACAGTCAATGTCAAATCCTTTATTACTGTATCTGTTTCTAATATCAAGAACACAGTCCATAAAATTCGGTATATTGTCCGCACTAACTAAAAACACCGCATTCAAAATCATTTCAGTTTCTTTACCAGATAATTCTTTTGGCTGAATTTTATTGATTTTAGTTTGTGCACTAAGATTTTTGAAATTCTGATAACAATCCTTTACATATTCATTAGTTTTGCTTTGTAGTAAATTTTTCACCAGTTCCGTTTTCTTCTTTTTAAGAAAAAACGCTTTTCCTGGAGAAGTTGAACTTATTTTTTCATCAAGCACTTTCACTTCCGGATCGCTTTCAAGAATACTCTTTTCCATTTGTTCTTTATTAAAGAATATTTTTACCCCCCACTCTTCTTTATTGCTTAAGTAGTGCAGGTTCTTTTTTAAAGTTTCAGAATAATCAGCAATAAAAGACCCAAGCGAATCCTTTGTATAAAAGACAGTTGCAAATTTAAATGGTATCAAGGACAATTCCATTTCGGTCATGACAGCATCAATTACACTTTCATGAATACGAACATGCTTTTCCAGCCATTCCATGTCAGCAATATTTTTCTCCAGATTGTCTCTATCAAAGTCATCCTTTGAAACTTCACTTACTACGGCATACATATCACCAATGCTGAGACAATGAAGATTTTCTATCAGTTCAGATGCTTTATCAAGCATGGGTTCTTTATCTGTCACACAGTATAAATATAGTAATTTTTTATCATTCATTTTTTCGTTTCTCGATGCTCGTTGTTAGATACTCGATGCTCGTTTCCCGATGCTAGATGCTCGTAATTTTTAATCGCCTGAGTCGTTCGTAATTAACTCTCTCCTTCTTCATTCTTTTTCCTAGCGGCATCCATGCGTTCTAATAATTCGCTTTCAAGTTTATTATATTCATCTTCTTCAATCTCCTCCAATTCGAAACGCATTTGCAATTCCATTAGTTTATCCATAAGACTATCTTCGTCAGACAGTTCTTTCTCCGCGACTTCATTTATTTTCTCTGCTATCCAGGTTAATCCTTTTAGCGGAGAAAGCAGTATGTCATCCAGTATAAACATTTTAGTTCCTTTTTTTGATGCTTGATATTCGACAATTTTGCTTCAATATCATTATTCTTTTACCGTGAAACGGTTATGTTTGGTAGCCCCACATTTTAATGCGGAGTAGCATATCCAAACAAGATTGCACCGCAACACAGTGCGGTAAATTCAATCCCAATATTTCTCATCATATTTGATAAATGTTTCGGACATAATTACACCTAAGATTACAGCACCTCGTTGATGTGCAAATTGTTTTATTGTCTCATTCCCTATGTTAAAACATAGGGCTACCAAACACTATCGCTTTGCGATAATTATGGTGTTTCATGCATCGAGTCTATATCTTTATCACCAAATTAACAAAATTAAAAGGCGGAACCAGGCCCACATATTTAAATTTTATAAGGTCACCATACTCTTCATCAAGTTTGTTAACGGCACTATCAAATTTTTCTTCATTTTTATCATTTACCAGAAACGCGGCATTTAAAATCATTCTTTCGCCATATTCCTTATTTGTTTTCTCATCTTCAGCCAAAGGAGACAGAGCATTTAAGATTCTCTTTCTATACAAAGCCTTTTCGTTTTCGAGTGCTTTTTCGACCATTTCTCCAATTCTTGCCCTTTGAAAATGTGTTTTCTCCGGCGGTCTGGAAGCAATTATATCTTTAAACTTTACAATATCAGTATATTTTTCAAGTATATGTTTATAGATGGCATCCTCTTTTAATATTGCTTTGAGACCGAGTTCTTTTTTATCCTTCATTTTTTTGAGCATTTTATTAAATCTGTCATATTCTCTGACTAAAATATTTTCCATTGCCTTATCTGATTCTGTAATGGTACCGAACTTGACAGGAAGAATTGTATGGCTTTTCATCGCTTCTTCAATAGTATTTTCATGAGACATCATATTTTCACGTGATACTCTATACTTCTTAATAGGAGAATTGCTGATCACTGCTGCTATGTTTTTATAACAAACAGTATAGATATTATCACCCCTACCGCCAATCCCTGTATTTATGAAGGATTCAGATAAACTAGAATCTATTATACAGTAAATATATTTTCCTTCTTTTTCGGCCATAAATTTCCTTTCAATGTTCGATACTCGTGGTCAGACGCAAACATTGCGTCTCTACAACATTATCGGACGCAAGACATTGCGCCCCTACAGATCATTTTTAACTTTTAATTATTAGTTACTTCTCCCAATCTTCAGGATAAATTGCAATATTAACAAAATTATAAACCGGAAAAGGCCCGGAATATTTAAAATCTATCTCGTCTTTAAACTCTTCTGAAATATCTTCCATTATAAAATCAAATTCCAGTTCTTTACCTTTTCCAACAAGGAAAGCGGCATTCATGAACATATCATCTCCGGTTGTTTTATTAAGTCTATAGTCATAACTTGTTCTTCTCAACCTGTCAACAATATCTTCAGCACTTTCTTCCTTTTTCTTAATTAGCGCTTCTTCGACCATTTTTCCAATTTGAACCCTAGCATCATCATGATTACCGGATTTACTGGTTTTTGCAATTTTTTTCGCTGCTCTTATTTCTTTATTCCCTTCTTCAATTTCCTTAAAAACCACATCCATATGCTTCCATTTGGCTTTAACACTCAGTTCTACCATATGATCCATATCTCTTAACGCATTTTTGAATTCTCTGAATCTTCTGTCAAGAAGATTTCTGACTTCATCGGCGCTTGCTGCAACGGTTCCGAATCTAACCGGCAGAACACAATCAAACTCTTTCATTACTTCTTCAACAACTTTTTCATGAGTCAGCATATTATCTTTATTAACTACAAGTTTACCTATGGGATGTCCGCTTACGACCATAGCAATGTTTTCGTAACCGATAGTAAGAACATCTTCTCCGTTAATTCCAATCGGCCCGAAATTTCTTTCCTGGTTGAATGGAATAATACAATAAATATACAGCCCCAGTTTATTATACATATAATTTTAATCCTTTAATTTTATAATTACTGTGTTATTGTCAATATCGCTTTTTCTAAATGAACAGCGTTCCCCCTGTCCGGCAAATGCAATACAGTAAGCTGAAATTGTTTTATATGCTGAATTTAAATCATCAAATTCATCTTCAACTCCGATTTTACCAATATTTTTATCCGGATGCACCTTCATAGCTTCTGCTTTATAGGCTTTTTTAATTTCTTTCAAATCCGCGGTATCATTCAGTGTAAGTTTTTCTTTTGCCCATTCTATATCTTCTAAATCGACATGTTCAACTTCAAGCGTATAAAAGCTGTAGCATGGTAATAGACCAACATACCTGAACTTCAATTTATCATCAAATTCAGCATTTACTTCATCAACCATACTGTCAAACTGTGCTGTTTCATTTTTATTTATTAGAAATGCGGTATTCAATAACATCTGATCATTCATTACTTCATGAGGTATTGCGTGCACACTGACTCCTGCAAGCGCTTTATGAATTTTATCCGCGTAATCTTTCTTTTTCCCGGCAAGAGCCGTTCCGATCATAATACCAATCTGTTTCTGGTCCTCAATGGTTATCTTTGTAGGATCTGCCATTAATTTCTGTTTAAACTCGCTAATTTCCTTTTCTTCACTGACCTCTTTTAATGTCGCAGCAAAATCACTCCATAATGCGATAATATCAATTTCTACCTTACCAGTAGCTTCATCTGTAATATTTTTAATAAAGGAATATCCTTTAGACAGAATATTCTCTATTTCATTTTTATCAGCGGCATAAGTTCCAAGTTTCATGGGAACAATAGAACAACCGATATTCATTATTTTTTCTATCGTCTGCTGATGCTGGACAAGCATTTTAGCTGTCTCTTCTTTGGTCATGTTAAAATTATTTTCTATTTCCAAATCTTTAACAACAGCTTGAATATCTTTATGAGATATCAGCTCAAGGCCTTCGGCTTCAAGTTTAGAGGCATTCAAACCTATTTGTTCAGATATAATACCGTAAATATATTTTCCTTTTTCCGCCATATTTTTCTAGTATCCTTATTATTAACCTTTGTATTACGCGATATAAGGGCGAATCATTATTCGCCCCTTGTGGCTAATTATCTTTTTTGTTCTTTTATTATTTTTAAAGCTTCGTTAAAGTGTGTTTTTGTAATTAAAAAATGTTTATCAGAATATTCAGCTTTACTGTTTTTGGGAAGTTTTTCAATAAATTCACGTATTGCCAGCATAGATGCTTTTCTACAAATCAGTTCGATATCAGCACCGACCATATTTTCTGTCATTTCAGAAAACTTTTTTAGATCCACATCTTTTGCGACAGCTTTATTTTTAGTATGAATCTTAAATATATCTTCACGTATTTTCCTGTCCGGGGGCAGAATTTCAAACAGAAGGTCAAATCTACCGCTTCTAAGGAGTGCCGGATCAATCAGATCAACTCTATTTGTAGCAGCAAGAACCAAAACACCTTTCAGTTCTTCAATTCCGTCCATTTCAGTAAGAAACTGACTAATTACGCGTTCTGTCACATGTGCATCAGTAGAGCTTGAACCTCTTTTCGGCACAAGACTGTCTATTTCATCGAGAAATAGTATTGTAGGTGCTGCCTGTTTTGCTTTCTTGAATATTTCTCTTACACCTCTTTCGGATTCACCAATGTAGCGGTTAATAATTTCCGGCCCTTTGACGGAGATAAAATTAACACCGCTTTCATTGGCAACAGCTTTGGCAAGAAGAGTTTTTCCTGTTCCGGGTATCCCGTGCAGAATAATCCCCTTAGGAGGAGATGTATTAGCTTTTGCAAAAATATCAGAATACTTAAGCGGCCATTCCACGGCTTCTATCAGTTCATTTTTAATATTTTCCGCACCGCCAACATCACTCCATTTTACGTCCGGGACTTCTACAAACACTTCTCTTATTGCTGAGGGTTCCACTTCTTTCATAGCCTCATAAAAGTGATCCATAGTTATTTCCAGTGACATAAGATCATCATATGGAATATCTGCCTTTTCAAAATCTATTACTGGGAAAATTTTTCTCAAAGCCACCATTGCTGCTTCTCTTGCAAGAGCTTCCAGATCCGCGCCAACAAATCCATGAGTTATTTCAGCCAACCTATTTATATCAACGCTTTCTGCTAAAGGAATACCTCTTGTATGTATTTGCAGAATCTGCAGCCTACCATTTTTGTCAGGTATTGTAACAGATAATTCTCTGTCGAATCTACCGGGTCTTCTTAAAGCTGGATCAATAGTATTTGGTATGTTTGTTGCACCGATTACAATAACCTGTCCACGGGATTCCAGCCCGTCAAGTAGAGACAAAAGTTGAGCGACAACGCGTCTTTCAACCTGTTTTTCTCCACCCATATCTTCACGTTTCGGAGCAATAGCATCTATTTCATCAATAAAAATGATTGCGGGTGCGTGTTTCTGGGCGTCTTCAAAGACACTTCTGAGACGGCCTTCGCTTTCACCATAGAACTTACCCATTATTTCCGGCCCGGATATATGGGTAAAATACGCATCTGTTTCATGTGCGACAGCACGGGCGATCAATGTTTTGCCCGTTCCGGGAGGGCCGTACATAAATACACCTTTTGGAGGTTCAATTCCAAGTCTTTCAAATACCTGTGGAAACCTGAGAGGAAGCTCTATCATTTCCCTTATCCTCTGAAGCTGAGAGCCAAGTCCACCTATATCTTCATAGGAAACTGTTGAAGATCTTTTTTTTGCTTCAGAGCCGCTCTTCTTAACGGATTTCATTTTAATCATAGTTGAATTGCTTATTTGGATAATCCCGTCGGGTGCAGTTTCTATGACCTTAAAATCACGACTTTTAGAACCGAATAAGGTTGCTCTGACAATATCGCCTTTTACAGCCGTAAGCCCTTCGATAAGAGAACCTATATATTTTGTATCATCTGAACTGCTCTGCCTGCTGTAAACTGTAAGCGGTTCCAGTGTAATTCTTCTTGCAGGGCAGTATTCGGCAGAAGTAATTTTAACCTTGTCATCTAGACCAACATCTGAATTCTCTCTGACAATCCCGTCAATCTGAATAATTTTTCTTCCCCTATCTTCAGAATAACATGGCATTATTTTAACGGCGGTCTTTTTTTTTCCCATAATTTCAATTACATCTCCGAGATTTAAGCCAAGGTTTTCCATATCTTTAGGGTCTATCCTGGCAATACCTCTCCCTACATCCTTTGATAACGCTTCCTGTACTTTTAAACTTAATGTTTTCAAATTATTAGTCATAATTTACTTCTTATTGTTAATTTAAAATTACCTGACGATATTATCGCTCGGAGAAATTGGCTCTATAGGACTCATAATAAGACATATTAAACAAAATTGTTTTCTTTTCAACAATCGTTAATTACACGCAAAAATTTTCGTTTCTACTGTTCGCCGGTTACAGATTGGGCGCAAGCATTGCGCCCCTACAGTTCACCGATCACTGATCACTGATTCCCCTACTTCTTTATATTAATTTCCAGTATTCCGTTTATATATGAACTTGTCATATTTTCGACTTTAAGGGACTTTGTTTTAAGCAAAATCTCTTTAGAATATTTTTTTTCACCGTTTTCTGCAGAAATTTCTAAAATATCGCCTTTAAGTTCCAGTTTAATGTCTTTCTTACCGACACCCGGCATTTCAACAATAACCATAATTTTGTCTTTTTCATCAAAAACATCTGTAATAGGTTCCCGAACTTCTTCAACTTTAGGTCCTTTTGGTGTTTTTTTGATATTGCCAAAGGGTTCCACGACGGTTTTTCCTCCAGTAGCATTTTTTACAGAAAAGCCGTAAACGCCTTTCATCCCTTTTTTAAGCCCGTCTAAGTCTATACTGCCCTCTTTGTTTATTTCACCACCGGCATCCTGCAGTTTACCCGCAAGGTCAACCAGTTTTTCAATTCCGTTAAATAAACCGCCAAGGCCCAGATCTATATTAATTCCGCCGTCTTTTTTCTTTTTATCACTCATAATTAGCTCCTTAATATGACATTTTCATCTTTTTCCAGACTTTATCGCCAGATTCAGTGACTATCTGATTTTTTTCATTTTCTTTAAGCTTACAACTTTTCATCAAACTTTCTGACTGCATGTTGATTTCAGCTATTCTTCTCTGAATATCAAGCTTTCTATTATCAATAGTCAGACATTCCTGTTCCAGTCTGCTTTTTTCCTTACCTAGTATATACAATTCCAAAAACTCGGATTTCTCCGTTTTTTTAGAAGCCGGTCCCTTTGAGATTGAGCTCATTTTTTTTATACTGGACATCCCCGTGATTTTTGAATGTATTGACACCTTTACCTCCTTTAGACTTTATTATGCAGTACTGTTAATTTTTTCTTCCAAAAGCTCTATTCTTTTGTTCAATTTCACATTTTCCTCTTCCATTTCTTTTTCTTTTGCGGAAGTAGTAAGGAAAGAATCGTGCTGCCACCAGTTAATTCCCATTTCCATCGCTTTATCCACAGATGCCACCAAAAGACGTATTTTAATAGTCAACAAATCAATATCAGCTATCTGTATTTTTATATCTCCGGCTATTACAATCCCCTTATCCAGTACCCTTTCAAGAATATCAGCCAGGTTGGTTGCATTAGTTCCGTGAGTAATCTGATTAGACATAGTTTTACCCCGTTTCTCTATTCCTCTTCATCGTCTTTTTTTCTCATATATGAAATAATTTCAATATCATCGGTTAATTCAACAACATACACATTTCTATCCTTGACTTTGGTAGGCAGACCTACTGATTTGATAAATGCGCTTTCTTCATATATAACACCTTCACTTATCCATCCTTCATCGGTTTTTGTAACCTTAATTATTTCAGCATCCTGCCCAAAATTTTCTTTCAAGAATTGTTTTACTACTTCACGAACTTCAATAATCTTCATTATCTTCTTCCTCGCTTTCAATAATATCATTATTATGAACAACTCCGCTGCCCTTGCAAGTGCGGCATGGCATGGTTTCTACTGGAACTCTGCCTAAACCTCTGCAGACATTACATCTATCTACGGGCGGAGTTATCGATATAAGGCCTTTTCCCTTGCATGCCGGACATGTCAAATTTGTTTTAGAAGGATAATTCCCCATTCCTTTACAATATGCACATACAACGACCGGACCGTTAATTGAAATTTCACCCTTGCCACGGCATACATGACATTTTGTCCCTTTAGAATTGGGAAGGACACCGGTTCCACCACAAAAGGCACACTTAAAAATACTGCCTTCAATAACTTTCCCTATTCTAAAATTTTTAGCTCTTCCATGTTTATAATCGTATGTTTTCCAATTCACGACATTATCCCTTTTTTTATTTTAACTGTTCTTTAACAAGAGAAGTAATTATATCTTTCACACGATTTTGATTGGTTTTTGATCCCACTCTACTCGTTTCGGATGCAAGTATATCCTGACAGGTAATTAAAAATCTTTTAGGAGCATTTAATGGTGAAAGTTTTAACACTTTCATAGTTTTGGCGATCATTATACAGCCACGGATGGTAGGTGAAAATTCACATTTTCCGGATTCTCTAAGACCTCGTACAATATTTACAATAATTGCAGCCCGTTCTCTTGGCAGATGTGATTTTGCCTGGGTTATGGCTAGTTCCGTTTCAAAATCAAAATGGTCAAGATCCATTGTAATCATTCTGTCTCTTAGCGCATCCTGACTTCTATGAACACCGGCATACTCTTCAGGGTTAGAAGTAAAAAGAGCCGTAAATTCCGGATGCACCTGCAAATACTGTTCATCTCCGCCACGACCGGATGGCATATCCATCATACCTTCCTGAAGAATAGACAAAAGAATATTATTAGCCTCGGGTCTTGAACGGGTAAATTCATCATAAAGAAGTGTAAAACCATATCTGCAGGCAACTGTAAGTCTGTTATCAACCCACTGTTTATTCATGTTCTCTTCAACTTTTAGAACTCTTGAAACGAACCTGTCCACAACTTTTTTCATTCTGTAACCATGTTCACCGCCAACAAGATCCGATGTTGTAAATTCCGAATCTCCGTGAATCATAACAACAGGCTTCATTATCTTGCCTGCAATATGCATGGCCATAGTAGTTTTACCTGTACCTGAAATACCTCTAAAATGCACAGGAAAGCCGGCTTTAATATAAGAAAGTGCTCTATTCGCTATATCTTTTACATATGGAGTTTCCACGAAATCCTGCATAGGCGTTGGTTCTAGAACTGTTGACATTTCATCTATCATTTTTCAATTAACCTTTTATATTTAATTTATATTTTATATATCAATAAATAATTACAATACCATTTTTCTGCTGCATTTTGGACAGAATTTGTATTTATCAATATACATATGACGTATGCTAAAATCACAATCCTCATTTGAACATTTAATATCAAGAGCCTGTCCACATTCTGAACAGAACTGCTGATTGCCCGAAGTTGACGCACCACATTTAGGGCATTTAAAAGCCTGCATAATATCTCCTTATAATTGTTATCAGTTACCAGATTAAGGAATGGAACCGAACCACTCAAAATTACCTTTTAAATCATTAATAATACGATTACACTCTTCCAAATCTTTTCTAATTCCTTTTTCTTTCTCTATAAAATTATTCCTGGCTGAAATATATTTTCTATAGGCTCTCAATCTTTTTTGAACATACTTGTTTTCTATTTCATTTTTATTCATTACTAATCTTTCCAGTACCACCACATTTTAAACAGTAAAGGCCACTGTGTGCTGCTCGTCCGCTACCTTTACAGGTCGAACAAACAACCAACTGCCCTTTCCCTAATGTAACAAGTCCTTTCCCAAAGCACACAGTACAGGTTAGGCGGGTTCCAGGGTAAACTCCTGCACCATCGCAATAAACACACTTAACCGCATGCTCGCTTACTTCAACAATCCCAGAACCTTGACAAACCTGACAGGTCGATGATTTAGACAATAAACGAAACTGATCTTTTCCTGTTCCTTTACAGAAAACACATTTTTTTTTCATCATCCCCCCAAAAAAATCATTAACCACCGGTCTTCGTTCTCGCTATCGCGGAACTTCGCCACGACAAGCAAAAAACGCAAAAAAGTCACAAAATAAATTGTCTAAGTAATAATACATACAAACTACACTTATTTTTATGTGATTTCTGTAGTTCCTATTCTTTTTAAGTTTTTCTATATCATTGAGCTGTTTCAAAGAGCAAGTCCTATAGGGTAGAAGGCCCTATAAGACCAATGATATCAGGAAGTTTGTTGTTTTTTTGAAATATTTTTTTTCTCATAAAAGCTCTGCGGCGGGAAATATTTACCGTCAACTTTTCTTACTTTTCCTTCATCAAGCATGGCTTTGGCAATTTTCCCCAGCTTAAGTTTTGATACTTTAATGATTTCCTCCATTTCACCGACTCTCAGTCCTTCGTGAGGATTTTTTTCAATAAGCTCAAGTATTTTGTTTTCCAACGATACAACCAGAGTTTCACTCTCAGGCTTTTCTTCAATTTTCTCAACTACTGAATATTCGACTTTAGGCTTTTCTACAACGGGTGCTGCTTTAGCTTCTTCCTTAATTGCTTTCTTTTCTACAATCGGCACTGCTTCAGCTTTTTCCTTAACTGCTTTCTTTTCTACAACCGGATTTTTTTTGGTTTTTGGTTCTTCAACTTTAGACTTTACAGCTTTTTTGGGCTTTTGTGGAGCCGGTTTTGCTTTCGGCTTGCCACCACCTCTGATCATATTAATTATAGCATTCCATTCATCAGCGTTTGCTTTTCTGTCCGAGGAAAATTCATTAATAAGTTTTCGTGCGCCTTCCTGAATATTATTAACATCCTGAATATTAGTTTTAATTGAATTCTGAATATCTTTCAAAAGTTTATTGAAATCCTGCATGCGCATTTTCTCATCTTTGCCAAGCGCAGCCTTAACCTCCGCCGCGCTATCTGCTACTTCCCTCTGAATACGGGAAATAAAGTTGTTGAAATCCTTCATGCGGAATTTTTCTGAATTCCCCCGGTTTTTTTCTGAATCGTTAAGCATAGAGCGAAGTTCAGTAGCACCGTCAACTATGCCTTTCTGAATACGGGAAATTAAATCGTTGAAATCCTGAAGACGGAATTTCTCTGAATCACTTAGCATGGCATGAAGTTCGGCAGAGCTGTCGGATATTGCTTTCTGAATATTGTCCATCATATTATTGAAATCAGCAAGACGGTTTTTCTCAGAGTCGCCAAGCATTGCGCGCAGAGCAGCAGCAGCGTCTGTAATTTCTGTTTTTATGCCACCGATCATTACATTGAAATCCGCAACCCTGACATTTTCATTT